>FTKR01002178.1_pt1 | contig 17368 bp, 14 predicted proteins | sample 1658141 | NCBI WGS metagenome assembly FTKR01 (sample SAMEA3914802, study PRJEB12502) | metagenome | biome: forest; material: soil | place: Canada | collected 2010-06-25 | depth 0.1 m | reverse complement strand
ACGCAGATCGTGGCGACCGCCGGATGCAGTAGCGGGAAGCGGGCCGCCGCCTGGGGCAGAGCCGTCCCGTTGCGCTCGCACGCATCCGCAATCAGGTTGACCGTACGCAGCAGCTCCTCGGATGCCGGGGCGTAGTCATACCACGCACCCTCGCGGGGTCGGTCCCGAGCGAGGATGCCGGAGTTGAAGATGGCCGCAGCGACGATGGACACCTCGCGCTGAATCGCAAGGGGCATCAGATCGTCCAAGGCACTCTGGTCGATCAGGGTGTATCGCCCCGCGCACATCATCACGTCCGCGTCCGTGTTGCGAACGAAGTCCGCGAGCATCGCCGACGCGTTCATCCCGGCGCCGTAGGAGGTGATCACGTCGGCAGAGCGCAGTTCATCGAGTGCAGGGAACGCGCCCTCGAGCGCCTCGCGATAGTGGTTGTCGGGATCGTGGACGAACACCAGGTCAATGCGATCAAGCCCGAGACGGGACAGGCTCTGCTCGAGTGACCGAAGCACGCCGTCGCGACTGTAATCTCGACGCCGCACCAGGGCGGGTGCGACCACGTAGCCTTCGGTATCCGGCATCGGGCCGTCTGCTGTCTTCAGGACGCGCCCGACCTTGGTGGAGACTATGTACTCGTCGCGGGGGTAGCGGGACAGCGCGCGACCCAGCCGTTCCTCCGCAAGCCCGAGACCGTAGTGCGGCGCGACATCGAAATAGCGGATTCCGAGATCCCATGCACGAGCGATGGCGGCCTCTGCGTCAGAGTCGGTGACTTCAGCCCCCAGATTGCCGATGGGCGCCGCGCCGAACGCGACCGGCCCGACGGTCAGGCCGCCCCTGCCGAGGGCGCGGCCGCCGGCTGCGGGGAACGAATTCATTGTCAAGTCCATCCGTATCGTTACGTCGTTCGAAGAACCAGGTTGGAGAATCGAGGTGGCCCGATTCAGTCCTGGTGGAAGACCTCGTGGAGGTCCATTCCGATCGGGGAGTAGTCGTCGTTGGTCGGCATCAAGTCCGCCATGTGACGCCACCACCGTGTCGCAAGCGCCGTGTCCGATCCGCTGCGCCAGAGGTCCAGATCCGCGACCTCGACGTACCCGAACACCCGATCCAGTTTGGGCGCAGCGAAGATCGAGTAGTTGCTGCCGCCCTGATCGCGAATCGAATCGCGTAGCTCGGGCCACAGTTCGGCATGACGAGCCTGATACCGCTCGAGGCTGGTGCGCGGAACGATGAGGGAAAATGCGAGGCGGGTGGTTTCGCCGTCAGCGGGCACGTTGGTCTCCTTCGCGAAAATTCAGATAGACAATAGGATATTGGAATATGAACGGGAATGCGATGGAGGGGGCCGCTGGGCAACTGGGCGGTTTCGCTCATCCCGGGTGGGGGAGTGTCGCGGACGTCTTTCGTGACGGTCTTGTCGACCCGACGTCATCCGGAGCCGCGCTGTCGGTCTGGCATCAGGGGGCAGAGGTGGTGAACCTCTGGAACGGCACTGCCGACGAACGTCGGCAGCGGCCGTGGACTGCGAGCACGCTCGGCGTGCTCTTCTCGGCGACGAAGGGTCTCGCCGCGATCCTGATGATGCGCCTCGACGAGTCCGGGCGCCTGGACCTCGAGGCGCCGATCCGCACGCTGTGGCCCGAATTCAACGCCCACAACAAGGGCGACGTGGCAGTAGCCGATGTGCTCGCACATCGAGCAGGTGTTTCCGCTCCCGTCGACGACCTGACCCTTGCCGACGTGCTCGACGCCCCCGGATGGGCTGGACGCATTGCGGCCCAGAAGCCGCTGTGGAGCCCGGGTAGCGCCCATGCCTATCACGCGCTCACCTGGGGCGCGATCGTGCAGGAACTCATCCTTCGCGCAACCGGTCGTGAGTTTCACGAGCTGTTCGCCGAGGAGATTGCCGCTCCGCTCGACGCCGATGTCACCCTTCGAGCGGGCCGGGCCGAGATCGATCGGGTAGCTCATCTCACGACGACGCCCGCGTGGGACGTCTCCACCGCACCGGATGCCGAGGGCGCACACACCATGCTCACTCGCGCCCTGTCCCTCGGCGGGGCCTTTCCCTCCGGTCTGGTGCATGGCGAGGAGGGTTTCAATGATCCACGGGTCCTGCGTGCCGGTCTCCTCGCAGCAGGAGGCTTGGGAACGGCATCCGCGCTGGCCCGCATCTGGTCGGCGACAATCTGCTCTACCCAAGGCGTGCGCCTTCTCACTGACGACTCCGTCGCCCGCCTGACCGTGCCACGCAGCGAGGGGCCCTGGGCCTTCGCATCCGCTCCTCCCTACCACCGGTGGGGTGCGGGTGTGCAGCTCTCCTCTGAGGTGGCACCCTGGCTCTCACCGGGGTCATTCGGCCACGATGGCGCCGGCGGTCAACTGGGTATCGCGGATCCCGGATCGGGCGTGGCGATTGGCTACGTGCGCAACCGAATGGATGTCGTGGACGCCACGGCACCGATTGTGGCCGCCATAAAACGCGTGGTCGAATAACCGCGCAACCGCGGCGCCAACCCGAGGGTTGGCGCCGCGGCGGCTCTCCGCGTCTGGCTAGGGAATGACCATGATCGCGTCGATCTCGGCGTACGGTCCGCTCGACTTGACGACCTTGACCGTCTGCTGCTGCAGCGCCGTCGGTGTGGCGTTCTGCCATACGATCTGCTGTGCGGTGCGGCCGGGGACCGTGTTGTCAAACGTCGTTGACGAACCGCACGAGGCACCCGCTGCGTTGCAGAGCTGCACGGTGCTGACACCGCCTCCGGAACTCGTCTCGGTGATGAGCGCGACTCCTGTCCCGTAGAACGACGCCAGGTAGCTGTCGCCGGTGGTAGTTGTCCAATGCTCGTCGTCCCGGTAGTCACCGTAGCCGCGGGCATTGCCGTCGGTCCAGCTGCCCGTGTAGGCGAACGCTGCGTCATCATCGTTGATCGGGTCGTTGATGAGGAACGCGTCGACCTCACCGTAGGCGCCACTGGTCTTGGTGACCGTGATCGTGTGGCTCCCCGTGGTCAATCCGGTGCGCACGAAGATCAGCTGCCGCGCGATGCGTGACGGTGCGTACGCGTTGACGCTCACCGCGGTGCCGCTGTCGATCTGCACGTCGTAGTTGCCGGAGGTGGGCGTCTTCTCGCTGAGCACACCGAGCGTCGAGCACGACGTGCAGGTATACGTCACGGAGTCACCGTTGGTGGTGGTCCAGTGCTCGTCATCCTGGTAGTCGCCGTAGCCTCTGGCGTTTCCGTCCGTCCAGGTACCGCTGTAGCTGACGGCGGGGTCGTCGTCATTGACCGCGCCCGAACGGTAGCCGATGCTGGGGTTCCAGCTCGTCAGGTCGTTCGAGTTGTTACCGGAGGATCCTGCGTTGACCTCGAACCGGAGCACATCGCCGCTGGCGACCGTGAGGTTGGAGAGATTCGCATCCAGCCCGATCCCGTCGTTCGAGGCGACTGCCTGTGACGCCCCGGAGGTCGGCCAGATCTTCGTTCCGTTCAGGGTGATGCGCACAGCGACGCCGTCGCCGCCGAAGATATCGGCTTTGAGCACCCGGGAGCGCACCTCGACGCTGCCGGAGATCGGCGCCGTCCAGGTGTGTGCGACCCAGCCCGACGCGCTCGCCGCTGGCAGCGACTCAAAGCGGTTGACGTATGCGCTCGCCGTGCCCCAGCGGTCGTTGGTCGAATCGTAGGATGCGTTCGACCACGAGCCAGAGTACGTCTGGTAGCGCCAGCCGTCGGTGCCCTGCGTCACGCTGTACTGCTTGCCCTGGTTGAAGATCGACGCCGCGGAAGCCACCTGCACGTTGTTCGACACCGCGAAGGTGTTCGAGCCCGACGTGGAGAGGAACTGCGTGTTCGGCTCCCAGTAGAGGTTGTTGGAGACGGTGCCGCTCATCGTGATGCCGGTCCAGTTGTCGAGTCGGATGCCGCCAGGCTGGCTGGTACCCGACGTGAAGTTGCCGACGTAGGCGTTGCCCGAGTACGTGTGGTTGACGTGGTAGTCGCCGGATCTGTTCGGCAGACCCAGCACCTCACTGCCGCTGCCTCCATTGCCACCGACGTAGCTGCCGCGAATCGTGCCGTTCTCGTCGTAGGCCTCGAAATCGATGCCGGTCTGATCGGGAGACCCGGTGTCGGGGGTGTTACCCAGCACGCTGTTGATGATCGAGAAGTCCTTGCTGTACCAGATCCACATCCCTGTGGTTCCGACTTGCTGGTAGCGAGATCCGTTCGCCTGCACTACCGAGTCGACGAGTTCATAGTTTGTCGAGTTGGCGATGAGGGAGCAGCCGTCGGTGTTGTACATGTGGGCGCGGTGCACGGAGATGTTCTGCGCGCTGTTGGAGGGGAACGTGGAAATGAATCCATTGGCTGAGAATTCGTAGCCGTTGTCGACGTCGTACGCCTCATAGTCATTCACCACGACGTTCTTGTAGACCCACTGCCCGGCGCTCGGGACGGCGGTACCCTCGCTCGAGACGTAGATCCCGGTGCCATAGAACACGCCGGGGAGCTTTGTCGGAGGGGTGGCGGACCAGCCGAAGGTGATGTTCTTCATGTCGTGGGCGACGATGTTCGTGAACCGCAGACCTTCGTGACCTAGGGAGGTGTACTTGATGCCGATGCCGACAACACAGTGGCTCAGGTCGAGGCTGTCGAACGCCCAGAAGTCGAGGTTCTCGGCGTAGACGCAGATGTCATTCGGCCCGCTGGACATCGAGATCTTCGGCCGCACGCCTGAGCCGTAAGCCCCGACGGTCACGTAGCTGCCCGATGATCCGGCGCCAGCCAGAATCATGCCGGAACTCCAGGTGCTACCGCGAGCGAGCAGGATCTGGTCACCCGGCCCGAAGGTCGTGGTGTTCACGTTCGTGAAGTCGCACCAGGGTGAGCCGGTCGATGTGCCAGCCCCGGCGTTCGAGCATCCTGAACCACCGGCGTTGTTGATGTAGTGCGTCACCGGGGAGGCATATGCCGCCAGGGGTGGGCTGATTGCGAGCAGACCTGTCAAGGCGACAACCACACTCAGTGCGAGAGGGATGCTGCGGCGGGAAGTCTTAGTCATAGCTATTCCACCTATCCACGCGTCGTTGCGTTCATGTAGTCTATAGGAAATTGACAATATGGAAAGGGTCAAAGTGGACTCGCTCATCACCGGCGCAACGGCATTCATGTGCGACGTGGCCGTGCCCACCGTCCGTCTGGACTCGCAGCAGCGGTTCACAAAGCAGGAGACGATTTTCGTGCAACTGCGCACCGCCTCCGGCGTCGAGGGAATGGGATACAGCTACACCATCGGCACCGGGGGAGCGGCCGTTCTCGACCTACTGCGGAACGGACTGCTCGACGCCGCCGTCGGCATGGACATCGATCGCCCCGAGCAGATCTGGCGCACTCTCTACAACACCACCCGGGCCACCTCGATCGGCGCGATCACATCGCTTGCGCTGGCGGCCGTCGACACGGCCGTGTGGGATGCGCGATGCCGTGTTCACCAGCTTCCCCTCTGGCAGGCGGCCGGTGGGCGCAATGCATCCGTGCCGGTTTACGATACCGAGGGCGGTTGGCTGAACCTGTCCGTCGACGAACTGGTCGAGCAGGCTGTGCAGTCGAAAGACAAAGGAATGCGGGGCATCAAGATGAAGATCGGGAAGGCGCGCGCGCGGGAGGACGTCGAGCGGGTAGCCGCAGTTCGCGCCGCTCTGGGAGACGATGTCGACATCATGGTCGATGCCAATCAGGCGTTCACCGTCGGGGAGGCGGTGCGTCGCGCTGCGATGCTCGAGCCATACGACATCTTCTGGTTCGAGGAGCCGCTTCCCGCCGACGATATCTCTGGGCACCGTCGGCTGGCGGAATCGACGACCATCCCGATCGCCGTGGGTGAGAGCCTCTACTCAATCGGGCAGATCGCTGAGTACCTGCGCCAAGGTGCCGCATCGGTTATCCAGGCGGACGCGGCGAGAGTCGGCGGTATAACGCCGTGGCTGAAGGCCGCGCATCTCGCCGAGGCGCACAACGTGAAGATCGCGCCGCACTTTCTGATGGAACTGCACCTCTCTTTGCTTGGTGCCGTGGACAACGCGCTGTATCTCGAGCACATCCCGCAACTGGGAGCAGTCACCAAAGCGCCAATCACGATCACGGATGGCGAGGCATCCATGCCGTCCGAACCCGGTCTCGGAATCGAATGGGATCTCGACGAACTGGACGGCCGCCGTGTCGGCTGAGCCGGGGGTCGGCTGGATGGCCGATGCCCACTCGACTCTTCCGGACGATGGCGACCTCGCAGCCCTGGTCGGTCGCGTCTGGGATCCGGTCGCCGGTGGCCCTTCCGTCGTGACCGTCCGCGCGCGCCAGGTCATCGATCTGAGCGCGGATTTCGCGACGGTGAGCGACCTCACCGAACTTCCGGATCCGGCGAGCGCGCTCGCGGCCGCGTCGGGGCCTCGGTTGTGCTCCCTCGACGAACTGCTCGCCAACACTGCTGCGCCACAGCGCAATGCCCAGCTGCCGTTCCTTCTCGCGCCAGTCGACCTGCACGTCGTGAAGGCGGCGGGCGTGACTTTCGCCGTGTCGATGATCGAGCGGGTAATCGAGGAGCGCAGCGCGGGCGATCCGGCGGCGGCGGCGGAGATCCGTGCCCGCATCGTTGAACGGCTCCAGGTGGACCTCAACGAGCTGGTGCCGGGATCAGATGCAGCCGCTCGCCTCAAGGAGCACCTCATCGCGGAGGGATTGTGGAGCCAGTACCTGGAAGTAGGGATCGGCCCCGATGTGGAGATCTTTACCAAGGCGCCGGTGCTCTCATCGGTTGGCTCCGGCAGCGAGGTCGGAGTGCTGTCGTCGTCACAGTGGAACAATCCCGAGCCTGAGGTTGCGCTCATCGTCAGCTCCGCTGGTCGTTCGGTCGCCGCCACGCTCGCGAACGACGTCAACCTGCGGGACGTCGAGGGCCGCAGCGCGCTTCTGCTCGGTCGCGCGAAAGACAATAACGCGTCGTGCGCACTTGGACCCTTCCTGCGCCTCTTCGATACGTCGTTCTCGATGGATGATGTGCGCGCAGCTGAGGTCACCATCACCGTGAGCGGGATGGACGGTTACGAACTCGCAGACCGGTCGGAGATGCGGCTGATCAGTCGCGACCCCGACGACATCGTTGCGCAGCTCATCGGAGCGCACCATCAATATCCGGATGGAGCGGTGCTGATGCTCGGCACACTCTTCGCGCCGACAGCGGACCGTTTCGGCCCCGGCGACGGGTTCACCCACGCCATCGGAGACATCGTGCGGATTTCGACGCCCAAGCTCGGGATGCTGGTCAACCGTGTACAGGCCAGCGAGGCGTGCACGCCGTGGACCTTCGGCATCCGACAACTCATGAGCAACCTCGCCGAGCGCCGGCTCGCGCGCGAGAAGGGCTGATATGGCACTGCTCACGACAACCGACCCGCGCACAGGGGTCGCTATCCCGACGGACATTGTCGAGACCAGCGCTGCGCAGGTCGAGGCGATCGCCGAAGCGGCCGCGGTCGCCGGCGATCACCTGGGAGAACTGACACGCCTGGAGCGTGCGGCGCTTCTCGAGGCGATCGCTGAAGGCATCGAAGCGGGTCGCGCCGGCCTTGTCCGAATCGCCGACGCCGAGACCGGTCTGGGCCAGCCCCGTCTCGAGGGCGAGCTCACCCGCAGTGTGGGTCAGTTCCTTCTATTCGCCGAGGCAGTGCGCGACGGCGGGTACCTCGAGGCCGCGATCGACTCCGCCACCGAGGCGGCCCCGGACATTCGGCGAATGCTCGTGCCGATCGGTCCCGTCGCTGTGTTCGGAGCAAGCAACTTCCCGTTCGCCTTCTCGGTCCTGGGCGGCGACACCGCCTCCGCCCTGGCCGCTGGCAACCCGGTCGTTGTCAAAGCGCATGAGTCCCACCCGCTCACCTCCCGGCTATCGGGTGAGCTCCTCGTAGCTGCACTGGAGCGCTTCGGGGCGCCGAAGGGCACCTTCGGCATCGTGTACGGACGCGCTGCCGGCGCACACCTTGTCGCCGATCCACACATTCGGGCCGTCACCTTCACCGGCTCCCTGGCGGGCGGCGCCGCCCTGCAGCAGCTCATCAACAACAGGCCAACGCCTATTCCGTTCTTCGGCGAGCTGTCGAGCGTTAACCCGGTTGTCATCACGGAGCTCGCGGCAGCGGCCCGGAAGGAGGAGATCGCCCTTGGCCTACTGAAGTCAGTCGGAGACTCCGGTGGCCAGCTCTGCACCAAGCCGGGAGTGGTCTTCATTCCGGCCGGGATGGCGGGAGACGGCCTCCTCGACGTGGTGCGCGACCTGGTGCGCGCGGCCGGCGGTCGTCTGCTGCTCAATGCCGGCATCCATTCGTCGTTTCACACGGCAGTCGACCACCTGGGCACGCTCCCCGGTGTGACAACTGTGCGATCGCAGGCGTCCGATACGGGCTTTGAGGTTCCAGTCACGATGTTCGAGGTCGATTCCTCGAGGTTCTCTGGTTCGCTGACGCACGAGGTGTTCGGCCCCTCTGTGGTCGCCGTTCGCTACCAGGACGAAGCCGGGTTGCTGGAGGCGCTCGGTGAGGTTCCGGACTCGCTTGCGGGGAGCATCCACTTCGCTGCCGGCGACGAGGAACTGGTCTCGACGTTGCGCCGCGCCCTCGAGAACACGGTCGGCCGGGTGCTGTTCAACGGGTTCCCGACGGGCGTGCGCGTGTCGTGGGCGCAGAATCATGGCGGGCCGTGGCCGTCGACCAACTCACTGCACACCTCGGTGGGCGTAACGTCGATGCGACGCTTTCTCAGGCCACTCGCGTGGCAGAACGCACCGGCGAGCCAGCTGCCGGCGGAGCTCAGGGACGGCCCTGTCGATGTCCCTCGCCGGGTTGACGGCCGACTGGAGCTCGCCCACGAACCTCGCTAGAGGTGCGCGGCGATCCGCTCGTGCGAGTTGTCGATGTGCTCGACCATCGCCTGCCGTGCGCCTTCCGCGTCGCCGGAACGAAGTGCAGCCAGGATCGCCTCATGCTCGTGGTTGGTCGAGGCCATGACCTCCCACTGGAAGTACAGACGGTAGAGGTGCAGTTGCGGTCGCAGTCCGGTGATGACGTTGGCGAGCAGGTCGTTTCCGCTGGCCGCCGCGATCGCCTGGTGGAACTCGGCGTCGTGGAAGACGAACTCCTTGAACGCGGCGAATCCGTCCCCGGTGCGCTCCTGGGCGGCGATGTCGCGCATCTGCGTAAGCACCGTATCGAGGGTGGCGAACTCGTTGACGCTCAGCCGATCGGATGCCAGGCGCGCGGCTTCTGACTCCAGCAGACGGCGGAGCAGGAACAGGTCCTCGAATCCCTTTGCATCGAGCGGAGGTGCAACGGTGTACCCCCGCAAGGCTCGCTTGGTGACCAGGCCTTCAGCTTCAAGGCGTACCAGCGCTTCACGGACCGGCGTCGGGGAGACGTTCAGATCCCGGGCGATCAACTCGATGTTGGCCTTTTCTCCCGGCAGCATGTTGCCGTCCAGGAGCAGCGTGACGACCGCGTCGTAGACCTCATCGGCCAAAGCACGACGTGGAGGCAGCGCTCGGGACGCTCCGGAATTTTGTATGGTCACTCGAATCCAGTCATCAAGAATTTCCGCCTAGGCTACTACAGCGCCAAGCACAGAACCGTTAGCAGATTTCCTATAGGCGCGCGCGTCGGCGTCCTAGCGAGAGCGGTCGACCTCGAGCGTCAGCTCCACCGCATGCATTGCGTAGTACTTGTGGGTGACGAAATCTCCGCAGGTGAGCAGCCACATCCGCTCGCCGTCATCGCTGATGAATCGGCCGGGGATGGAGGGGTTGTAGAAGGCCTCGGGCGCGTAATCCTGGGTATGGAACATCGTCCACGGCCCCCATGGCGTCGGCGACGAGTAGAGCTCCCACCGACTGTGCTGCCACCGCTCGGGGTTGGGCCGGTCGACGTGCGGGAAGTGCCACTGCGGCAGGATGTAGAGGCCGAGCCCGGGCACCCAGGTTGGCCCTCCCATCCCCGTGCGGCCGGGTGCCTGGAAGACGGCGAGCGCCTGCTCGTGGCGGCGGGTCCAGACGACGTCGCCGACCGGAAGGTCTTCGGGGTTCGGTGCGCCGTCATCCCAGTAGCCCTGCGCGAACTCCCAGTCCGCGGAGGACAGGCGTCCGATCAGCTCCCGGGGAACCCGGCCGAGCGACATCGCATGCCCGTTGTTCCAGTGGCCCATGCTCGAGAGCGCGTAGATGTACTCGTCCGCGCCGTGGGGAGCATCGCTCACGTCACGGCCGTAGTCGATGAAGAACGGCGTAGCGAACGTCTGGCCGGGAAACATGGGCTCGCCGAGCTCGGGCCGTGCGGTCCAGGTCACCCCGCCGTCGTCCGACCGGATGATGCTCGAATCCCAGGCCTCCTGCTGCCAGAACGGCGAACGCATGTAGTGGTGCCGGCTAACCGCCATGAACAGGGAGTCTCCGACCGAGGTGACCCCGCACGCCTTCCAGTTGCCGCGGTCCGGTCCGATCTCGCACATCTCCCCGTACTCCGTCATCGGATTGACGGTGACGCCGGTCAGGAATGGCGCTTCGCCTTCGATCACGTTCGCGGCGAGGTTCGAGAAGCAGACGTTGCCGAAACCCTTGGTGTCGTCGGCAGCCGAGAACAGGATGCCGCCGGGACCCTCACAGGTCGACCAGGTGTCGCCGAAGACGTTGCCTTCGACGCGCACCGGTGTGCCGAGCTTGGCGGACAAGATGGTAGTCACTGCGCTCCCTCTGGTGCCGGCGGCTGTTCGCCGCCGTACACGATCAACTTGACGATGTCATCGATGGTGGTCTCGTTGCGCCGTCGCACGCCGGCGACCCGGCCGAGGTGCATCACCATGAACCGGTCGGCACTCTGCCAGACCTGCTGCAGGTTGTGGCTGATGATCACGACCGCCTTGCCCTGGTCGCGAAGGTCGCGCACGAGTGCTAGCACCCGCTCGGACTCCTGCACTCCGAGCGCCGCGGTCGGCTCGTCCATGATGATGATGTCGGCCCCGCCCACCAGCACTCGGCCGATCGCGACAGCCTGCCTTTGGCCACCGGAGAGCAGATAGATCGGCACCCGCACGCTAGGGAGCCGCAGGGTCAGTCCCGACAGGATCTGCTCGGCTTCGCGGTAGATCCGCCGACGATCGACGAACGGACCGCGCATCGGCTCGCGACCGAGGAAGAGGTTGGCGGCGACATCCCGGGTCTCGACGAGCGCGAGATCCTGATACACGGTTGCGATGCCGGCGGCGCTTGCATCAGCCGGACCCGAGAACACCTGAGACTCGCCTCGCACGATCAGCTCGCCCTCGGTGGGGTCGTACGCACCCGCGAGGATCTTGATCAGGGTCGACTTGCCAGCCCCGTTGTCTCCGAGAATGGTGAGGACCTCGCCGGCGCGCACGTCGAACGACACATCCTGGAGCGCCCGAACGTGACCGAACATCTTGCCGATGCCGCGTGCCTCGAGAACGATGTCGCCCTCGGTCGATGGTGAGCTCATCGTGCCTTCCTCCGCTCGGAGGTCGCAGCCAGTACCACGGCCAGCACGAACACCGATCCGCGCGCCAGCTGCTGGTAGTAGGTGTTGACCGACAACAACGTCAGCCCGTTGTTGAGGATGCCGATCAGCAGCACTCCTGCGAGAGTGCGCTGGATCCGGCCGCTTCCACCGGAGAGACCGATGCCGCCGAGCAGCACCGCCGTTAGTACGTCGAACTCAGCACCGGTCGCGTAGGCCGGTCCACCGCTTCCGGCATTGCCTGCGGTGATCACCCCGCCGATCGCGGCCAGCAGCCCTGTGGTCATGAAGACGCCGAAGTAGACGCGATCGGTCTTGATGCCGGAGCGCAGGGCCGCGCTCGCGTTGCCGCCAGTGCTGTACACGTGCCATCCCGGCTTGGTAAAGGACAGCACGATCCAGCAGACGAGGTAGATAAACAGGAGGATCACGAGCGGTACGGGAACCCCGACAATCTGCGCGCTGATGAAGCTCTGCAGCGCAGGATCGGGCAGCGGCTTGATCTGACCGTTCGTGAGAATGAGGGCAACTCCGCGTACCACGATGCCGAACGCCAGAGTCGCAATGATCGAGTTGATTCTCACTTTGACGATGAGAATGCTGTTCAATACGCCCACGACAAGGCCGACCAGCAGTCCGCACAGCACTGCAAGCGGTGTGCCCAGCGGCTCCATCGCCAGGGCGACGATCACGCTGACAAGGCCGACGGTCGCGCCGACGGTGAGGTCAAGCTGGCCGGCGATCAGGGCGATGGTCATGCCCGCCGCGAGGATGCCCGTCACAGCGACGGCAGCGCCGACGTAGAGCAGGTTGCGCTGGGTCAGGAAATACGGTGACGCAACTGCGAAGAAGATGAAGAGGCCGACGAGGGCTACGTAGATGCCGAGATCGAGAAAGCGGTCGAACCTGCTGGTGCGACCCGCGCGATCAGGGTCCGCGGCGGACCGCGATCCGCGCAGGGTGGCGATGACGCCCTGCAGGCCCGTGTACCCGGAGCCTCCCCCCGGGGAATCGCCGGCTCGTGCTGACGACGTCCCGGGGGGTGGTTCGCTACTCATTGTGGATACTTTCCTGTCGATTTCGGTGGTGAAGAGCGGTGCTAGTCGTTCGGGTAGAACTGATCGACATTCTCCGCTGTGAGCACTCGTTCAACCGAGTACTCGTCGAACGACTTGCCCATTGCGGTAGCGATTGCTGCTTCCACCCAGTTCCAGCCCTCCGCGTACGGCTGGTAGTCGAGCACGCCCACCAGGATGCCAGCGTTGCTGCTGTCGCGCAGTGCTGCTCGCGCGGCCTCATCTCCACCGTTGGTGAGCACGAGCACGTCGCCGCTCCGACCAGCTGCCTTCGCAGCGTTGATCACACCGATACCCGGCTCGTCGCCGGCGTAGCCGACGATGACTACGTCATTCGGGTGAGCCGTGAGGAAGTCATTGAAGACGGACTGGGATCCACTCGACGGGTCCACACCTTGTGGCACGAGCCGCGTCATCTGACTGGCAGGGATGCCAAGAGTCGACTCCGCAGCGGCAAAGGATGCCTCGACGCGAGCGTCGCAAGGTGGGCAGCCGTCGAAGGACATCCCGACGACCTGCACCGTGCGACCTGCCCAGTCACCTGCGATCTTCTCCTTGGCTGGACCTTCCAGCGTGGCGATCGACGTCTGTCCAACGCCCTCATCGGAGACTCCGAAGTGCGGCGCATCCTCGAACGTGCCGTCGATGAGGACAACCTTGGCGCCGTCCTTGCCGATCTGGTCGTACACGGCACTGTTCATGACGTTGGCGCCGACGACAGTCGGCTGCTTGACGGCCAGGCCCTGGTAGGCGGTGAGCTCGTTCTCGTACTTGAAGTCGAGGTCGGCCTCGTTGAAGTCCACGCCGTAGAACGCTGCCGCGTCCTGCATTCCCTGCGACCAGGTGGCGAAGAACGCGTTGCTCTTGCCGTTGTTGAGGAACGCGAGGCTGTACTTCTCCGGCAACGTCTTGGGTACTGCGAACAGCGGTTTGACCTGGTAGCTGCCGCTACCGGCCGCGACCTCGGCGGCTGTGTAGGTACCGCTTTGGCCGGCGTCTTTGGTGCCGCCCGTCTCGCCTGAGCAGGCGGCCAGCGACATCATCAGTGCAAGGGTCGCGGTTGCTGCCAGCGCACCTCGCGTCGATTTCTTGATGCTCATGCAAACTCCTTTGTTTGGTGACTTGGGGGTTGTTCGGCAGGCAGAAGATGCCGGGAGCACGTTGCCTGGTGGACCGAACAATGTCACGTTACTGTTGTCAGCATCCGATAGTCAATAGGATATTGGTTACGAACAAAGGAGTCGATGATGACGACAGAACACAAAGAGCCCATTCACGAGCTCCTGCCCATGGCCATGCGCCGCAAAACACGGATCGGACTGGTCGCCGGCGGTCTCGCCGCATACTGGCCCCAGTTTCCTGAGCTGCTCCCGCTGCTTCAGCGCTCGGCGGACTTCGTATCCGAGCGCTTCCAGCAGATGGATGCCGACGTCATCGACGTGGGATTCATATCGACCCCCCAGGACGCCGTCTCCGCGGCAGACAGGCTGCGCGTTGCCGACTGCGACCTCATCGTGGTGTTCCTCACCACCTACCTGACGTCGTCGATGGTCCTGCCGATCGCCCAACGGGCGAAGACCCCGGTGCTGATCATCGACCTCCAGCCGACAGCGAAGATGGATCACGCCACCTTCGGCACCGGCGAATGGCTCGCCTACTGCGGCCAGTGTCCCGTCCCCGAAGTGGGCAACGTCTTTCGCCGTGCAGGCATCCCGTTCCGCTCGGTTTCGGGGTGGCTTGGCGACGACAACGCCTGGCGCCGCATCGCGCAGTGGGTCGCGGCTGCGCACGTGCGCGCCCGTCTCCGCGACGCGCGTCACGGGCTGATGGGTCACCTCTATCCGGGCATGCTGGATGTCTCGACCGACCTCACTCTTGTCTCGACACAGTTCGGATCACATGTGGAGGTGCTGGAGTTCGATGACCTACGGGTTCGAGTCGACGAGGTCACCGATGCCCAGGTTGCGGAACGAATGGCCCTCGCCCGCAAGATCTTCACCGTTCACGAGTCCGTCGTCGATGACGATTTCGCATGGGGCGCGCGGGTGTCGGTTGGCCTCGACCGGCTTGTCAGCGATTTCGACCTCGACACCATGGCGTACTACCACCGTGGACTCGCCGGGGAGCAGCACGAGAGGCTGGGTGCGGGGATGATCCTTGGCGCATCCCTGCTCACTGCCCGCGGTGTTCCGATGGCCGGAGAGTACGAGCTGCGCACCTCTATCTCGCAGCTCGTGGTGCAGACAATCGGTGCCGGGGGGTCGTTCACCGAGATCCAGGCGCTGAACTTCGAGGATGGCGTGGTTGAGATGGGACACGACGGTCCCGCTCACTTGGCGGTCAGCTCTGCCGATCCGCTGCTTCGCGGTCTCGGTATCTACCACGGCAAGCGCGGATGGGGCGTGAGCGTCGAGTTCGACGTCAAGCACGGTCCGGTTACGACGGTGGCCCTCGGCCAGGAGCGCGACGGGTCGTTCGTGCTCGCCGTGTCCGAAGGGACGGTCGTCCCTGGCCCTCTACTCGCGATTGGCAACACGACGTCGCGCGTCTCTTTCGACCGGGACCCGGGGGAATGGGTGGACGAATGGAGCGCGACCGGCATCGGCCACCACTGGGCGCTCGCTGTCGGACATAGGGCATCGGATATCAAGGCGGCGGCCGATCTGCTCGGCCTCGAGTTCCGGCAGATCTAGTGAGCACGATAACGACCTTCGAGACCTCCGATGTGCGTTTCCCCACGTCGCAGCTTCTCGATGGTTCGGACGCCATGAATCCCGACCCCGACTACTCGACCGCGTATCTGCGAATCGCGACCGACGACACCGACGGCCTGGAGGGTCACGGCTTCGTCTTCACCATCGGCCGAGGCAACGATGTCGCGACAGCCGCTATCGCCGCTTTGGCGCCGATGTTCCTTGGGCGTGAGGTCGAGCCGATCCTCAGCGACATGGGAGCTCTGGGACGCGAGTTGGTCTACGACTCGCAGTTGCGCTGGCTCGGACCCGAGAAGGGCGTGATGCACATGGCAATCGGTGCAGTCGTCAACGCGATGTGGGACCTGAAGTCCAAAAGGGCGGGACTGCCGCTGTGGCAGCTCCTGTCGCGATTGTCGCCTTTCGAGATCGTGGACCTCGTTGACTTCCGCTACCTGTCCGACATCCTCACCCGGGGGGAGGCTCTCGAACTTCTGACTGCCGCGCACGGAGGTCGCGCCGAGCGTGAGGCGACCCTCATTCGAGAAGGATTTCCCGCGTACACGACGACACCCGGCTGGTTGGGCTACTCCGACGAGAAACTAGAACGGCTTTGCAAAGAGGCGGTCGCCGAGGGCTTCACGCAAATCAAACTGAAGGTGGGTGCGAACCGAGAGGATGACGTGCGCCGGCTGGCGATCGCCCGCCGGGTGGTCGGGCCGGATGTCCGCATCGCGGTTGACGCCAACCAGCGCTGGGACCGCGACGAGGCAATCGACTGGATTCGGGACCTCCAGCGGTTCGACCTCGCGTGGGTTGAGGAGCCAACCAATCCCGATGACGTCCTCGCACACGCCGCTATCGCTGCGGCCATTGCGCCGACGCCCGTGGCCACGGGTGAGCACGGCGCCAGTCGCGTGATGTTCAAGCAGTTCCTGCAGGCGGACGCGCTCCAGGTGCTGCAAATCGATGCGACGCGCGTCGCTGGAGTGAACGAGAACATCGCCATCATGTTGCTCGCGGCCAAAGCGGGGGTCCCGGTGTGCCCGCATGCGGGTGGCGTTGGACTCTGCGAAGTCGTCCAGCACCTGGCGATGTTCGACTTCGTCGCGATCAGCGGCACGAGCGCGGGAAGAATGATCGAGTTCGTCGACCACCTGCACGAGGCTTTCGTCTCACCCGTCGACGTGCGGGACGGCAGATACCGGGCGCCATTGTCACCCGGCAGCGGGGCGGAAATGCTTGCGTCGTCGCGAGCCGGACACATCTTCGCGCCGCTGGCGGTCGGCTAAAGGACGGTCGCTTGGCTCCCTAGACCGAGCCGCCCTGCTTGCCGCGGATGCGCTCCATCTCTGCGGCGATCTTGTCGTCGGTGATGATGTTCGACTGCGGTCCGTAGGCGTTGAGTCCCATGAAGAACGCGGCGACGCCCATGCCGCCGATCGGCCAGGCCGGCCAGAAGTACAGCGGGTCGCCGACGGTCGCCGAGGTGATCGCCCAGATGGCGATCAGCAGCAGCGAGACGCCCAGCCAGATGAACAGGTACTGGCGAAAATCGGCTTTGTCCTTGAGGCGGCGCTTGGCGAATTTGCGTAGTTCTTCTTCATTCATGACCTCAGGCTAGGTCGACCACGGCGCGGGCACCACAACCGACCGGTTGACCCCGCGCTCGACCGGTCGGATAGCATTGGGCACAGCGAAGGGGAGTATCCCGATTCGCCGTTCTCGTCAGCACGAGCCCCGATGCCGCGGCTCCGGGAGCGGCGGCATGCAGGTCGATTGAGACATGGATGCGGGAGAGACTTTCGGGCTCGTCCCTGCCCATTTCTTTCGATAGGTTTCCCGTGCATCCCTTCCTTGAAGTCACCGCTGCCGCAAGCGCCGGCCACATTCCCGCCTGGTTCGAGGTCACCTCGTTCGCTGTCGTGCTGCTGATTCTCGCGGCTGACCTCGTGCTCGCCTACCGCCGCCCGCACGTTCCGTCGACGCGCGAGTCCGCGCTGTGGGTCGGCTTCTACGTTGGGCTGGCG
>FTKR01002704.1_pt1 | contig 17964 bp, 14 predicted proteins | sample 1658141 | NCBI WGS metagenome assembly FTKR01 (sample SAMEA3914802, study PRJEB12502) | metagenome | biome: forest; material: soil | place: Canada | collected 2010-06-25 | depth 0.1 m | reverse complement strand
GAGTAGAACCAACCCAGATTCACGTCTACGTCAATGGTGCGCTCACCGCATTCGATGCAAGTGGCGAGCGACCCGACCTGCCTCCTATCTATGGTGATGTTGGCACTCAGCATGGCTTTGACGTATCAGTTCCGGTGACCTCCTCTGGCGTGCAACAGGTGTGCGTCTACGGAATCAACTATGGGCCGGGAGCGAACTCTGTCATCGCGTGTCGCACCCTCAATGCCATGGCCGGTTCGCCCATCGGAGTCATTGACACCATGACAAGTTCCGCCGGCATGATTACAGTGACTGGCTGGGTGCTCGACCCCGATACGGCCGGCTCAATTCCGGTACACATCTACACGGACGCGGCGGGAATCGCCTACACGGCAGACGTCGCCCGCCCGGACATCGCCGCGGCGTATCCGGGCTATGGAAGCGCCCACGGTTATGCGGCCACTTTCGCGGCGCCGCCCGGAACGCACACGGTGTGCGTCTATGGAATCGATATTGCTGGATCCGGAGCGAACAGCGGTCGCGGATGCCGCTCTGTCGCTGTGCCGACCGGATCGCCCATTGGCGTGATCGATACGGTGACTGTAACTTCAGGCTCGATCACGATCACTGGTTGGGCGCTCGATCCCGACACCGCCGCCTCTATTCCTGTACACATCTACACTGACGCGTCCGGGCTCGCGTTCACGGCAGACACTGACCGGCCGGACATCGCGCTCGCGTACCCGGGCTACGGTGCCGCGCACGGTTACTCGGCCACTTTCGCGGCTGCAGTCGGACGACACACGGTCTGCGTGTACGGGATCGATATCGCAGGCACCGGCGCCAACAGCGGTCGCGGCTGCCGCGTCGTTGACGTTCCCGCCTAGCAAAAGCCACGCAGCGCGCGGCCGCCGGATCCCGCCCCGCGGGAGGCGTCTCGAGTTGGCTCCGCCTCGTCCCCCGGTAGAATCGCAGGGTATGAGGCCGCTGGAGCGAAACGGCCATCGGACAGAATGGATGCCCTGATGACTGCCCCCCGGCCCCCGAGAATCGTCGCCTGGCTGCCAGGCACCGCTGCCTCGTTCTCCGCCTGGCTGAGGCAAACGTATTCCGCAAGCGGTCTGCTCTACGGGACCGTTATCCTCTTGAACGCCGTTCTGGTGTTGAGCGGTCTCGTCCTCGCCCACTATCTCGGCATTGATGTCATCTCCAGCCTCACGCAGCTCCCGCTCGATGACAATGCTTGCGTTCCCGCCTTCGAAGGTCTGGGAAATCACTGCTTCGGCGACTACGCCCTCGTGCGGCAGCTCGCGCTCATGCCGAACCCCTGGATCGATATCGACGGGTTCAAGTTCAACTATCCGGCGGCGGGCATGATGCCGCACGGGTTGTTCACGCTCGTTGGCGTGATCACCGGCTCCTCCAGGGTCGGGCTCTACGGCTACCTGTTGGTCCTGATCGTAGGGATGACGGCTCCAGCCGTGTGGGCGACAAAGGGCAAGGCGATCTGGATTCGCATTCTCACTGGGTCGGTGTTCGGCGTACTGTCGGCACCCGCGCTCATGGTGCTCGATCGCGGAAACAGCGTCGGGCTCCTCGCGCCGATCCTCCTGGTGCTTCTCGTTGCGTTGCGGCGCGAGCAATACCTCCTCGCTACTGTCGCTATCGTCCTCGGAACGATGGTGAAGCCGCAGTTCGTAGTATTGCTCGTTGTTCTGCTGGTGGTTCGACGATGGAAGTTTGCCCTGATCTCCGTGGCGGGCATCGGGTTCACGAACCTCTTGCCGTACCTGTTCTGGCCCAAGGATTTCCCCTCAACCATCCTCCTCTCACTGCAGAACATCCTCAGCTATGGCGGCGGCGTCTCTCTCAATGACGAATTTCCTGCCAATGTCTCGTTCGCCGAACCCCTCCACTCGGTCGAGATCATCATTCGAATGCTTGCGGGGAGAAGCACCCAACACACCTGGGTAGACGGGCATCAGAACTTGGTGGGTGCTGTGATCCTGCTGATCGTCGTCGCCGCACTCGTCGTTCTCGGCAAGAGGATCCCGGGTCATATCGCGGCAATCCTTCTCGCTGCAACCGCGTGTCTTTTCCCAGGTGTGAGCTGGTCCTACTACCTTGTCTTTGCGATTCCCGTGGCGGCTGTGCTGCTACGAGACCCGCTGGTGAGCAGCCCCGATCGCGTTGTCTGGAAGGGCGTACTCGACGATGAACGCCTCCGCCACTCGTGGCTCGGTGTGTTGTCCGATGTTCTTCTTGTGATCGCGACCGCCTTCTCAGTGGGGCGACTGCTGCTCCCGGAGCCGGCGCGGATTCCCGGCAGAACTGTGACGGAGGTCGTTCGAACGACGGGGGAGCTTGCCCCCTTGCTGTGGCTGCTCGCCATCACCGCGACCCTTCTCGCTTGGACCGTCGCGCGGGACGCTCGCCTCCAGCGCACAGACAAGGACCAGCTCACCGTCGGCTAGTGTTTCATCGCTGGTACCGTTATCGGGCGACTCTGAAGTTGGTCGATTCTGATGCGCCACGACTATCGCATGTCTAAAAGCCGCCGCGCCCCTGGAGACAATCACAAATGGCATCCACCCCGAGCCTCACCCGAATCGCTGCTGCGCGTGATCGCGTCACAGAGCGCTATGTGCGGCTTGCGACGCCGACGGCGTCTGGGCTGCCTAACTGGCGAGTTGTCACCTGGTTTCCGGCGCTTGCAGCACTCGGCGTCATTGTCCTCATAGTCCTTAACATCAGTGGTTCGTCATCGGGTGTCCATTGGTTCAGCCTCGGCTCCGGCTCCGACCCGCGTCTGATCTTCGGAACACCTCGCCCGATCCGTTCGGACGAGTGGCTGGTGCAGCAGTCCTGGGTGGTGTCCCAGGCGAACAGCGGTTACGGGGAGATCAACCAGACCTTCCCGGGCGGAAGCGACATGGTGCTGCTCAACGAACTGCCGAGCTGGAACTGGTCGTCGCTGTTCCGTCCTCACCTGTGGGGCTACCTGCTTTTCGGCCTCAACGCTGGTGTCGCCTGGCATTGGTGGCTACCCGCTCTGGCGCTGGTGAGCGGTTGCTACGTCTTCGTCGTGACCATCCTGCCGCGTCGGCCGCTGGTCGCGGCGTTCCTTGCCGTAGGCATCTACTTCACGCCTTTGCTCCAGTGGTTCTACACGCCGAGCTCGGTATTCCCGCCTGCCTGGGCTCTTCTCGCGCTCGCTGGCATTGTCTGGATCCTGGTTGATCGGCGCCTGTGGGTGCGAATCCTCTGGGCGGCAATCATTGGCTATCTCGCGATCACGATGGCGATGGGGCTCTACGTACCCTTCATCCTCCCCGGGATCTACATCGTGCTGGCATTCGCGATCGGTTACGCACTGCGCGTGCGCCCGTGGCGCGACGGTGGCTGGAAGGGTTTCCTTGGAAGGCTCGCGCCCCTCGGCGTTGCGGCGCTCGCAGCGTTGGTTGTGGTACTCGTGTGGGTGTTCTCCCGGGCCTCGACGTTCCAAGCGATTACAGACACCGTGTACCCGGGCCAGCGGCAGCTGCCCACGGGACGCCTTCTTGCGCAGGATCCGTTCCTCACCGGAATCGCCGGCGCCCCATGGGAACAGGCGCTGAAGTCGCAGAGCTCCAGCATCCTTGGTGGCAATGCCTCCGAAGGTTCATCGGTAATCCTCCTGGCATTGTTCCTCCTACCAGGACTTGTGTGGATTCTGGTCCGATCGTTCCGCAAGGGCGTTCGAGTCGATTGGCTCGTCCTCTGCTCGCTCGCGGTCCTGGTGCTCTTCGCGGCGTACCTCTTTGTGCCTGGATGGGAACCCCTCGCGCACCTCCTCCAACTCGACCGGATCGCGCCCGAGCGGTTCCGCATCGCCTTCGTCGTGCTTCTGCCCCTGTATGCGGTACTCGTCATCGATCACATCGACCGCAATCCGACCACGCGCAACTGGCGGCCCGCTCTCCTCTCCGGTCTGTTCACGACGGCAGTCATGCTCATTCTGTATTTCGTCATCAAGGCCAACGACCCCGATGTGCTGGGAATGGCACCGACCTGGAAGATCACCGTTCCGCTGATCGTCGCGGCGACGGTGTTCTTCTTCTTCAGGCGCACCGCGGTTCTGGCAGCGGCGATCCTGCTCATCGTCGCTGTGACGATCACCATCAACGTCAATCCCGTCTACCGCGGCATCTACGACCTCAGTACCACTGCGATCGGCACGGCCGTGGAGGAGCAGGATGCCACAGATGACGGTGACTGGGTGGGAATTGGATCCTACGAGACTCGCGCCATCCTGACCCAGACCGCGGTTGGTTCGTTCAGCGGTGTGCAGAACTACCCGTCGGACACGATGTGGCAGGAGATTGACCCGACCGGCAAATATGAGGAGTACTGGAATCGGCTAGCGCACCTCGACTGGGTGGTTGGCACGGGAGAACCGCGAGTGAGCCTGCCATCCGCCGATGTGGTTCGCATCACCTTCGATCCCTGTTCCGCATTCGCTCAGAAATACGTTCGGTACGTGCTCATCGATGCGTCCGACTTGCAGAGCACGTGTGTGTCAAAGCTCGACGAGATCACCCAGGGCAACCAGCTGATGCGGATCTACGAAGTAGTGCCGCAGAAGTGACCGAAGAGACCGATCCGGCCCCGGGTCGTTCGTCCGGGTTCGCCCTCATTCTTGGAGCCACGGCGATTGGAGGCGCCGCTGGCTATGTGATCACGTGGCTGGTGCCGCGCGCGATCGGGTTCGAAAGCTATGCGCCATTCGCAGTATTCTGGGCGTTCCTCTTTCTCGTCATCAGCGCGCTCTCCGGGATTCAGCAGGAGATCACTCGCGCCACTCATCAAGCGCAGCCAGGCGCTGCGCAGCGTGGGCGTGCGGCCCGCGTTGCCGTCGTTGTCGGCATCGCGGTGCTCGCCATAGTGCTCCTCAGTTCGCTGATCTGGGCGCGATGGATCTTCCCCGCTACTCCCGTGCTCGCGTTGCCACTCGCTCTCGGCGCGGCCTCCTACGTTGCCGTGGCCGTGTTGTACGGCACGCTCTACGGGACCCACCAGTGGCGGTCGCTTTTCCTGCTGGTCGTGACCGAGGCCCTCGCACGGCTGGTCCTCATCGGCATTGTGCTTGGCGCCGGTGGCGACCTGCTGCTACTCGCCTGGGCAGTCGCGGTGCCCATCCCCCTGGCGCTGCTGATCGCCTGGCCGTACGTGCGCCGAACGGCCGCGCGTCAGTCCAAGATGGACATCGGATACCGCGGCCTCGCCTGGAACGTAGCCCGCACTGTCACCGCGAGTACGTCCATGGGCGTTCTGATCAGCGGGCTTCCCCTCGTGCTCGGCCTGACATCCGGGGATGTTCCCCCCGGCGAGTTCGGCTTGATGATCAGCGCAGTCACGCTGACTCGTGCCCCTCTCATCGTTGTCGCGATGGCTCTGCAGAGTTTCCTCGTTGTGCGATTCCGTTCCCACTCCCGACCCCTTGCACTCCTGCGTAGGCTCGTTCTCATTGTGGTGGGCGTTGCCGCTCTGCTTGGGGTGCTCGGCTACCTGGCCGGGCCATTCGTGTTCCAGCTTCTCTTCCCTGGGGGCCCAGTACCGTCGTCGTCGCTCATTGGAGCATTGGTGGGCTCGTCGGCTCTCGTGGCCATCCTCTGCCTGACCGGCTCGGCCGTTCTGGCCCTTTCGCTGCACGTGGCTTACAGCGCGGGCTGGCTTACGGCGGCGCTGGTGACCCTTGTCTGCGTCCTGCTTCCACTCCCGTTCGAAACTCGCACCCTGATCGCATTGTTCGCCGGACCGATAGCGGGGATTGTCATCCACCTGCTTGCGGCCCGACGCGGAACGGTCACCGCCACGTCCGCGCTCTAAATCAGCGCTGCGATCGCCGTGCCAGCGCCAAGTTGCCGCACCGTACCACGCACCAGAGCGGGCGTCACGACCGAGGCGTACGAGTGACGGAGGGAGCCGGTTTTGCCGCGATCTTGCTCTCCAGATCGCGAATGCGAATGTCCTGTAGCGCGGCAACCTCAGCCAGCTTGCGTGTCTTACTCTCCAGCCGGGTGAGTTCAGCACTGTGCTGCAGACAGACAAGGAAGAGGATCGCGATGCTGACAAAAAAGACGAGGTTCGTTGGAACGCCGACGCCGAACAGCTTCGCTGCCCATTCCAGCGTGGCTGGGAAAACACCAATCACGAGTGCGAGCAGCCCGGCAACGAGCCACCAGATGGCGTGACGCTCCCGCAGCTGCCTGCGACGCAAGAGCTCAATGACCACCATGAGAGTGATCACGGCGGTCAGAATGCCGAATAGATAACTGCCGAGAGACATACTCAGCTCGCTTTCACTCGAAAGGTTGACGACGGCCGAATGAGAGAGAAGACGAGTGCGAGTGTCGCCCTGGCCAGGTACGCGGCCGATCGAAACGGATTGTGCGATGGCACACCGCCGGACCGCGGCCGCATTGCCACCGGCACCTGTCGGATGACGCACCCTGCTCTCGCAGCAATCACTAGTGCTTCGATCGTGTCGCCGAGGTATTCAGCGGGGTAGTGCTGGGCAAACAGTCTCACAGCCCGAGGACCTGATGCCTTAAACCCCGACGTTGTATCGGTCAGCTTCGTTTGTGCGACGCGACTGAGGAAGGTGGCCAGCAACCACATCACCCACCGGCGGGGCCCTCGTGCGTCATATTTGCCTTCCCCGGCGAAACGCGCCCCCAACACCAGGTCTGCGCTCGAGAGTGCTTCGACGAGTGCAGGCACGCTCGCGGGGTCATGCTGTCCGTCAGCATCGACCTGGACGACGTTGTCGTAGCCGTTGTCGATGGCATAGCTGAAGCCGAGGCGCATGGCCCCGCCTACCCCGAGATTGAATGGGAGACTGGCGACGGTCGCACCGGCCGCGCGCGCGATTTCAGCAGTATTGTCTGTGGATCCGTCGTCAACGACGAGCAGCGCGATCTTAGGAAGCACCGAGCGCACCTCCGCGATCACCCGCGCGATCGAGTCTTGTTCGTTGAGCGCCGGTAGCACGATCAGGGTTCGCTCCAGCGCTCGATTCACGAGTGCGATTCTACAGGGGGACGGGGGCGCGGCTACGAGAGGACGAGGCTCAGCCAATAAGATGGGAGCCGTTGTCGCGGAGGGAATTGAATGGCTCACGTTGCCCTGACCGGCGCGCACGGCTTTGTCGGTTGGCATACGCGCGTCGCCGCGCTCGCGTCAGGGGTCGACACCACTCCGGTTGCGGTCGGGGCGCACTTTGACGCCGGTGCGGCATCCGAGGCGATTTCGGGCTCTGCTCGGCTCCTGCACATTGCCGGCGTAAATCGCGCGGATGACAACGAGGTGCGCGAAGGCAACGAGCTTTTCGCCCGACAGATCGCTGCCATCGTGCGCTCGGTCGAGGCTGCCCCGTCGGTGGTGGTCTTCGCCAACTCGACGCAGGTGGGAAACGGCTCGGTCTACGGTCACGCGAAGGCGGCCGCAGCGGACATTCTCGCTGCCGCAGCAGGCGAAGTAGGCGCGGAATTCATCGACCTGCGGTTCCCAAACGTATTCGGAGAGCACGGTCGGCCGTTCTACAACTCGGTCGTGTCGACCTTTTGCCATCTGCTGGCTACGGGCGGGCTCCCCACGATCGACGTTGATCGTGAGCTGACCTTGTTGCACGCGCAGGATGCCGCGGACCTGCTTCTTGGCACGGCGGCGGATGGTGCTGTCGAGACTCGGTCGACCGTGACCTCGCTTCTTGCCGACCTTCAGGAGATTGCGGCGCAGTATGCCGCTGGCGACATCCCGGACCTCTCGTCGCCGCACAGGCGCAACCTCTTCAACACCTATCGCTCGTTCCTGTTCAACGACCGCCCCTACGCGACTTCAGGCCGGACTGGCGCCGCATCGCCACGTCCGGACGGGATCTACCTGCACCGTCGTCAGGCTGAACGGGTCATGGCTGCAGCTGGCTCGGGCACCCTCCACCTTCAGCGTCCCTTCACCACCGAAACTCGGGACCTCGCGCTCGTGGCGGCCGATGAGGGCAGCATCGACATCCCCACCCTGTGGACGAGCAGCGTGTCGGGCACCGACGACTTCGTCGCGACCGGCACGCTGTTCGGGTTCGCGGACAACGATGGTGTAGCGGGAAGCGCGCTCGGATGAAGATTCTGTTCGTTCACGAGGTGAACTACCTCACCAAAGTGATCTTCGAGATGCACGAATTTCCGGAACTGCTGGCGCTTCGCGGCCACGAGGTTTCCTTCTTCCACTACCCGGAGGCACCCACTCGCGCACGGCCGTCTCTTCGCAGTCGGGTGGAGAGGATTCCTGGGCGTGTGCATTCTGAGGCGTCGATCGAGCTGATCACACCTACGACGCTCGGCGGCGGACGATTCGAACGTTACCTAGCACCGCTGCTTGCCCTGCCCGCTCTGCGGTCGCACATACGGCGTGGTCGGTTTGACGTCGTTGTGCTCTATGCGGTGCCGACAACCGGCTGGCAGACCCTTTCGATCGCCCGCCGCCGCCGCATCCCCGTCGTTTTTCGAGCCCTCGATGTATCGCACCAGATTCGGAAGAGTCCACTCGAGCCCTTGGTGATTCAAGCCGAAAAGTACGTCTACCGGAACGCAGACCTGTTGTCGGCGAATAACCCGGCACTGGCGGAATACTGTGTTGAACTTTCTGGGCGCGGGGGCAGAACGGAGGTGCAGCTTCCGCCAATCGACTTCTCGCATTTTGAGCACCTGCCCCATGACGATCTCCGCCCACAGCTTGGGCTTGCCGCGACCGATCGTGTGCTCCTGTACATGGGAACCTTCTTCGATTTCTCCGGCCTCGACACGGTCATCGATTCGCTGCGAACGGAATTCGAGCAGCACCCGCAACTGCGGCTCGTTCTGGTTGGTGGCGGTGAGCTGGACGAGCGCCTGCGCACGCAGGTTGCAGAGTACGGACTCGAAGGCAGGGTGATCTTTACGGGTGTGGTGCCGTATGCCATGCTCCCGCACTACCTCAAGCTCGCGGACGTCGCCATCAACCCCTTCCATCCGGAGCTGCTTACTCACGTCGCCCTTCCCCACAAGGTGCTGCAGTACATGGCAGCGGGCGTACCGACCGTTTCGACGGCGCTGCGCGGGCTGCAGGGAGTGCTTGGTGACGATTCCGGTGTGACGTTCGTAGACGGGCCGGAGGACGTGGCCGCCGCAGCTCGGGCACTGGCCCTGCAGCCGGCTTCAATCCGGCGCGTCATATCGGCACGGCAACGCAAGCGGGTGCAGGAGCGATTCTCCATGGTCACTTCTGTCGACGCCTTCGAACGGGCCCTCTCGTCGGTCACATAGGGCCAATGCGATAGCATGAAATCCATGACTACGCCCGTTCTCGTGCTCGGCGGCACGGGGATGATCGGCTACGGAGTTGTGCGCGAGCTCAGCGCACGCGGGCTTCCCTTCGCAGCGACGACGAGGCACTCGGACATCGTTCCCGAGGGTTTTGCCGAGAATTTCACCCGCTTCGACGCGGCAACGTCGGACCTGAGCGCACTGGTGAAGCAGCTCGGTCCGGGTGACTACGTCGTCAATACTCTTGGGCTCATCAAGCAGTACATCAGCGACACCGATCTCGACCAGAGGTCAGAGGCGCTGCTCGCGAACGTGGAACTGCCCACCCGACTCGCCGCACATGCGCATGAGCAGGGCTTTCGCGTCATCAACATAACGACCGACTGCGTCTACTCCGGGGCTCGAGGCGAGTACCTCGAGGGTGACGTCCACGATCCCGTGGATGTGTATGGAGCCACCAAGAGTCTCGGTGAGATTCCTTCTGAGCTCGTGCTCAACATCCGTTGCTCGGTGATCGGCCCGGAGCTTCGCGGGTTCCGGTCCTTGCTGCACTGGGTTCTCGACCATGCTCCGGGAGAAACGTTCCGGGGGTTCACAGACCACCGCTGGAATGGTGTGACGTCCTCGGCATTTGGCAAGGTGGTCGTCGGCCTCGTTCAGCGTGCTTCGGAGGCGTCGGGAACAGTGCACTTGATTCCCGCCGACACAGTCACAAAATTCGAGCTTTCTGAGATGATCCTTAGGGAGTTTGGCCGGCAGGGGATCGTGGTCGAGTCGTTTGAGACCGGCAATGCCGTCGATCGCGTGCTGGCCACGAGCAGCCCCGACACCAACCTGCGTTTCTGGCGAGACGCCGGCTATTCGGCGGTGCCGTCCGTCGGGCAGCTGGTAGCCGAGCTCGCACAGACCATCACGGCCAACGGAGAACAAGATGACTGACGTACAACTAGAAGGCTCGGTGGTCACGATCACCGGAGGCACCGGATCTTTCGGGTCGACGATGGCGAAGCACCTTCTCAGCCAGGGCGCTGGCGAAGTGCGGATCTTCAGCCGCGACGAATCGAAGCAGGACGCAATGCGGCACTCGTTGCAGGACCCGCGGCTGCGCTTCTACATCGGCGATGTGCGTGACGAGCAGAGCGTTCGCAACGTTGTGCGAGGAACTGACTTGATCTTCCACGCTGCAGCGCTCAAGCAGGTCCCGTCCGCGGAGTTCTTCCCAATGGAGGCGGTGGCGACCAACGTCACAGGAAGCGCCAACGTGCTGCGCTCCGCGCTCGAATACGGCGTGCGCTCCGTGGTGTGCCTCAGCACCGACAAGGCCGTGTACCCGATCAATGCGATGGGCATGACCAAGGCGCTCATGGAGAAGACCGCGATGGCCTTTGCCCGCGACAACCAGGATTCCGAGACATCCATCTCGGTAACCCGCTACGGCAACGTCATGTACTCTCGAGGTTCGGTCATCCCCCTCTTTCTCGACCAGTTGAAGTCGGGCCGGCCTCTCACGATCACCGATCCGAACATGACCCGCTTTCTTATGTCCCTCGCCGAGTCGGTCGACCTAGTCAAGTACGCCTTCACCGAGGCGACGACCGGTGACCTTTTCGTGCGAAAGGCCCCGGCGAGTACCGTCGACACCTTGCTGAGAGCGGTCGCCCGGATCGCCGGCGTCGATGATCCCGAGGTGAACGTCATCGGGGTACGACACGGAGAAAAGCTCTACGAGTCCCTTCTGAGCTCAGAGGAGGCTGCCCACGCGGAGGACCGCGGTGGCTACTACCGGGTGCCGCTGGACACCAGGACGCTCGACTACCGGCCGTACTTTGATGAGGGCGAGTCTCATGAATCGGCTCCAGAGGCATACACCTCGCACAATACGGAGCGCCTCGATCTCGACGGAGTTGTAGCCCTGCTCAAGACGTTGCCCGAAATTCAGAATCTGGTGGGTGCCAAGTAGATGGCTAAGCCCGTAATCGTCACCGTCGTCGGAACGCGACCGGAGATCATCCGCTTGTCGCGGGTGATTGCCCGGCTTGATGAGGTCGTCTCCCAGGTGATCGTGCACACCGGCCAGAACCATGATCGGCAGCTCAACGAGGTCTTCTTCGAGGAGCTCGGCATCCGAACGCCCGATCGGTTCCTCAACGTCGACACCTCCAGTCTTGGCTCGGTGCTCGGAGACACCTTGAAGAAGGTGGAGCAGGTGCTCCAGGAGGTGAAGCCGGATGGCCTCCTCGTGCTCGGGGACACTAATAGCGCGATCGCGGCCCTGATGGCCAAGCGCATGCAGGTTCCCGTCTACCACATGGAGGCCGGCAACCGATCCTTCGATGAGAATGTGCCGGAGGAGACCAATCGGCGCATGGTCGATCACATCTCTGACTTCAACCTGCCCTATACCGAGCACGCGCGTCGCAATCTCCTTGCGGAGGGGCTTTCGCCGCGCAGAATCTCGCTCTCCGGTTCGCCGATGCGCGAGGTGCTGAACTTCTACCGGGATGCGATCGAGTCCTCCGATGTGCTCGAGCGACTTGAACTCAAGCAGGGTGAGTTTTTTGTCGTGAGCGCTCATCGACAGGAGAACGTCGACTCGCCTAAGAGGCTGCGCGATCTCCTTGACTCCCTCCAGGGCGTGTACGAGACGTGGGGATTCCCGGTGCTTGTCTCCACTCACCCGCGCACGCGCAAGCAGCTCGAAGCCCTGCCCGACTTCTCCGAGACAACTGGCATCCGTTTTCACGAGCCGTTTGGCTTCCTCGACTATTGCAAGCTCCAGCTCAACGCGACTTGTGTGCTCTCTGATAGCGGCACCATCAGTGAGGAGTCGACGATTCTGGACTTTCCCGCTGTGACAATTCGCGATTCGATGGAACGCCCCGAGGCCCTAGACAGCGGCGCAATCGTCATGACCGGGCTCAAGCGTGATGAAGTCATTCTTGGGGTGACCGAGGCCCTGGCGACCTACGCTGAGCCGCGCACGCTACCGGCAGGATACGAGGTCGCAGACACTTCGCGGCGCGTGGTGCGGTTCATTCTCTCTACCGTGCGCCGCCACCATGAGTGGGCTGGCATTCGTCGCTAGTCGAGACCCAGATCGTGCCTCACAGAGGCCAGATCAGTTTTGGTGAAGTCGCCGATGTCGATGCGATCCGCTTTGTACAAATCCTCGAGGGCACCCATGGTCAGGTCGGGAGCGCGTACCGCGTCAGGCCTGGTCGCCGGGTCTATCGCGTCGCCAAACTGGCCGTACAGCCATAGTGCGGCGGAGATGCGGCGGTGCGACTGGTTTTCGATCGCGGACTGATCGGTGGCGTTGGCGACGAGGACGAATCCCTGATAGCCCGCCAGGGCGAGGACTGCGACCACTGCGACTCGAATGCCCCACGAGCGCCGTGCGGCAAGCCGACTCAGGGCGAGTGCGAGCAGCGGCAGCAGGAAGAGCACCTCGGTGTACGCGTACCGCGACGACAGCGCAGCGCCGACGGAGGTCTCCGCACGACTGAAGGCGCTCAGGAGCGCAAAGACGACAGCAGCAACCGCGAGCGCGATCACGGGGAGGAGTGTCGGCGTGTAGCGACGTTTCACCAGCACGGCGATGAGCCAGACCGTTGCCGCGATGGCGACGGCCGCGCCGATTCCCACGACCGGAAACACGGAGCCGAACCCGAGGACCAGCAGGATTCCCAGGAAGATCGGCATGTGCACGAACAGCTTCTCTGCACCGAATCCGCCAGTGTCGGGGTTGCTCGGCGAGCCAAGAGCGAACGCCACGTACCAACTGAGGTACACCGCCGAAGTGAACGCGACGTAGACCGCAGTGCGCTTCCACCCGTAGCGGGAGAACAGCACCAGCGCTGTGGCGACCACCAGGGGGATGGCCGTGCCCGACCAGGTCAGGCTGAAGAGCGAGACGAGGGTCACCGCGACCAGTCGCGGGTTCGAGATGCGCTCGCTGCTCGCCAGCCACAGGGCCAGTAGGCCAAGCGCGCTAGCACCGAGGTAGCCGATCTGGAATGCCCAAAGGATGTTCTCCGCGCCGATGCCAAGGAAGACGATCACCGTCGTTGCCGTCGTTGCAATCCACCGGGAGGCTCCAGCGCGAATTGTGATGCGCCAGATGAGATGAGCATTCGCCAGATGGATCAGCGTCACCAGGGCTGCGTAGGGCAGATAGCTGTGCTCACCGAAGACAGCGCCGAGGCCCTGGTACACCAGCAGCGGGCTGGTGCTCCAGTGCCCGACGTGCGGCTCGAACAACCCGGGCCCGTGGAGCTGAAGAAAAGACCACTCGTCGAAGTAGAACCACTGTCCGAACTGGAGTGTTCCGATGACAAGGAAGCCGAGGATCAGGGAGGCGTAGTGCCAGGCGGCAGCCGAGCGCAGCATCCGGTGGATCATCACTGGTGGCGACCAAGGAGAACATCGCAGGGAACTCCCACCGGCGCAAAGCCAACCGGGGCGATGGCCGCGAGGCCGCCGGTCGCGCCGCCGTCGCTGCAGGCCAGCGTGGCGTCGTCGAGGGAGTCGCTCCAGCGGGGGGCTTCTGCACGATCGGTCCAGACTCGATAGTCCTGGGCGCCGATTACGGCAACGGCAACGAGGAGTGCCGCAGCGACGGCCGTGCGAGCGCTGAGATGCGGCATCCGTTCCAGAAGTGAGTCGAAAGACAGGATGATGGCGCTGAACAGGCAGAGGGTCGGCACGACCATGTAGCGACCGCCGACCTCGAGGCCGAGCGGTCCGGCGAGATCGAGGGCGCCCCAGACGAGGGTGAAGGTGAGCACGGAGAGAACGAGCGAAGTTGCCGAGAATGCGAGCACCAAGGTGCGGCGGTGAGCGTCGACGATGATGACTGCTGAGATCGCGACGAACACCAGCACCATCATCGCGATAAGAGCGGCGATGCCGAAGGCATGGAGCAGCACAGTCGTCCCGTTGATTCCGACAACAGAACCCATGGTCACTCGACTGCCGTAGATCTCGAGGAATCCAGGCAGCAGTGGAAGGGACCCGGAGACAGTGCGGCCGTGCCCGAATACTGTTCCCGCGACCGTGCCGATGCCCTGCACGACGGCGGCAGAGAGATAGACGATCGTCACGACTTGCGCCCGCCAGCGAGGGAGGCTGAAAATGCGAATCAACACGAACGGGCCGGTGGCGACGAGGGTAAGCGGGTCGCTGAGGATTGCGAAGGCCAACACTATTCCCTGAAGCACGATCAGGCGGGTACTGCGGGGCGTGACTAGCACGGCCCAGAGCGCACCGAAGATGAGATACCAGTGCGAGTTTGCGATGCTGTCGGTGACCTCGCCTCCCGCGACCGGAAGGATGGCGACATCCAGCCACAGCACCACTGGTAGCACATGCGAGTGCAGGCGGAGTCGCGCGAACAGGTAGACGGCGGTCGCCACGGCGCCGGTGAGCAGAGCCGCGATGACCGTGACGACCATGGGTACGAGATCCACCGGAAAGAGCGTGGCCAGCGCCGCACCGAGTCTGGGGAAAATGTGGAGATAGCCGGAATATGGCTCGAACAGCACCAACGGATTGTGGCCGTATGCCTCGCTGACGAAAGTAGCTCCGTCCTCCGCCCACAGGATGCCGCGGTCGGGTGGCGGCACGCGGAAGAACGCCAAGGCGGTTCCGACCACAAACAGCGCGACGGGCAGCCACAGTCGCTCTCGACGGCCGCGAAGCACTGCGGATTGGTGATAGCCGAGCAGCCCCTGTCCGAAGCGTCGACGCCAGTCGACATACCGCGCGGGCCGGGGGCGGCGGAGCGGCGGTTCTACCTCGCTAGATGGTGCCTTCGGCAATCGCGTTCTCGATCCACGGGATGACTTCGTCGAGCATGTCCTCCAGTGTGGTCGTCGCTTCGAAGCCGAGAAGCTCCTTCGCCTTGCTCACGTCGGGAACGCGCTTGGCAACGTCATATTCGAAGCCTTCATCGCTGGTGATGTTCAGCGGGACATCCGGGCCCTTGATCTTGCGCCAGATGACCTCGGCCAGCTCCTTTACGGAGTGGCCTTCCGCGGTCGAGATGTTGAAGTCGTTGTTGAGCGCCGCCGGGTGGTCGAGGCTGAGCACTATGCCGCGGGCGAGGTCGCCGCCGTAGGTGTAGTGGCGAACCTGCTCGCCGGAGCCGAGGATGTGGAGTGGGTCCTGGCCCTTGAAGACCTTCTGGACCAGGTCGGGAACAACATGGCTCATCGCAAGCTGCACGTTGCCGGAGTGAATCTCTACGTCGCCAAGGGCGCGAGACTCCCCGATGCCGACACAGTTGAACGGACGAAGGATCGTGTATGGCAGCTTGTACTGGTCCCAGGCTGCGATCGCGAAGTACTCCACGGCGAGCTTCTGGAAACCGTAGCTCGACAGCGGCGGTGGAACGATCCGCTCGTCGCCCTCCTTGCTCGGCCAGCGATCGGTCGACTCGAAGACCATCGAGGATGACATGTAGGTCACCTTCTCGAGGCGGCCGCCGTTCTTCTTGGCTGCGATCGCCGCATCGACCGACGACGCGATAATGCGCTCGTTCTGCGCGAGCAGGTCGTAGGCGTAGGTGTGGAAGTAGGAGATGCCACCGATGAGTGCTGCACCCGCAATGAAGTGGTCGGCGTCAGAGAGCACCCGGGTCATCAGCTCGACATCCTGCACGTCGCCGACGATGAGTTCGTAGTTGGGGTTGTCGTCGTAGGACTTCTTGACCGGTCCGTACTTCGAGTAGTTATCGATGCCAACGACCTGGTAGCCCTTGTTGAGGAGCTCCTCGACGATGTATCCGCCAATGAAACCAGCAGACCCGGTTACGACGACCTTCTTCATGTGTTACTTCCTGTCAGGTGTTATGGCATGGAGAGCCAGAGAATCAGCGTGCGGTCTTGGACTTCAACTGCTCGAGAGTGAGGCGGGGTCCAAAGGCGAATCGGTACCACTTCAGGTACTTGGGTATCCACTTTGACAGCTTGAAGTTTGATTCGCCAAATTCTCGGTCGAGCCAGATAGTCGGAATCTCGGCAACGGGGAGACGCAGTCTGCGTGCTTTCGCCGTGAGCTCGAGTCCGATCTCGAAACCATCCCGGCTGTCGATGCCGACATCCTGCACGAACTTCTTGTTGTAGGCCTTGAAGGAGTTCGTGGCATCCCGGGTACCGGCGTCGGTGAAGAGCTGCAGAGACTGGCCGGCTGTGCGCGAAAGGAAGCTCTTGAAACGCGGCCCGCCGACCTGCTGGCCGCCCGGCATGTACCGGGATGCCGCGGCAACAACGACGCCGCGCTCCACCAGGCGCACTAGATCGTCGATCTGTCGTGGGTCATCGCAACCGTCGGACATCGTGACGACAACAGTGTCGGCGGCCGCGTGATCGATCCCGTAGCGAATCGCCTGCGCTGGCCCTCGTCCGTAGTCGTTGACCAGTGCGCGCAGACGCGGCTCCTGCTTGGCGTATTTCTTCACGGCCGGGATCGTGGTGTCCTCGGCAGTGTCGACGACAACGAGAACCTCGGCCTCGAGTCGGACGGATTCAAAGATGCGGTCGAGCGCGGGAAGGATGTTATCGCCCTCGTTGTACGCGGGGATAACAATGGAGACGCGAGGCGCCTCGGTCACACCACTACTCCGTTGCCGAGCATGTTCCACACGTCGGCCACTGGCTTGTCGGTGACCAGATCGCGGTACTCGTCGTGTGGGGTGGCGATGATGAGGATGTCGGCCTTCTTCAGTACGTCATCCAAGGGGAGGAGGGTGTCATCCGTTTCCTCGCTGACGTAGGGGTCGGTGCCGATGACCGCTTTCGCCTTGAACTTCAGCACGCGACGGAGCTTGTAGGAGAGGCTCGAGCGGATGTCGTCTGAGCCTGCCTTGAAGGACATTCCGAGGATGCCGACCGTGAGTTCTGAAAGATCGAATCGCTTTTCGAGCTGGCTGACCAGGTAGAGCGGGAGACCCTCGTTGACGAGCATGGCCGAATGGCCAAGGGAGAACTTGTTGTCGCTAAAGGCCGCGAGCTGCATGGTGTCCTTGAACAGGCACGGTCCGGCGGCGAAACCCGGGCCCGGCATGTCCTTCGCCCGCGGGTAGTCCTGCGTGAGACCCTTGCGGATCTTTTCGAAGTCGAGCCCACGATCATTGGCCATCATGTAGAACTGGTTGGCCGCAGCGAACTTGATGTAGCGCCAGGTGTTGGTGAAGAGCTTCGCGAGTTCGGCCTCTTCGGGTTCGAGGTGCACGATCTGCTCGGTCAGGGTGCCGAAGAGTTCCGCAGCTCGCTCGCGACCCGTATCGGACCGACTGGAGACGATCTGCGGGAGGCTGAACAGCTCTTCCATCGCCTTGTGCTCGGCGATGCGCTCCGGGCAGAAGGCCACGGGAACGTCAACGCCGAGGTCCTTGACCATTCGCTCGACGAGGGCAGTGACACCCGGGTAGACGGTGCTGCGAAGCACCAGCAGCTGTCCGTCGCGGAAGTACTCGCTGCAGCTGGCGAGCGCAGCCGGAATGGCGTTGGGGTCGGGGTTGAGGTGCTCGTCGACGGGGGTGCCGATGACCACGATGACGTTGCGGGCAGTCGCGACGACAGAGGCGTCGGTCGACGCGGTGAACGTCCCATCGGCGATCGCCTTCGTCAATACGGGTTCGGCG
>FTKR01002405.1_pt1 | contig 18257 bp, 13 predicted proteins | sample 1658141 | NCBI WGS metagenome assembly FTKR01 (sample SAMEA3914802, study PRJEB12502) | metagenome | biome: forest; material: soil | place: Canada | collected 2010-06-25 | depth 0.1 m | reverse complement strand
GCGCAGAACCGCCGCATCGAGCCCGCCGCCGAGGTACTGGGCAATGCCTATATCCATCCGCGCACCCTGCCGAAAACGCTGGAAGAAGCGCTGGAGCGCCTGACCCGATGCGAGCCGGTGCGCGCCTGTCTGGGTGAGGCCTTCATCGAAGCCTTCCTCGCCATCAAACAATCCGAACTCGATCATTTCCAGGGCGTGATCAGCTCCTGGGAACGCGACCACCTGCTGCTGAAAGCCTGACCATGAGATTGAAATCCCTGTTGCTGGGCGCCGTCTGCCTGGCCCTGTCCACCGCCGCCACGGCGCAGGATACCTCCTTCGATGTGCCGGGCAGCGACATTTACCGCGTCCCCGTGGATACGCCGATCATGGCGTCCTACTGGGCCAAACGGATCACCGGCTACCTGACGACGCGCGATGGCGTGCGCCTGCGCTACAGTGCCCTCCTGCCCGAAGGCAAGGGGCCCTTCCCCGTCATCCTCAACTACAGCGGCTACGATCCCGGCAGCATCGGCGGCAAGTCTTACCTGCAAAACGACCAGTCGATGTCGACTACGCTCGACCGCGCCCTGATCCAGCGGGGCTATGCCGTGGTCGGCGTCAATGCCCGCGGCACGGCCTGTTCCGAAGGCGTGTTCGATTTTCTGGGGCCGGACTACGGCCGTGACGGCCGCGACGCCGTCGAGTTTATCGCCTCCCAACCGTGGTCGAACGGTGCGGTCGGCATGGGCAACTGGTCATGGGCCGGCATGTCGCAACTGGCCACGGCCTCCGAGCGTCCGCCGCACCTGAAGGCCATTGCGCCCGGCATGGTCCTGGGTGATCCGCGCCTCGATAGCTGGGCGCCCGGCGGCGTTCCCGCCCCCCTCTTCGTTTCAAACTGGTGGCAATACCTCCATTCGCGCTGGGAGGCGGCGCGTGACAGCGCCATTGCTGAAGGCGATCAGGCCTGTGTGGCGCAGGTGGCCGCCAATCTGGTGACTTCCGAGCCGCATTCGCTGCCGACCTTCCTGCTGCAACACCCCCTGCGCGACGAGATCATCGAACAAAGGCACCTGGCGGCCCGCACCCACAACATCACCGTGCCCGTATTGTCGATTGAATCCTTCCAGGACGAAGCCGTTACCTCGCGCGGCGGCTATTATCACGATACGCTCGACCCCGCGAAGCTATGGCTGATCCAGACCAATGGCGGCCATGATCTCTACGATTCCGATTATTTCCACGACACGCTGATCGCCTTCTATGACCGCTTCGTCAAAGGCGAGGCCAATGGTTTCGAACGCCGCCCGCATGTTCAGGTCTGGATGCAGACCACGTCCTCGACCACACCCGGCAATCTCAACATCGACGCCCGGCCGACCTTCACCATCGAGCGCGCGGCCTATCCGGTCGCGGTCACGCCCTATATCCTCAATCTCGATACGGGCGGCGCGCTGACAGCTCAAAAAGGTGGCGGCGTTCCCGACGCTTACGCCTATCCGCGCCCCGGCGTGGCGGTCGATACCGATGAAGCCGATACTGGCGATGACGGCTGGTCCCCACTCGACAGCGATTGGCGCAAGGGCACTGCGGTCTATACCAGCCCTACCCTCGACCGCACGCTGGTCGCCTACGGCTCGGCCAGCGCCGATTTGTGGATCTCGGCCACGGCACCGGACACCGATTTACAGGTTACATTGACCGAGGTGCGGCCCGATGGCCAGGAAATGTTCGTCCAGCGCGGCTGGCTGCGGATGTCCGACCGCGCCCAGGACGATGGCCAGGCGACGATCGTCCGCCCCGTGCCGCTTGACAAGTCGGCCTCTATGCAGGCCCTGACGCCCGGCGTCCCGGCGCTCGGACGCGTGGAGCTGAACAAGTTCGCCCACACCTTCCGCAAGGGCTCGCGTATCCGCATCTGGATCGATACCCCCAGCCGCTGGGGTGGCTATGGCTTCACCCCGACCTCGGCGCACTCCACCAATCGCGTCTGGCACGATCAGGCGCATCCGTCACGGCTGGTGCTGGGTGAACTGACCCAGGTACAAGCCCCCGCCGCCCTGCCGGAATGCGGCACTATTCTCAAACAGCCTTGTCGTTCTGATCCCTTGGCCGAGAAATGAAAAACCCTCCACCGGCATCCCGGTGGAGGGCTTCTTTATGCGCTGAACAGGCCGCCTAGTTGACGCGATAAACCTGGATCAGGCGGTCATTCTGCCCCGGTCCGGCCAGTTGCATGGCCTTGGGCACCTCGACAAGCGTGGACAGGAAGATCGCCTTGTTCAGCCAGTCATATTTGCCGACCGGGGCGATGAATTCCGGCACCAGCCGGAACTTCTCAGGCGCTGTCGCCGTAGCGGGGTAGTAGAGCCCCTTGTTGTGAATGATGATCTGCACGCCATCGTCGGTCTTCAGACGATAGAGCGCGTCGATCACCTCTACGCCGTCGGGCCGCTTCACCGGGAAATCACCACCGCCCGGAATGACCGTACCGCGAATGCCCTTGCCCTCGAAGCGGCCGCCAACAATCGGCCACATCTCGGTGCGTTCGCCATCCTTGCTGGGCGCCGGCGCGCCGATCGGTTCCGGATCTGTGCAGGTAACGACCAGGTTCAGGACCAACTCGACGCTTGGTTTGTCTAAGTCCTTCATGTCCTGCGCCCTCACGCGCGTGCCGGTGCCGGCGGCCACCAGAACCAGTGCGCCCAAACCCAGCAGTTTACGGCGATCAGTGTCAGTCATGGGAATCTCTCAAAAATGAAAGCCCGTCCATGCCTGCCGGCAAGAACGGGCTTCAGGGGGAAGGGTCAGTAGGAAACGCGTAGCCGGACGCCAAGGGTCCGCGGCATGCCGTAGAACTGGTTGTCGTTGTACTGGCCGGTGATGTAGCGCTGGTCGGTAATGTTCTTGACATAGGCCGTCAGGTTGTAGCGGCCGAAATCGTAGCTGATCTGGCCATTCAGGAGACCATAGGCCTTGATCAGGTCGGTGGCCGGATCGTAGCCGATATAGGCGTATTGCTCACCGATGAAGGCGTAGGACAGGCGCGGCGTGAGTGTCGCGGAACCGACGTGGAAAGTATACTGGCCGCCGATATTGAAGGACGCATTCGGCGAATAGAGGTTTGGAGACCCCGAGACCGTGCGCACGAATGGTGAATAGTCATAACAGAGCGGCGACGCCGTCACCGAACAATCGGGATAGGTCGGTGCGCCCGGATAGGCGCGGCCAAAGGCCCGCAGGTCGATGAATGTGACCGGCGCCAGTTCCGAGCTTATGAAGGACACGCCGCCATCGAAGGAAAGGTCGCCATACTTCGCCTGGAAGCTGGCTTCCAGCCCCTTGATCGTAGCATCCGCGACATTGCCCGGCGTGGCGCTGCCGGAATAGATGTTCAGCAGATTGTACTGGAAGTCCTTGTACTTGTAATAGAAAGCGCCGATCTGCGTCTTGACGTGGTTGTCGAGCAGGTTGGACTTCCAGCCCAGTTCGTAATCGGTGACTGTTTCCGGCCGGAAGGTGGTCACCGCCGAGGAGAAGCCGCCGGCCTTGTAACCACGCGTCACAAAACCATAGATCAGGTTATCCTTGTCGACCGTCCAGTTGAGCGCGATCTTGCCGGTTGGCTTGCTGTCCTTTTCGTGGCCGCCGGCATCGGCGAGATAGATGCCATCGGGCGAAATGATGCCGCGGCCATAGACCACGGCGCCGAGGCCGCTGGTCTCAAACGAAGAGGTGCGCAGGCCGACATCCAGGGTCAGGTCTGGTGTGATCTTGTAGGTGCCTTGGGCGAAGATACCGGTCGTCTTCTTGTAGGTGATGGTGTCGATATCGGTCGGCAGGCCCGCAACCAGGAAGTCATAGGCGCTGTTGATCTTGCTGCGCTGATAGTAGGCCCCGACGATCCAGCTGAAGCGTCCGGTTGTGGGCGAGATCAGGTTGACTTCATCGGTCCATTCGATCTCGTTGGCCTTGTTATATTCGGTGGCCGGCAGCAAAAAGAGCGTGTCCGGGAATAGATAATCGGCCGCGTTGGTTGCGTCATAGTCGTCCTGAATCTTGAACGCCTTTTCCTGGTAGCCGGAAACGAAACGGAAGGTGACGTCATTGGCGAACTGGTATTTCAGTTCCAGGGAGGCCTGGTTGCCGCGCTGCTTGTCATAGACCGGCGTATCATAGCTGACCGTGTCCATTTTGCCTGTGCCATAGGCGCCATAGGCCTGGGCAGCGATCGGGCTATAGGCGAAGCCGCCGTCGCTCTTGTAATCGGACTGGAGCTTCAGGAGCGCCTGGAACTGCGAGGTAGGCTTCCACAGCGCCGAGAGTCTCAGGCCGGTTTCATCAAGGCGGCCCGGTTCGTTATGGTAAGGGCCGGTATCGGTGAAATAGGCGTCGTGGCTGCGCGAATGAACCGCGATGCGGAAGGCCAGGGTATCATTCATCGGCAGATTGACCGCCGCGTCGACACTTGTCTCGCCAAAATCACCCAGTCCGCCTTCGACATAGCCATTTACGCCCGCCGTGGTGGGCGATGTGCTGTTGATGAAGATTGCCCCGCCGGTCGAATTGGAGCCGACGAACGTACCTTGTGGACCACGGAAGACTTCGACTGAACCCAGGTCGTAGAAGCCGATATTGGCGGCGATCTGCGGCTGGAACAGACCATCCAGATAGGTGGCCACCCCATTGGAGACGAGCGGCGTATTGGCCGACAGGCCGATGCCGCGAATATTGACGTTCTGGGTAAAACCGCCCTCAGTGATCGACAGCGATGGCACGCCCTTCTGAAGGTCAGCGGTGCTGGCGATACCCTTGGCCCGCAAGACGTCACTGGTCAGGGCCACGGCCGACGCGGCGACTTTTTGCAGGTTTTCCCGCCTCTTCTGACCGGTAACGATCACGACGGTCGGATCTTCGGCTGGCGCGGCTATCGGTGTTATCTGTGCCGCCACCGGCGCGGCCACGGCCAGCAGGCCCAGCAATGAAGCCGTACAGCCAATGGCCTGCCTGAAACTCGATACGCGAAGAACTCGTGTCATGATGCACCCCTTTTTTTTGCAGATTATCGTTGATATCGTGTGGCAGCCAGCTCAGTTGACCGGTTTCCAGGCCGAGGCCGCCGCCATGTAGGTGAGCGCCTCGCCGTAGACGGCTTCATTGTCCGGCGGGAAATAGCTGAGCTTGACGATCACTGTCTTGCTGGTGGGATCGACATAGATGAACTGGCCTTGCAGCCCGACGGCGTAATAGGCATCGGAGCCCGGCACGGTCCACCACTGGTAGCCGTAGCCACCTTCGGGGCCTTCCGGCGTGGCCGGCGCAGTCGATTCCTTCACCCAGGCCTCTGACAGAATGCGGTGGCCGTTGGCCACGCCGCCATCGAGCATCATCAGGCCGAGGCGACCGTAATCGCGCAGGGTGGCATTATAGCCGGCGCCGGTAAATTCACGGCCCACGCCCGGTTCACCGTCCATGATGTAGAAGCCGTCGGATTCCGCGCCAAGCGGCTCCCAGACGCGACTGGCGAGGTAGGTCGAGGCATTCATGCCGGTGACGCGCTCGACCAGCCAGCCGAGCACGGCGGTATCGAGTGTCTTGTACTCAAACAGGGTGCCGGGTACTGCCTTGGATTTAACTGTCCGGGCGAAATCGGCAAAGCGGGTCACGTTCTCGACCAGGCTGCTTTCGTGGTTACGCGCCGCATCGCCGGGATGGGCGAAATCGTAGCGCTCCTCATAATCGACGCCTGACCGCATCTCTAACACCTGGCGGATGGTCGCGTCCTTGTAGCCGCCCTCTTTCAGTTCCGGCAGATAGGTGACGATCTTGTCGTCCAGCGACTTGATGCGGCCTTCTTCCAGCGCCTTGCCAATCAGGATCGAGGTAATCGACTTGGCCATGGACCATGACATGAAATGCGTCTGCGCATTGGTATTGTTGCGATAGGTCTCGCTAACGATCTGGCCGTTCTTGATCACCAGAAGCGCGTTGGTATAGGTGCGCTCCAGAAACTGATCAGACGTATAGGTCTGACCGGCCCAATTGTAGCTGACGTTTAACAGCGCAGTATGCGATGGCAATTCCCAGACGGCGCCCGACCGTCCCACCTTACGCGTGGTAAATATCTCATCCATATTGTGGAAGGTCAGGGTCGAGACACTGCTATCCAGCATATGGCGGCGCAGTTCCTGGATCGCCACCGGCACCTGGCTGGTATTGACCACTGGCGCGGCCGGTACGGAAGTCTGGCTGTCCCCCTTCCCTGCCGGATAGCCCGTGCCGCCGGTCTGGGCGTAGGCGATGACGGGCAGGCTGCACAGGCTCACGCCCAGGGCCAGGGCCAGGGCCAGGCGGGCGACTTTATACGCGATCATGATATTCCTCGGACTGCTTTTTTACTTAGGTTGACACCACGCTAGTGTCGCTGCAGTCGCATCACATATCCCGTTTGGTATATGCCGGACCTATTGTGCGCACATGGGGCATCCGTCACAAAAATAGGTATATGATGTAACATTTATATCATAGTTATGCGTCTATGCCGGCGGCACACGATAATGCGCGTGGACAAAGCGCTGCCCCGGAGTAACCTCGTCATCAGTACATACGTAATGCCGGGGATTTACAGGCGCATGCCAGCCTTCAGAGACGAGTTGCTGCTCAAGCTTTATGAGACCGTCCACCAGCCGGAAAACTGGCGGGGCTTCCTCGATCATATCTGCACCGGCGTCAATGTGCGCAGCGCCATCGTGCAGCGCATCCGTCCGGGCGGCTCGACGTTGGAGACCACCTGGATCGCCTTTGATTCCCACTCCGAAGAACACGCCGGTCAGCATGCTTTGGTGGTGAATGACGCCATGAACCCGCGCATGCAGTTCGAATATGACAGCCCCCTGGCCATGGGCCAGATCGCCATTGCCTGCGACGAGGATCTGCCCATGCCGACGCAGGTGCGCCGCCGTTTCCAGGATGGTCTCGGCGACGTCGGTCTTGGCAAGGGCATTTTCGCCGGCATGGAAATGCCCAGCTCGCCGAAGCCCGGTTCGGACGGAATCAGTCTGGTCCTCCATCGTCACCCCGGCGAGACGGCCGACTATTCGACGCAGGAGCGCGAATTCCTGGCCGGACTGATGCCGCACCTGTCACAGGCCATGATGATTTCCGACCGCCTCAGCCAGTCGGCGCGGCAGACCTATGCGATGGAGCGCGTGCTCGATCGTGTCCGTCCGGCCCTGATCATCTGTGACGCAGACGCCCGTCTCGTTTGGGCCAACCAGACCGCTCATAGCTTCCTGAAAGAACCGGGCACCCTGAAAATGATCGGCGGCCGCCTGAGTTGTCCGCGTCATGACCGCAGCCAAGATCTGCATCGCCTGATCCACAAGACCAGCACGCACAACGGGGACGAAACCCTTGACCAGCGTTGCCTGGTGGTCGATGAACACGCCGCTTATCCAATGCACGTCATGGTCATGCCGTTGCAAAAGCGTGATGATGACGGCGAAAGCCACGTCGCCCTCTTCCTGTCTCGCGCCGGTGCGCCCTTCGAGATTCCGGCCAAGCTGCTTGAGAAGCTGTTCCGCCTGTCGCCAGCCGAAGCCAAGCTGGCCAAGGCCATTGCCGAAGGCGGCGCGGTCAATAGCTATGCCCTGATCAATGGCCTGGCAGAAGGCACGGTCCGTTTCCAGCTCAAGCAGGTTCTGGCCAAGACCGGCTGCCCGCGACAGTCGGATCTGGTCCGCCTGATCTGCACCACCCTGATGAACCAATTTGGTATGTAAAAAGGCCGGGTGCGAAATCCGGCCTTTTGTCTATTCGATAAGCATCAGCGCATCGAGCGCCACAATACCATCTCCGTCAGGATAGACGATCACCGGATTGAGATCGAGCTCTCGGATCTGTGGATGCGCCAGCAGCAACCGCCCCAAGGCCGCCACCAGTCTGGCCACCGCGCCGACATCCAGCGCCGGCGAACCCCGGAAGCCCCGCAGTAGGGCCGCACTTTTCAGTTGGTTCAGTTCGCGTATGATCGCCGGCTCGGTCAGGTCGGGCGGCAACAGGCGCACATCATGGAACAGTTCTGCCATCACGCCGCCGAAGCCGACGAGAATGACCGGCCCCCAGTCCGGATCATTCTTGGCGCCGATGATCAGTTCGATACCGCGCTTGCCCATGGCTTCAATCAATACACCTTCCAGCGCCTGGCCGGGACAATGGGTTGCGATATTGGCATGGAGCTTTTGCCAACCCTCCGCCAGCGCGGCCTCATCCGCCAGATTGAGGATCACTCCGCCAACATCGCTCTTGTGGCTAATCTCAGCGGATTGCGCCTTTAGGACGACCGGATAACCAACCCCGGCCGCGATAGCTTTTGCCTCTTCTAGCGTGACGGCCAGGTCCCCCTTCGGAAACGACACGCCCAGCGGCGCCAGCAGGGCCTTGGCTCGGTATTCCGGAATCACGCCCGCGGCCGGCAGGTCGATCGATATGGCGGAGCCGGTATCCGTGCCGAAATCGCGCGACGACAGGCCATTCAGGCGTTTGATGGCGCGGAAGGCGCGTTCGGTCGATGGAAAGCAGGGAATAGCCAGGTCGCGCAACTGGTCGATATAGGCCGGCGGAATGTCCGCGCCCTCGTCCAGCCCGGCGAAGATGACCGGCTTGGTTGGCTTCAGGTCGCGTACGACGCGCAGGATCGGCGGCACCTTGATGCCCATCGTCACCGGGTCGGTCTGGATGATCCCCATGACAATGCTGCCAAAGCGGTCATCATCGAAAAGGGCTGCCAGGGTGCGGTAATAGAGATCGGGATCGACCAGTCCCTGCGCCGTCAGGTCGAGCGGATTACTGACTCCGACAAACTCCGGCAGGGCCGCACGCAGGGCCGGTGAATCCGCATCGTGGATCTCAGGCAAGTCGAGCCCCAGATCCTCGCACAGATCGAGCGTCAGGGCCTTGAAGGCACCGGATTCGCCCAGCACGACCGTGCCCCCCGAAGGCAGGGCCCGACAGCGCAGGGCGATTTCGGCAATATCGGCCAATTCCTCCAACGTCTCGGCGAAGACCACGCCGGCGCGCTCCACCAGGGTGCGCATGACGCTGTAATCCCCGGCCATGGCGCCCGTATGGGTAGCCGCGGAGTCCCGCGCCGCACCGCTCTTGCCGGGATGCAGCAGAACGATGGTCTTGCCCGCCGCACGTGCACGGCGGGCGGCATCGAGGAAGCGCCGCGGCTTGCGGAACTGTTCGACAATTATGGTGATAACGCGGGTGTCGGGATCTTCGATCAGGTAATCGACATAGTCCTCGACGCCGCTGGCTGCCTCATTGCCGGTCGAGACCGAATAGGACATGCCCAGCTTGCGGCTGGATATGGTGACGGCCAGAACGCAGGCCATGGCGCCGCTTTGCGACACGATGCCGATGCCCGGCCGGCCGTTCAGCGCCGTCGCCTTGGTCTCAACGAAAGTCAGCGGAATGGAATCGACATAGTTGACCATGCCGAGGCAGTTGGGCCCTTCAACGATCATGCCCGCCTCGGCGGCAATGCGGCCGATTTCGCGCTGTTCGGCCAGGCCCGCCTCCCCGCCTTCGGCGAAACCCGCCGAGAAGATGACCACAGCGCCGCATTTACGCGCCGCCAGCGTCTTCACCGCGTCAAGCACAGCCACCTTGGGAATGGCCAGAATGGCCACGTCCACACCAAAAGGCAGGTCTTCGATGGCCGCCAGGCAGGGCCGCTCGCCGATAAAATCGCGCTTGGGATTGATCAGGTGGATATCGCCGGAAAAGCCATTGCGTTCCAGGTTAGCCAGCACCGACGCACCCAGTGCGCCAGGCTTTTCCGAGGCGCCGACAATGGCGACGGAGGCCGGCCTGAGCAGCCGTTCGATGGCGTCCTTTTTGGGCAAGGCGGTAACGATGGGCGCAAGGTCCATTAATCTGTCTTCCTGTAACGCTGGAGACCCGCGCAAACGCCGATCTCCAGCCTGTTCTTATGTCGCAAACCCAGTCAGGGCAATGTCAGGCCTTGGCGGTCTTCGTCCTGTCATAGGCGCCAAGCCCCGGTTTATAAGTCTTGTCGTCGATGAACTGCTTGATGCCTTCCTTGCGGCCTTCGTTGTCATAAGAGTTTGCGGCCTCCTGGGCCCGGATCAGATAGTCCTCGGCCTCGTCATAGGTCATGACGCCGACGCGGCGCACCGCGTCCTTGGTGGCCTTCAGCGCCACCGGGTTCTTGGCCAGCAGCACATTGGCTACTTCGGTAACGCGGCGCTTAAGCTGCTCTAGTGGCAGGGCCTCGTTGACCAAGCCCCAGTCGGCGGCGGTCTTGCCGTCGATATTTTCACCCATCAGGGCGTGATACATGGCCTTGCGGTACGGCAGAAGCTCGGTGGCCACCTTGGTGGCGCCGCCGCCTGGCAGGATGCCCCAGTTGATTTCGGACAGGCCGAATTTCGCCTCCTCGGCGGCAAAAGCCAGATCACAGGCGAACAGCGGGCCGTAACCGCCACCGAAGCACCAGCCATTGACCATGGCGATGGTCGGTTTCTGGTACCAGCGCAGGCGCCGCCACCAGCCATAGCTTTCGCGCTGGGCACTGCGTGTGCCAGCCAAGCCCTTGGATTCGGTCTCGCGGAAATATTCCTTGAGGTCCATGCCGGCCGACCAGGCGCTGCCCTCACCGCTCAGCACCAGCACACCGACATCCTCGCGGAACTCCAGTTCGTCGAGCACCGCCATCATGCGACGGTTGAGTTTGGGGCTCATGGCATTGCGTTTGTCGGGACGATTGAACTTCACCCAGGCGATGCCGGCCTCGACGTGAAAGGTGACCGTATCCTCTTCGCGTTCAACTGTTTTAATGATTTCATTCATAGTAATCAGTACCTTGGTATTAAATCGGAAAATGTCCGGGTAGAGTTTCAACAGTGATCCAGCGCAGGTCGGTAAATTCGTTGATGCCGGCCTTGCCGCCGAAACGGCCGTAGCCGCTGTCCTTGACGCCGCCGAAGGGCATCTGCGCCTCATCATGCACGGTGGCGCCATTGATGTGGCACATGCCCGACTGGATACGCGCCGCCACGCTGAAGGCCTCGGCGATATTGGTGGTAAAGACCGAGGCAGTCAGACCGTATTCGGTGTCATTGGCGATGCGGATGGCGTCCTCGGTGTCCCTGGCCCGGACGATCGACACCACAGGACCGAAGGATTCCTCACCATAGATACGCATGGCGGGAGTGACACCATCGAGCACCGAAGCCGGGATCAGCACGCCCTCTCCGTCGCCGCCGGCGATCAGTTTCGCGCCTTTCGAGACGGCATCGACCATCAGCGCGCGCACCTTGTCCGCCGACTTGTGATCGACGACAGAACCGAGCGGCGTCTTGCCCTCGCCCCCTGCCGGCATGGTGGCGGCCTTGGCGGCGAACTTGGCGACAAAGGCATCGGCCACGGCATCAACGACAATGATCCGTTCGGTCGACATGCATATCTGGCCTTGGTTCATGAAGGCGCCGAAGGCCGCCGCTTTGACCGCCTCGTCGAGATCGGCGGCTTCGAGTACCAGCATCGGCGCCTTGCCGCCCAGCTCCAGCAAGCAGGGCTTCAGCTGTTGCGCCGCGCGCACGGCAATGATGCGGCCGACATGGGTCGACCCCGTAAAATTGATGCGCTTGACCGCCGGATGGTCGATCAGGGCGCCGACGACATCGGCAGCGTCTTCCGGCGCATTGGTGACCACGCTGATAATACCCTTCGGCGCGCCGGCGCGATTAAAGGCTTCTGCAATCAGCCAGTGAACACGCGGACAGGCTTCGGCCGCTTTCAGTACGACCGTATTGCCGCAGGCCAGCGGTGTGGCGATGGCACGGACGCCCAGGATCACCGGCGCGTTCCACGGCGCGATGCCAAGCACGACGCCGGCCGGCTGACGAATGGCCAGGGCGACACAGCCCGGCTTGTCAGATGGAATGGTCTCGCCGGCGACAAGCGTGGTCAGCGAGGCCGCCTCGCGCATCATATTGGCGGCCAGCATGCAGTTGAAGCCAGCCCAGGTCTGTGTGGCGCCTGTTTCTTCCTGCATGGCTTGGATAAAGTCGGGCGTCAGAGCGGCCAGTTCATCCGCCACTTTCAGCAGTACGGCGCGGCGGGCATTAGGGCCCATGCCGGACCAGGCAGGAAACGCGGCCGCAGCGGCATTAGCTGCAGCCTTTGCATCGGCAACGCTGGCGGCGGCGGCCGTCGTCGCCACCTCGCCAGTTATCGGATTGAAACGCTGAAAGGTGCGGCCGCCTTCGGCCTTCACCGAAGCGGAACCGATTAAAAGATCAAGTGCCGTATTGGACATATGTGAAGCTCCCTGCGTTTCCATATAGATATAATGCATACCCATTATGCAATGTCATTATCTTTTTTGGTCAAACGGCGTTTTCTGTTATGACACGCGAAACAGCCCTGAAGAGACGCGACCTTGCCCGATTCCAACAGCCCCGCCATTTCCCAACTGGACGAACAGATCGGCTTCCAGCTCCGGCTGGCCCAGCTTGCCGTTTTCAGCGACATTATAGAGGCGCTGAAGCCGCTTGACCTGCGCCCGGTGGACCTGTCGGCGCTGCTGCTGATCGAAGCGCAACCCGGCCTGCGTCAGCATGTCATCGGCGACCACCTCAAGATCGCCCGCCCCAATCTTGTGCCGCTGGTCGATTCGCTGGTCAAGCGCGACCTGATCGAACGCGTGGTCGACAGCCTGGACCGGCGCGCCAATCAGCTTTTGCTGACCAAGGCGGGCGCATCGCTTCTCATCAAGGCCAAGCGCGCGCAGGACGAGCACCGCGCCCGCCTTATGGAAGCGCTTGGCGACATCGACCTCACACAATTCATGACCGCTTTGAACCGTCTGGCGCAACTCAGCAAGGACAACGTCTAGTCAACGATGATCTTCGCCTGGCGGGTCAGGGCGAAGACCGCCAGCCCTGCCATGACCACCAGCGGAATCATGGCCATGGCGACGCCGGCCGGACCATGCAGCGGCCCAATGCCGGTCTTCAGCACATAGCCAGCCATCAGCGGACCGGTCACTGAACCAATGCGGCCGAAGGCAATGGCCGCGCCGATACCCAGGCCACGCGCCGCCGCCGGATAGTACATCGGCGACACCCCGTTGAGCGAGTACTGCGCACCGAGCATGAAAAAGCCGACCACACCGGCGCTAATCAGCAACAGATCAACCGTGCTGGTAAACGCCATACCGCAGATGCCGATGAGAAACCCGACATAGGCCAGCGGCAGGGCGGCGCGATAGCCGAAGCGGTCGATCCACGCACCCAGGATGAGCGTACCGAAAACACTGACCAGGTTGAAGACCAGCGACGCCATCTGGCCAACATGCATGTCGAAGCCGCGCGCCGTCATCAGGCTCGGCAGCCAGTTCAGCATCATGTAAAGCACGCTGGAGGTCAGGAAGAAGACGATCCACAGCAGCAGCGTGCTGAGGGCACGGCCACCCCCGAACAGGCCAGTGAAGGCATTGATCCGCCCCGCGCCTGTTTCCTTGTGCGGGCGGGTATTGGGCAGGCCAACAATGAACAAGATCAACACCAGCGGCACGATGCCGCCAAGATAGAACAGCCAGTGCCAGCCCAGGGTCTTGAGATAAAGCGAGGCAAACAGCGCCACGGCCGCGCCACCAAGGGGCATCCCCGCCATGATCGCCGTCACCGCCTTCACGCGATGCTTGGGCGACACAATATCCACGGCCATGCCGACGACATTGGGCATGGCGGCGCCGAGGCCGAAACCGGTCAGGGCGCGCGCCGCCAGCAGGGTATTGAAATCAAAACAATGAACGGTGGCGATACTGAAAACACCAAAAATCAGAACGGCCATGAGCAGGACATTGCGCCGTCCCCAGGCATCACTGAGCATGCCGCCGAGCAGCGCCCCCAGCACAACACCGGCCTGTCCGCCGCTGAAAATTTGCCCGGCCTGTACCGGATCAAGCTTGAGCAAGGGCATCAGGATCGGCGCCGCAATCCCCATGGACTGGATGTCGAATCCTTCCAGCAGCATAATCATGGCGCAGGTCAGGATAAGGACAAAAACCTTCCCGCCTGACAGCTTTATTTGCGGCGTGCGCAAAGCGCTTTCGTCAATTCCCGACATGTGAACTTCCCTGCTCAGATCATGATTTTGATATAGTTATATGTCATAATTAAAATGCGTCAAGCATTCACAAAGCGGTGGCCAAATAATATGTATTTGATATAACTGGTTCTCAAAATAACATATTCGACGGGGAAACCAGGATGACGCCTCCAATGACCAGACGCCACGTCTTCACCGCCGCCAGTGTAGCGGGAATGGCCTTGTCAGGCACCACAGTCGCTGCGGATGCCGGCATCTATGTGGTGCCGACGCCCACGCTCAGCCATGTCACCGATGTGATCGCACAGCTACTGGCACCGGAAGAAGTAGGCGATGGCCCGCTGGGCGCGCGCCGCATTATTCCGATCACTGGCGGCGAAGCGAAAGGCCCCCGCCTGAATGGCACGCTCCTGCCAGGTGGTGCCGACTTCCAGCTGATCCGTCACGATAACCTGACCGAGATACAGGCGCGCTACATCATCGAAACGCCGCAAGGCCGGGTCTATGTCGAAAACACCGGCATTCGCCATGCCGCACCGGACATCATGGAAAAGCTGAAGCGTGGAGAACCGGTCGATCCGGCACAGGTCTATTTCCGTTCCACGCCGCGCTTTGAAACTGCTTCGGCCGATCTGGCCTGGATGCAGCGCTCAATCTTTGTCTGCTCCGGCGCGCGTTTTCCAGACTATGTTCAGCTGAGTATTTTTGAGGTGAGCTGACAGCTCATAACTAAAACAACAAAATTCAGTGAGGTAAGCGTGTTTCTGAAAAATGCCTGGTATGTGGCCTGCACACCCGACGAACTGGCGGAAAAGCCACTCGGCCGGCAAATCTGCGGCGAGCGCATGGTTTTCTATCGCACCGATGCGGGACAGGTCACCGCGCTTGAAAACTTCTGCCCGCACCGCGGCGCCCCCCTCTCCCTTGGCCGTGTTGAGGGGGAGTTGCTGGTATGCGGCTATCATGGCCTGAAAATGGGCTGTGATGGCAGGACGGCCGAGATGCCGGGCCAGCGCGTGAGCAGCTTTCCGCCGATCCGCACCTTTCCGGTAGAGGAACGCTACGGTTTCATCTGGGTATGGCCGGGCGAGGCGGAAAAGGCGGATACCCGCCTCATCCACAACCTCGAATGGGCGGACAACCCGCATTGGGCCTATGGCGGCGGCCTCTACCACATCAATTGCGACTATCGCCTGATGATCGACAACCTGATGGACCTGACGCACGAAACCTATGTCCATGCTTCCAGCATTGGCCAGAAGGAAATCGATGAAGCACCGCCGACGACGCGGATCGACGGTGAGCAGATCATCACCAGCCGCTTCATGGAAAATATCCCCGCCCCGCCCTTTTGGCGCATGGCGCTACGTGGCAATGGCCTGGCCGATGACGTACCGGTAGACCGCTGGCAGATCTGCCGCTTCACCGCACCGAGCCACGTCATGATCGAGGTGGGCGTCGCCCATGCCGGTCAGGGCGGTTATGAGGCGCCGGCAGGGGTGAAAGCGTCCAGCATCGTCGTTGATTTCATCACGCCCGAAACAGAAACCTCGATCTGGTACTTCTGGGGCATGGCGCGTAATTTCAATCCACAGGACGAGGCCCTCACCGCCAGCATCCGCGAGGGCCAGGGTAAGATTTTTAGTGAGGATCTCGACATGCTGGAACAGCAGCAACAGAACCTGCTGACCTGGCCGGATCGTAAGTTGCTCAAGCTGAATATCGACGCCGGCGGCGTTCATTCGCGCAAGCTGATTGAGCGTCTGATCGCCGCCGAAAACGCCGCCTGACCGCAGAGATCAGGCGGCGCTCCGCTTTATGCCTTGCAGGTGAAGCTCGACGCCTTTTCGATATCGCCCGAACCATTGTAGCGCGCCACCAGAGGATAGGCGCAGATCGGCCGCTGGCGTCCGGGCCACGGCGAAGCGGGTGTTGCGGTCCCCAACAGGGAATCAGGCGCCTGATGCTTTTCAACCCAGCTCACGAGCGCGTTAAAGGCATCATACTGGTTGGTGGCCTGCCCGCCGCCACAATGGCACATGCCGGGCACCGGGAAGATGCGAGCAAAGGCAGCCGCCTTGCCGCCATTGCGCGTATTGACCTCATCATACCAGCCCAGGGTATCCTTCAGCGAAAAGACCGGATCGGAGTCGCCGTGCGGCACCATCAGCTTACCACCACGCTTGCGGAAGGCGCTAAGGTCGGTCGAATGCGAACCAACATCGTGCCAGGCCGAGGTGGTGAAAGGCGCAGCCACCGCATAGATTCCGGCGGCGTCACGGTCCATGTCGAAACGCATCTGGTAATCGACAATAGCCTGTGGGCTGGGCCCAAGCACGGTCGGCGGCGTGGTGAAGACCGAGGCCAGGGACGGACCGCCCAGGATAACATTGAGCGCCGGAATGTGACCATCGGCCGAACCGATCTTCCACAAGCGCCAGTCGTTTCCGGCAATACCAGTTGGCCAGAACCAGCCGGCGTAGAGCGCGCGTCCAGTACTGTTGACCGGACCAGTGTGGGAAACGACCAGCGCCTTGATCTGGGCGGATGACAGACAAGCATCCGTTTTGCCAGCGGCGCAGGCAATAGCCTGCAATTTCGGGATGACCTTGGCGTCGGTGCAGCCGAGGTAGTCCCCGACAATCCCGTCGGCCAGACCATCATCCTTGTCGCAGGCCGCCAGGATAGCCGTGCGCACAAGCGACAGATCCGCGTCGGAATAGGTGCCATTCAGCGCCATGAAACTGACCGTATCACTGCCAGGCGCTTTCGCCAGCGCCCCGAAGCTTTGCACATCCCAGGCTTCGGCCACGGCGGCGCGTGGCAAGGCAAAACCGGGCGCGGAAGCCAGGATGCCATCGAATTCCTCCGGATAGAGGGTGGCGAAGGTCATGCCTTCCTGTCCGCCCTTCGAGCAGCCGATGAAATAGCTATAAAGCGGCTTGCGGCCGTAATAGACCTTGAGGATATCTTTCGCCGTGTCCGCCACCACTTTCAGCGAGGTATGGCCGTAATCGGCGCGTGAGATCGGATCGAAGCCGAAGGCGACCTGGCCATTATGCATCGGATCTGTATTGGTCGCATTGTCATGGCCGGAATCCTGGCTGACGACCGCATAGCCTTGAGCCAGAGCGGGCACGGCTCCGGTCCCCATGCCGAGCGCGTCACCGATGTCGCCATTACTGCCGCCTCCGCCCTGAAACACAAACCGCTGGTTCCATTTAACCGGCAGACGCATGTGAAAGCGGATGGCGTAGGCCTGGCCATTTTCACCCGTCCGTTCATGCAGGGCGCCGGTGATATCGCAGTGCGCTGGCACCGGAACGGGTATCGTGGCGCCCGGCCCCATCTGCGCCTGAATGGTGGCGCCATCGGTCACGAATACGCTTGAGGTAAGGCGAACGCTGGTGCCGTTCAGGTTTGTTACCTTTGCCGCCAGGGCTTCGCAAGCGCCCTGGTCCGAAGCGGCCGCCTGGGCCGCCGGTATCAGGAGCAGACTACCTGCCGTGAAAATGCCAACCAGCAGGCCGGCCTTCATTGAGCTTTTCATTGTTATTCCCCCTATTGCGCACGATAAAAGCGGATATGAACGGCCGGTTTGCCATCGAGCATGGCAGGCTCCAGCGTACCGATAAAGGCCGATTTGTTCAGCCAGTCATACTTGCCGATTGGCGCCTCGAAGACCGGGGCCGTATATCCCGGTTTCATCGGCTGACCTTCGGGCGGGCGGCAAAGATTACCCGCATTGACGACATTTATGACCACGCCATCATCGGTTTTCAGCATGTAGTCGGCCTTGATCGAGGCACAGTTATCAGCATCAGCATGGATCAGTTGCCAGTCCCAGCCGCCAGGGATGATCTCACCCTTGATTCCACTCCCGTCGCCAGGCCCGGAAAAGGTTCCGCCGGTGATCGGAACAATATTGCGAATGCCCAGAGGCGTAGGCCCAACCGGAATGCCATCTGCAAGAGCAACAGTCTCTTCAAACACGAAGGCCAGTTGTGGTGTGGATGGTGGCGTTTCGGCTTGGGCGCCACATGCCGCGCCGGTAGCCATAATCCAGGCGCAATAACGCGCACTCTTTCTTAGAAAAGCGTACAATTCGTTCCTCCCGATGCCTAAACAGG
>FTKR01820575.1_pt1 | contig 18563 bp, 16 predicted proteins | sample 1658141 | NCBI WGS metagenome assembly FTKR01 (sample SAMEA3914802, study PRJEB12502) | metagenome | biome: forest; material: soil | place: Canada | collected 2010-06-25 | depth 0.1 m | reverse complement strand
GTGCACATGCTCTCCACCGGCGCCTTCAACGCCCTGCTGAAGACCCTGGAAGAGCCGCCACCCCACGCCAAGTTCATCTTCGCGACGACCGAAATCCGCAAGGTGCCGGTGACCATTCTGTCGCGTTGCCAGCGTTTCGATCTGCGCCGCGTCGAGCCGGAAACCCTGACGCCGCATCTCGAAAAGATATGCGGACTGGAGGGCGTAAAGATCGATCCGGATGCCGTGGCGCTGATCGCCCGCGCCGCCGAAGGTTCGGTGCGCGATGGCCTGTCGCTGCTCGATCAGGCCCTGGTGCAGGGCGACGCCGGTGAGGCGACCAGCGCCGAAGTGGTGCGCGATATGCTGGGCCTGGCCGATCGCGGCGCCACGCTATCGCTGTTTGAAAACATCATTTCAGGACAGATGAGCGAGGCCTTGCTCGCCTTCCGTACCCTCTATGGCTTCGGCGCCGATCCGTCGCAGATTATGGGCGACATGCTCGAATACGCCCACGCCACTTCGGTTGCCAAGATCCTCGGCGCCGATGCCACGCGCCTGCCGAAAGCGCAGGCCATGCGGGTAACGGCGCTCGGTTCGCAGCTTTCCGCCGGCACATTGAGCCGTCTATGGACCTTGATGCTCAAGGCATTCGAGGAACTGCGTCGCGCGCCGGATGCCTGCGCCGCCTTTGAAATGGCGTTGGTGCGGCTATGCTATGCCGCCGACCTGCCGGGGCCAGAACTGCTAATGAAGCGCCTGCAAAGTGGCGAGCCCCTGATCCCCACGGGGCCGGGCGGTGGTATGCCGGCGGGCGGTAGCGGCGGTGCTTCAGCGCACGCGGCCGTCCAGATGCGTCCGGTACAGCAGGCCACGCCTAATCCGCAAAGCTTTGAGGAAGTGCTCAAGCTGATCTCGGACAAGCGCGATATCGGCCTGCGGGTCGATGTCGAACGCTTCGTCCGGTTGGTGGCTTTCCGGCCGGGTGCCATCACTTTTGAGCCGGCCCCCAATGCGCCCGGTGACCTGGTGCGCAAGCTGTCGATGAAGTTGCGCGAATGGACCGGCCAGCGTTGGCTGATCGCCACCGAAGGCACCGGCGGCGCGGAATCGATCATGGAGCGTGACAGCCGTGAGCGCGATGCCGCCAAGGCGCGTTTGCAGGCAAATCCCTTTGTTTCCAAGGTTCTTCAGGCCTTCCCCGGCGCAGAAATTACCGCTGTGCGTGTCAAGCCGAAACCGGTGGTGAGCACCATTGAGCCGGTCGTGCCCGAAGACGAACGCCCCGAAATTGATAAGGAAAACGACTGATGGATTTTGCCGCCATGATGAAGCAGGCGCAACTCGTCCAGCAAAAGCTGCATGAAGCGCAAGCGAAGATGAGTGAAAGCACCGTGCATGGTTCCGCCGGTGCTGGTCTCGTGAAAATGGAATTGAAAGGCTCTGGCGACATGTCGGGCCTGACTATCGACGAAAGCCTGCTGACCGCCGGCGAAGGCGAGGTTCTGGCCGACCTGATCCGCGCGGCCCACGCCGATGCGCGCCGTAAACTCGATGAGCTGAATTCGGAAGTCATGGCTGAAGCTGCCAAGGATTTGGGCCCGGGTGGCGGTCTGCCCAACATGCCGAAATTTTTCTGATTGATGAATAAAGCGCTCCATTTTCTTTGTACCTCCTCGACTTGTTCGGGGAGGGGGACCTCGCCCATTCTTCATGGGCGTGGTGGTGGGGTTTCTTGTTTTCTTTCTTCTAAAGCAGTCCGCGCCTGATGTCCGGTGCGGGCCCTGAAATCGAACGCCTGATGGCCTTGCTGTCAAAGCTGCCGGGGCTTGGCCCGCGCTCGGCCAGGCGGGCGGCGCTGGCGCTTTTGAAACGCAAAGATCAACTATTGATTCCGCTAACGCATGCCATGCAGGATGCGGCCGACAGAATCGAAACCTGTCGGATCTGCGGGCGGCTGTCGACGCAAAATCCCTGCACGACCTGCACTGATCCGATGCGCGACGAAACCATGATCTGTGTGGTGGAGGAAGACAGCGCCCTGTGGGCCATGGAGCGCGTTGGCGCTTTCACCGGCCGCTATCATGTACTGGGCGGGTTGCTGTCGGCGCTCGATGGCATCCGGCCAGAGGATCTGCGGCTCGACAGCCTGATCTCACGCGTACGTTCAGGCCGGGTGCGCGAAATCATCATGGCTCTGCCGGCGACGGTCGAGGGCCAGACCACGGCACATTATATCGCCGACCGTCTCAAGAGCTTTGATAATCAGGTGGACATTACCTTCCTGGCGCGCGGCGTGCCGGTCGGCGGCGAGTTGGATTGGCTCGACGATGGCACTATCGCGCATGCGTTTAAAAGCAGACGTTAGGTAACAGCCAGCGCCGCCTTTCGCTCGCGGTTTTTCATCAAAAGATAGACGATCACGCAGCCGACCAGCTTAGAAAGGATCGACGCGCCGATGGCCCAGATGTTGAAAATACCTGGCACGACCGTCGCCGCCATCATGTAGAAAACCGTCGTATCGATCGGTGAGCCGATGGCGGCCGAGATAAAGACGCGTTTCGACAGCGGCAGTTTGAGGAACGTGAACAACCCCCAGTCGACCGATTCACTGATCCCGAAAGCGACCGCGCTGGCCAGGGCGATCTCTGCCGGTGCCATCTTGAACGATATCGTCAACCCGATGATCAGGGGTATGAAAATCCAGTGGCCGATCTCGCGCTGGGCGAAGTCACGCACCACCAGCACCAGTCCGGTGACGATGGCCAGTGGCGTCCATTCGCCATGATCGGGCAGGGGAATGGTCGGCACCGCCGCATAGGCCCAGTTGATGAACGGAATGAGGAACAGGTAGAGATAGGTCCATGGCGAACGGCCGGTAAAGGCTTTCCGCACGGCCGCTTTGGCGTCGATCATTTTTGCCCCTTTGGCCTGTTTCCTGGCAAACTGTAGCAGCGAAATAGGACTTGCCAAGTTCGATTCCGGACATTAAGAACATAGCATGAACATGTCAACCGTGAGTCTGATTATCGTTTTGATCGTCGCTGCTGTGTTTGCCGGCGCATGGTTTCTGGCCCTTGGCGAGACCAAACATCTGCGCACCCGCAACGAGGAACTAAGCGATCGCCTGACCGACGTAACGGCAGAGCTTTCCGGCGCGAAAATGCATGCGCGCAATATGGAAGACGCGAAAGCCGCCATGAGCGAGCAGTTCCAGCTTGTATCGCACCAGGCCATGCAGGCGTCGTCGGATTCACTATTGAAACGCGCAGAGGAATCGTTTGTGGCGCGCGAAAAACTGGCGCTGGAGCGGATGAATTCGAGCCTCAAGCCGGTGTCCGAAACCCTGACGCGGTTCGAGGCCCAGGTGAAAGCCATGGAAGAGGCGCGCTCGAAGAACAGCGGCGAACTGGAACAACAGATCAAGCAGTTGCTGACCGCCTCGGACCAGACCCGCGAAGTGACGCAGAAACTGGCCAATTCCCTGCGTCGCGGTGCCGGTGTGCAAGGGCGATGGGGTGAAGAAACCTTGCGCAATGTCCTGCAAGCGGCGGGGTTAACGCGCTTTGATTTCATCGAACAGCATAATCTTGATACCGATGAAGGTCGCCGCCGCCCGGACGTGGTGGTGCGGATGCCGGGCGACAAGTCGAACGGCGTGTTTGTCATCGATTCCAAGGTCAACCTGACAGCCTTTCTCGATTCGATGGATGCGCTGGATGACGAGGCGCGCGAAGCGGCTTTGCAGCGTCACACACAGGCCCTGCGCGCCCATGTCCGCGACCTGGCCGGCAAGGCCTATTGGGATCAGTTCAAGGATCAGTCGCCGGATTTCGTCGCCCTGTTCATTCCGGGGGACGGCTTTCTGGCCGCAGCGCTTGACCGGATGCCGCAACTGATGAACGAAGCCATGGACAAGAAGGTCATCATCGTCACGCCAACCACCCTGTTCGCGTTGTGCAAGGCTGTGGCCTATGGCTGGCGTGTCGAAGACCAGATGAAGAATGCCAGCCATATCGCCGATCTCGGTCGCGAACTATATGCCCGTCTATCGGTGATGGGGGATCATGTTCATGGCCTTGGCGGCGCACTTGGCCGGGCGGTTGAGAAATACAATGCCTTCATTGGTTCGCTGGAAACCAAGGTGCTCACCCAGGCGCGGCGGTTCGAGGAGCTACAGGTCGAACACCAGGGAAAGCCTCTGCCTGATCTGACGGCGATCGAAGCACAGCCCAAGGTGGCTAACAAGTTGAAATCGTTGCAATCGGCTGAGGAAGACCTGCTCTAGCTTGATTTTTTATCTTGTAAATATTACATCACGCCCATGGCTATACGTGAAATCATTACTGTTCCGAACCCGCTCCTGAAGCAGGTGTCCAAACCCGTTGACAAGGTTGACGACGCCCTGCGCGCCCTGATGGATGATATGCTGGAAACCATGTACGACGCGCCGGGCATTGGCTTGGCCGCCATCCAGATCGGTGAGCCGATCCGGGTGATCGTCATGGATTTGCAGGAAAAACCCGAAGGCGCTGATGAAGAGGCCGAAGGCGTCAAGAATCCGCGTTACTTCGTCAACCCGGAAATCATCTGGAAGTCGGAAGATACCCTGCCTTATGAAGAAGGCTGCCTGTCCGTGCCGGAAATTTATGACGAAGTGCAGCGTCCGGCCCATGTGAAGATCCGCTACCTGAACTATCAGGGCGAGCAGGTCGAGGAAGATGCCGAGGGGCTCTATGCTGTTTGTATTCAGCATGAGATGGACCATCTGGAAGGCGTTCTGTTTATCGATCACCTGTCGAAGCTGAAACGTGACCGGGCGGTGACCAAGGTCAAGAAGCTTACCCGCGCCGCATAAGGCTTGCTCCTACAATCAATTGAGATTAGACCTCGCGGCATCTGATACGGCAAGGTTTTTCTTTATGCGCTTAGCTTTCATGGGTACACCCGAATTTGCCGTAAAGGCACTGGCTGAACTGGTGGCCAGTGGGCATGACATCGTGTGCGTGTACAGCCAGCCGCCTGCGCCGAAAGGCCGTGGCCAGGTGCTGAGCCCGTCGCCGGTACATACCTTCGCGCAAAGCCTTGGCATTGAAGTCCGCACACCAAAATCGATGAAGACGGCGGAAGCCATCGCCGAATTTCAAGCGCTTGATATCGACGCCTGTATTGTTGTCGCCTATGGGCAAATCCTGAAAAAGAAAGTGCTCGATCATCCTCCACTTGGCTGTTTTAATCTCCATGCCTCTTTGTTGCCACGCTGGCGCGGGGCTGCGCCGATCCAACGCGCCATCATGGCCGGTGATACCCATACCGGCGTCCAGGTGATGCGCATGAGCGAAGGGTTGGATGAGGGCGCGATTATCCTCACGGGCCGCGAGGAAATTACGCCGGAAGACACGGCGCAAACCCTGCATGACAAGCTGGCCTCCCTGGGAGCATCGCTTTTGCCGGTGGCTCTGGCTGCAATCGAACGCGGTGGCGCAACGGGCCAGGAACAGGTCGGCGAACCGACCTACGCCAAAAAGATCACGACCGAAGAAGCGCGTATCAACTGGAACCGCCCGGCACGAGATCTGGATTTTCATATCCGCGGTTTGTCGCCTTTTCCCGGTGCCTGGGCTATTTTGCAAACCCCTAAAGGCGAACAGCGCCTGAAAATCCTGATGTCCCGCGTGACTGATGAAGCGACCGGCGAGACGCCCGGCACCCGCCTGCTTGGCGGCCTCAAAATCGCCACGGGTAATGGCGTCATCGAACTGCTGCGTGTCCAGCGCGAGGGCAAGGCGGCGCAGGAGGCGGCCGATTTCCTAAATGGCGCTGCGCTCGAACCCGGCGATATTCTGCTCTGATGCCGCGTTATAAACTCCTAGTCGAATATGACGGCCGGCCGTTCAACGGCTTCCAGGCCCAGGATGGACAGCCCAGCGTTCAGACGGCGCTGGAAGAGGCGATCTTCAAATTAAGTGGGCAGCGCCTGCGCCTCACGACGGCGGGGCGCACCGATACCGGCGTTCACGCCACCGGACAGGTCGTGACTTTCGATCTCGAAAAGGACTTTCCGGCCAAGGTGGTGCGCGACGCCATGAATGCCTGGCTGATGCCGAAACCGGTGTCGGTGCTGGCAGCGGAAATATGCGCGGATGACTTTTCCGCACGCTTTTCCGCCACAGGCCGGATGTATCTCTACCGTATTCTCAATCGGGAAGCGCCACCGGCGATTGATCAAGGGCGCGTCTGGCATGTCAAGAAACCGCTCGATGTCGCAGCGATGGCAGAGGCGGCCCAGGCTCTGATCGGCCATCACGATTTCACGACTTTTCGTTTTATCGGCTGTCAGGCGAATTCACCCATGCGGACGCTTGATATAGCGAGGGTAAAGCACTTCGGTGAGGAGGTCCATTGCGTCTTTGCGGCGCGTTCCTTCCTGCATCGGCAGGTGCGCTCAATGGTCGGCACCCTGGTTGATATCGGTACGGGCCGCTATCCGGTCAGCTATATGGCCGAAGCCTTGGCGGCGGCGGATCGGAGTACCTGCGGACAGGTCGCGCCGGCGCAGGGACTATTTCTGACCCAGGTAACTTATGAAGCTGAACCGAATTTCGAGAAGTACGCCTCGATCAAGGCCGAATAGGCGTCGGTCAGGGCTTCGAGATCGGCAACCGGTACGCACTCATTGATCTGGTGCATGGTTTGGCCGACCAGCCCGAACTCGACCACCGGACAGAGATCGCGGATAAAGCGGGCGTCTGACGTGCCGCCGGTGGTCGAGCGATCAGTCTCAAGTCCCAGCCTGTCCTTGATGACATCGGCAATGAGATCGACGAACGGTCCGGCCTCGGTCAAAAAGGCTTCGCCGGAAATGGTCGTCTGTACTTCAATCTGCGCACCGGTTTTCGCGGTGAAGTCAGCGGCCAGTTTTTCAAACCATGCCTTGAGCGCTGCGCCCGTATGTGCCGGATTGAAGCGGATATTGATGCGCGCGCGCGCATCCTGGGGGATGATATTGGTCGTCGTATTGCCGGTATCTATCGTGGTGATTTCCAGGTTTGACGGCGGGAATTGCTCATAGCCGTCATCGAGCACACGGCCTTTCAGCGCTGCCAGCAAATCGACCAGTACCGGCAGCGGATTGAGCGCGCGTTGCGGATAGGCGACATGCCCCTGCTTGCCGATAACTGTGAAGGTGGCGTTGACGGAGCCGCGCCGGCCGACCTTGATCATGTCGCCCAGTTGCGCCGAAGACGATGGTTCGCCGACAATGCAGTGGTCGATGATTTCGCCGCGTTCTTTCAACCACTCGACCACACGGATCGTGCCGTCGATGGCCACGCCTTCCTCATCGCCTGTGATCAGGAAAGACAATGAGCCTTTCCGGGAACCGGCCTGATCGGCATAACGCGAAACGGCGGCGATCCAGGCGGCGATCCCCCCCTTCATATCGACCGCGCCGCGCCCAATCACCGCGCCATCATGGATCTCGGCGCCAAAGGGATCGTAACGCCACAGATTGCGCACACCGGTCGGCACCACATCGGTATGGCCGGCGAAGCAGAGATTGGGCGACGTCGTACCGCGACGGGCATAGAGATTTTCAATGTCGCCGAATTTCAGCCGCGTACAGATAAAGCCCAGGTCTTCCAGCACATGCTGAACGGTATCCATGGCGCCGGCGTCGGCCGGGGTAACCGAAGGCCGTGTAATAAGCGCTTGTGTTAAGTGAACCGCACTGAGGTCTTTAATCGGGTTTTTTGCTGTATTCGACATCATCAATGCTCTAAGACCCTTTCAACTCCGGGGGAAGACTCAAAGTGTGAGTATCAAGTCTCTTTTTTGAACCAAGGTTCCCTTACGTGAATATGCCTGCAAATAGCGTGACCGAATTCGACCCCGACGACAATCGCCATCCGCTGCAGATTCCCAATTTCCGCCTGCTGTGGTTGGCGCGCATGGCGGCCGTCCTGGGCGGCACGGCGCAGGGGGCAGCCATCGCCTGGGAAGTCTATACCCTGGCGCGCCGTCATAATGGCGTAAATGAATCCGCCTTTTATCTCGGCATGTTCGGCCTGTCGCAGTTTATCGCTTTGTTCTGTTTGACGATACCGGCAGGCATCATTGTCGATCGCATGGCGCGTAAGAACGTCATGTTCATCACTCTGCTTCTGCAATCCCTTCTATCACTGGTTTTCTGCGCCTATTCCCTGTTTCCTGACGCACCGATCTGGGGACTGTTCGTGCTGGGCTTCATCCAAGGCGCCTTGCGAGCCTTTATCGCGCCGGCCACCTCGGCTTTGGGGCCAATGCTGGTGCCGCGTCAGGCGCTGCCCAAGGCCATCGCTATGAACTCGATGTCGATGCAGGTTGGCTCCATCGTCGGACCTGCGCTCGGCGGGGTGCTGATCGCTTTTTCGACCCAGGCAGCCTATATCGTCTGCACGGTTATGCTGGTCGTCGCCACCGGGCTGATCTTCGCCATCAAGGCAGACACTCGGCCTGCCGCGCCTTCGGGTTCCAAGACGGAGATGGTGAAGGAAGGGGCAAGCTTTATCTGGAAGTCCAAACTATTGCTGGGCGCGATGTCGCTCGATCTGGCGGCGGTGCTGCTGGGTGGCGCGACGGCGCTGATCCCCGTCTTTTCACGCGATGTACTGCACGTTTCGCCGTTCTATTTCGGGCTTCTGCAAGCCGCGACGCCGGCCGGCGCCATCCTGATGTCGATGTCTCTGTCTCAGTTCCCTATCCGCCGCAATGCCGGACCATGGATGTATAGCTGCGTGGCCATTTTCGGCGTGGCGACAATCGTCTTCGGGTTATCGCGCAGTGTCTGGTTATCTATCGCAGCCCTGGCGGTGCTGGGGGCGGCGGACATGGTCAGCGTGTTCGTGCGTCAGACCCTGGTGCAGATAGTGACGCCGGATCATATGCGCGGCCGGGTATCTTCCGCCTCATTCCTGTTTATCGGTGCGTCCAATCAACTGGGCGAGTTTGAAAGCGGCACGGTGACGCGCTTCATGGGGCCGGTGGGCGCGGCGCTTTTCGGCGGCATAGGCTCGTTGCTGGTGACACTGATCTGGATCAAGCTGTTCCCGGTGTTGTGGAAAGCTGACAGACTGGAATAGTTTACCGTGTGCCGCGCGTGGTGGTGATGGCCGAACGCAGCGGACGGCCGCCATTGCTGCGCAGAGGGCTCGGCTCGGTCTCAGCCAGGGACTGGGACTGGGCCATATCAGTGTTCATAGCGAAGCGATAACCATTTGTGGTATCGGCATTGGCGACGGCGCCGGTGGGGCTGGCCTCGGCCTGGGCGATCATGGTGTCGATTTCATGCTTGCGAGCGCGGAAGGCGACCATATCTGCGCCGGCCAGAGTGCTGGATTGCGGCACCTTGGCGCCCTTTGGATCGATCGGATGATGGTTTTGCCAGACTTCGAAATGCAGGTGCGGGCCGGTCGAGCGGCCGGTGGTGCCGACGTAACCGATGATCTGGCCCTGGGTTACGTGCTGGCCGGGGCGGACGGCGATGGCCGACATGTGACCGTAACCGGTTTCCCACTCTTTATTGTGTGCGATGCGAACCCAGCGGCCATAACCGCCCCACCACTTGGCGTCCATCACCACGCCATCGCCGGCGGCCTGGATCGGGGTACCGGAAGGTGCGGCGAAATCGATGCCGGTGTGCATCTTCATGAAGCCGATGATCGGGTGGAAACGCATCCCGAAGCCGGATGAGGTGCGGGCGCCGTAGATCGGTGTCGCCAGCAGGAAGCCTTTGATGCTCTTGCCGGTTTCATCGTAATATTCGATGGAACTGGTGCCCTTGGGCGTAAAGGAATAGAAGCGGTCGACGCCGCCCTTGGCCTCGATCTCGGCATAGAGAAGGTTGCCCGCCTCGACCGTGCGACCGCTCTCGGTAACCTTGCGATCGAACACCAGCTTGAAGGTATCGCCGGACTGGATATCGCGTTCGAAATCGAGCTTGTGGGCGAACAGTTTGACCACCTGCGCGGTCAGGGTCGGGGTCGCCCCCATGGTGGCGGCGGAGGTGAACAGCGAACCACTGATCGTGCCGATGGCGACCCGGCGCTCGTCGCGCACGGCCTCTTCGAGAGCCCGCAGGCGCATCTGGCCATCACGCGAAGTGGTGAGTGTCAGTTGCTTGGCGGGGCCGGTGCGGACGGTGAGGCCCAGAAGTTGCGCCGGGCCTGAGCCTTCGGTCGGCTTAGCGATGGCGGCTTCCAGGGTCAGGCCGGCCTTGATATCGGTAATGTTGAATGATTTCGACAGCAGGCTGACCGCCGCCTTGGATTCATCGGGCGCCACGCCCAGGCGGGTGATGGCGCTGGCCAGGGTTTCGCCCGAGCGCAGGGCCACCGGTACATCGACCGGCTGTTCGTAACCGGGACGGGCGGCGGCTTCGGCGAAGGCGCGGGTTTCCAGCGCCATGGCGGCGGCCGGGTCCATGGGCTGCACTGCACCGTTCATTGGCTGGACGACCTTCCACAACAGGGTGCCGACCGTCAGCGCGGTCGCCAATGCGAAGATCATTGGCGTCAGTCTGACAGGTTGTCGGCGGGGGTCGAGTTGAGCCATGGGTACGCGAATTCGTCCTGTTAAGCGTTGGGGCACCGGCCTGATGGACAGGCGCCGGCAGACACAATTAGTAGCTTTGCTTAAGACCGTAATCAGGCGGTCAAGCGGCAGGCAAGACTCGTAAAGGCGCACACTGTGCCGTGAGTCTCAAAACAGTGGAAGGCTCTGCTTACGCCAAAAAAAGGCGAAAATGAGGCGATTTTGCCCCGGCTGCCGACCCTGCCCGCGAAAGGAATTACCTTGTTATCCTTAAAATCCTGCTTAAAAGATATTAACGAGGCGTTAATGCATTAACCTTTTGTGACGAAGGATAGCGCCGTATGTGGATAACTGCTTCATAATTTGTGAAAAAATAGCACAAATCGATTTCGCGTCATAAAATGGGGAATATGCCGGAATTTCGGCTAAAACAGGCCCTAAAGTGTAAAAAGAAAATCGATTATATCCACACTTTTTAAGAGGTATGGTTCATGATACCGGCTCAAATCCCGCTACCGAATTGCGCAGAACCGTATAAGATCGATTGATGAGTCAAGCCTCCCTGTCTGATGAAGCCCTGTGGTTTCCGGCGCACATGAGCGCGGGGGACAGCTTCTCGCGTCCGACGGGGATCGATGGCGCGCCGCCTCCGGAAGATGATATTGGTCTGCCCGGCCGGCCATCCGGCAAACGTGGGGGCGGTTCTGGCGGTGGTTTTCGCGCCGCCAGCTGGCTGTGGATCACGCTATGCGGTGTGACCGCGCTCGGTATCGTCGGTGTGGCGGGCCGCAAGGTCATCGCGGAATCGGTCGCCGAAAGCTGGCTGAAAGGGCAGGGCGTCACCGCTCACGTCACCATTGACAAGCTGTCGCTCAGCCATGCCACGGGCAGCGTGTTGATCGGCGATGTCAAAAAACCGGAAATGTCGGTCGGGCGCTTCGATGTCGATTATGCGCTGACGCCCTTCGCCGGCAATGGCCTGCCGCTGGCCCGGCTCAAAACCCTGCATGTGGTCAAGCCGGTCGTCGCCATCTCGATCAAGGACGGCAAGCTGAAATTCGGCTCGCTCGACCGGATCGTGCAGGACGCGCTGTCGGCCAAGCCTTCCAATGCGCCGCCGCCGGAAGAGATCGTCGTTGAGGACGCCGATATCAGCCTCGCCAGCGATTACGGCCTGCTGAAAGGTCGTGGTGGGTTGAGCCTGCGCAATGGCCTGCTCACCCTGCTCGACCTGAAACTGCCGGCGACGCACCTGACCGGCACGCTTGGCACCGGGGACCTGCGCGAAGGGCGCGTAACCGCGCGCTCGGTCAATACCGGCAAGAACGGCGACCAGTTACAGGTCAAGGCGCATCTGGTGGGCGACAACTGGACGGTCAAGGGCGGTGGCAATCTGGTTGAAACGATCGGTGCCGAGGCACAGCGCTTCCATGCGCAGAATGTCGTGCTCGATCTCGACAGCCACCTGCCGTATCGCCACTCGAAGTCCCTGTATGAGGCCTTCAGCGGCGCCACCGATGCGACACTTACTCTGACCGGCGACGAAGTGGTCAGCGAAGGCACCCGCGCCACCGGCTTTGAAAACACATTGGGCCTCGATGGCACGCTCAAGACCAATGAAAAGGGCGTGGCCTATTCGGGCAAGGCCCAGGTCAGTTCCAGCGTCGACAGCCTCACGGCCGCGGACATGCAGGCCGAAGGTCTGCGCATCGCCGGCGACGACCTGACGCTCAATACCGGCTTCTCCAGCGAAACCGGCCTGGCCTTTAATCTCAACGGCCCGATGACTGGCGAGGCGGCCAGCTTCAAGCAGGGCGATGTCGTGGTTCTGGCGGCGCGCCTCAATCTTTCCGAACTCGCCGTGGCCTCGGATGTCGATGGCGCCAAGGCGACCTTCATCGGCGGTATGACGGTCGGTCATCTGGCGCAGGGCACGGACTTGTCGCTTGATCAGACAACCCTTTCGCTTAATGGTGGGGCGCAGGCCGACGCCGATGCTGGTCCGTGGGATGTCACTATAAAGAGCGATATCCGCTCCGAACGCGGCCATTATGGTGGTCTGGCCCCGATGGCCAAGGATCGCGTCTCTGCTCGCGCCGAGGCCGCCGGCAAGCCGCCGATCCCCGGTGCGCCTGATCCCCTGCCGGCCGATGCCATCATCACGTTGGACCAGGCCTTTCAGCGTTTCGCGCTGCGCGTGAAAGGCCTGAGCCTGAACCTGCATGGTGACGCCGATACACCGGCGCAGATGGCGCTCCGCGTGCAAGGGGCCGAAGCCTTGCTTGCTGGCGGCGGCAAGGCGACCCTGGTGCCGCATGGCTCGAAGCCACTGATTGCCACCGGTCAATCGGGCGCTGCCGGCATCGCGCTCACCGGGCCGGACCTGCCGCAGGTGGCGCTGGGGCTCGATGGCCTGGCGATTGACGACAAGGGCATCCTCTCCGGCGGCTATACCCTGGCGGCGCAGTTCGATTTCGATCCGCTGCAAGGCGCGAAGGTCGATGGCCATGGCCGCTTCAACACCCTGCCTGGTGGCGGATTCAATGTCACCCTGGCGGATCAGGCCAGCTTCACCGCCGCTTCAGCGCAGATCGGTGATCAACTGACGGGCCTGTCCGGCACCATCGTCCAAACCGGCAAGTCGTTCCTCGTCTATACGCCGCAAGGCTGGCGCGCCACCGGCGCCTACCGCGATCTCGGCCTGACGGCGCCCAATGTCATCGTGAAGCTCAATGGCGGACAAGGCAATTTCCAGGCCTATAGCCTCGGTGATGCTCTCGGTTTCAAGGCGACTCTGACTGGCGCTACCCTGACCGATGGCGTACCGGAAGCGGAGACACGCTTCAATCCGCTGCTGCTGGATGGCAAGATCGAACAGGATCGCAAGGCGACAACCGGCCGTTTCTTTGCCGCCACGCCGTCTGTCAAGAGCAAGGATGGCAAGAGCAAGGATGGCAAGGGCACGGACGGCAAGCCCCTGCGCATCGCCGCCATCAATCTCGACAGCGATATTGCGTCGGGCGCCGGCAGTCTGTCGGTCAAGACACTCGATCTGAATTTCAAACCCGAAGGCCTGCAACCGGTTTATCTGTCCCCGCTGGTCGCTGCCGTCTTCAGCAAGGATGTCAGTGGTCCGGCCAGTTTCGAGGGCGCCTTCAACTGGACGAAGGACAGCGCCTCCAGCGGCGGCGTTCTCAAGCTTGACGGCCTCAACTTCATCGGCGCCACCGGCGCGTCACAGGGGCTACAGGGTCAGATTACCTTTACCTCACTGTCGCCGCTGCAATCCGACCCTGGTCAGAAGATCAGCATCGCCAACATGAATTTCGGCGTGCCGCTAACCGATCTCAATCTCAGCGTCCAGTTCCTTGGTGATCATGTCGCGATCGAGAGCGCCCAGGTGCAGAGCCCCGGCGGACCGGTGGTATTGGAACCGACCACTGTCTATTTTGATGGCAAGACGCCGTTGTCCGGCGTGATTGCCTTTAATGGACTCGATTTCGGCAAGATCATCGCCGCCACTGACCTGGCCACGAGCATGACCTTCAAGGGCGACCTGTCGGGCCGCATCCCGTTTGGCGTCGACCAGGGCCATATCACCGTCAGTGCCGGCACGATGAATTCCGACGCCCCCGGTCAGATTTCGATCAAACGCACGGCGGTGACCGGCGTCAATTCGGCCACCGGTTCGGTGACGACCGATGCCCCGCCGGCCACGGCCGCCATCGCCAGCAAGAATGCCGAAGCTGCCGCTGTGGCCGATCCGAATTTCAATCCGTTCCAGGACCTGGCCTTCCAGGCGATGGAGCATGTCGCTTATGACCAGATCGATGCCCGCCTCAATTCGATAGACGGCGGCAAGCTCAATATCAATTTCCACATCAAGGGCTATTACGATCCGCCGCAGCCGCAAAAGGCCAAGATCAGCCTGCTGGACTATATCAGCGGCAAATGGATGCAGAAGCCGATCAAGCTGCCGTCGAAAACGCCGGTCGAGCTGTATCTCGAAATCCCGGTCAATCTGGATGAGATTCTCAATGATCTGACCGCGTTTAATGTCCGCACGGCCCAGAAGCCCCAGCAATAGCATATTCAGGCGGGAACGTAGACCAGATGAACCGTGTCCTCGTCGATCAGCGTGCTTGATGTCAGGCGAAGGGGCGGCCGGGCCTCGCGGAAAAACGGCTTGCCCTGTCCCAGCACATAGGGACGCAGGTGGAGGTGGTATTCATCGATCAGGCCAAGCCGGGTCATCAGGCCGGCGATTTCCGGACCTGAGACGCTGATCGTTCCCTCGACACGCGCCTTTAGTTCACGGACCTGAGTTTCGATATCGCCGGAAATGAGCGTGGCGTTCGGGCCAGCGCTGGAGAGCGTGCGGGAGACAACCCATTTCGGTAGCTTGCGCCAGGCGATGGCAAACGCGCGAAGCGGTTCATCCCACTCCGGGTGATCCTCGTCCCAGTAGCGCATGACCTCGTACATGCGCCGGCCATAGATACTGCCGGCAAGGCTTCGTATGGTCTCGATCCAGTAATCAAAGTGTTTTTTACTGGGCGGCCCCATGACCAGGCCGCCGGCGAGATCGTCGACATAGCCGTCGAGCGAGACATTCATTCCCAGGATAAGCTTGCCCATGACTGGCCCTTCTGTATTACGGAAACGGGTTGCTGTTTTCTGTAACTATTCAGAACTTGTCCGGGCGATTTCGACGATGATATCGCCGGCCTTCAGGCTCTGCGCCGCCTGTTCCCAGTAGCCATGGATATGGTTGTTGCGTGAGATGCGCAGGCCCATGCCGGTTTTGAGCGCGCTCAGCGGCTCGCCGATCTCGGCTGCCGTTACCTCACGTTCGCGCATGACCACCTGACCGTCCGCCGAGGCCAGGTCGGCGATGCATTCAGCGACATGCTTGCCCTCGGAGGCGCGGGCCAGCAGATGACCGCCCATGCTGACCGGATTGATGATGTTGTCGGCGCCGGCCTGGCGGATCAGGTCTTCATTTTCGGTAGCACGGACCGTGGCGCTGATCGGTACGGTCGGGTTCATCTGACGGGCGCTGAGCACGATCAGGACCGTGGAATCATCGCGGTGGGTGGCGACCATGACGGCGCGGGCGGTGGTGATACAGGCGGCGTCCTGGGTGGCGTTATAGGTGGCGTCGCCCTCGATGCCGGTGACGCCGCACGCGATCGCCAGGGCGATGCGATCGGCGCTGTGGTCGACCACCACGATCTCTTGCGGCTTCACGCCCTGGCGCAGGAGTTCGCCGACCGCCGCCTCGCCGGTCGAGCCGTAGCCGTAGACGATGATATGATCTTTCAGGCCTTTGCGGATCATGCGCGTCCGGATCTGCTCCCATGTGCTCTTGAGCGCCAGAGTATAGGCCGTACCAAAGAAGATTATCCAGATAAAAAGCCGAATCGGCGTGACCACAAAGGTATCAAACATGCGGGCGCGGTCGGTGACCGGCGTGATGTCGCCGTAGCCGACAGTGGTGACGGTGATGGCGGTGAAATAGACGACATCGCTGAACGACACCACGCCGTCAGTATTGTCATGCAGGCCTTCGCGGTCATACCAGTGGCCAGCCAGGGCGATGCCGAGCAGGACCAGCACGAGCACACCGCGCAACCACAGCGACTGCCAGATATTGAGGCTGGGCCGGCGCCGGGCGATAACGGGCGTAGAGGGGGGAGTGGCTTGTGGCATCTGCACCTTTCCGGTTTGGACCGATCCAGACTGTTTGCGGTAAAAGCTTGTAAAACTTCAAGTCAAAATATCCGTTTCGTTCAGCCACGGTTCAGCCTATATCTGCCTATATGGTAGCAAGGTATTTACAGCTCGAAATTGAGGGAGCCATTTTATGAAGAAAGCGATTGCGGCGTTAGCTTTGGGGGCGAGCGGAATTCTGCTCATCGCCTGCACGCCCTCGGTCAATGTCAATGTCAACCTGGCGCCTATCTATGCCAAGCTTGATGTCAATGTGAAGGTTCAGCTTGATCAGGATGTGAAAGCGCTGATCCAGCAAAACCCTGATCTGTTCTAGGCCCGACCTATATCTAGGTATGAAAGTGGAAAATCCTATGAAAAAGACCTCTCTGTTCAAGGCCACGATGGCGGCCCTCGCCATGGCCTCTTCCGTTGTCGCCATCAGCGCCGTCATGACCCAGCCTGCCGCCGCCGATGTTGCCGCCTCCAAGGCGCTGGTCGATGCGGCCAAGGCCAAGGGCACGGTCGGTGAACGCAATACCGGCTTCCTCGGCTTCGTGGCGGGTTCAGGCGATGCCGCCACCACGGCCGCTGTCGACGAAATCAATGCCGGTCGCAAGAGCGTCTATGGCCAGGCCGCTGCGAAGAATGGCGTTTCGGCCGAAGCCGCCGGCATCTCGGCCTATGCCAATGTCATCGTGCCGAAGCTCAAGGCCGGTGAATATTACCAGGACGCCAGTGGCAACTGGGTAAAGAAGTAGGCTTCTCGCCTGTTGAAATAAAAGCCCTCCGGTGACCCGGAGGGCTTTTATGTGCGCGTTTACCTCTCCAGGCGCTTACGCCTGGCAAGCACAAAGTGCGTCGAGGGGGACGCCTAGTCCTGTTGCGAGGTAGCCTTCGCGGCGCTTGAGCGATTAACTGAATATCCAATTTTCTCCGGCACACTTCCTGCATGGACCCAGCCGTTCGCCTGTTTGGGCGTTATTTTTAAGACAACGCCGTTCTTTACGGGGAAAGAGCAGCGGGAAGGCCGGAGTCATGAACGATCACCTGAAACCATTGACGAGTTTACGCTTTTTCGCCGCCTTCTGGGTCGTGATGTATACCTATATCCACGAGCTGAGCGGTAATATCAGCTTGGGCCTGATCGATAAGGGCTATCTCGGCGTCGACCTGTTCTTCGTGCTGTCGGGCTTCATCCTGTCCTATGTCTATCTGCATGGTTTTGGCGAAGGCCGTTTCAAATACGGACAGTTCGTCATCCACCGTCTGGCGCGGGTCTATCCGCTACATATCGCCACCCTGCTGTTCACCCTGCTGCTGATTGGCGCGGCCGCCATCAAGGGCGTCACGCTCGACGAGAACGCCGCCAACTGGGCCGCCCTGCCGGCGCATCTCACCCTGACTCAGGCCTGGGGATTGGCGCCGACGGCATCGTTCAATCATCCGTCCTGGTCGATCTCGGCCGAATGGTTCGCCTACCTCTCCTTCCCGGCGGTCGCCTTCCTTGCCTGGCGCCTGCGTGACCGGCCGATCGTGGCGGTTTCTCTCGCCATCATTTTCCTGACCGCCGTCAACCTGATCTTCGCGGCTTTCGCCGGCTTCAGCCTGACCCATGCCACCTTCCAGTGGGGCGCCCTGCGCATCGTGCCGAGCTTCCTCTATGGCAGCGCGCTTTATCTCGCCTGGCGCTCCGGCGCTGTCGCCAAGCCGGGCGTGGCGCTGACCGGCACGGGCATCGGACTGCTGACTGTGGTATTTTCGACCTCATTCGGCCAGTCCGATATCCTGACCGTCATCGCGCTTGGCCTGCTGGTCCTGTCGATTTCCGGTCTTGGCCAGAATCGGGGGCAAGACAACAAGGGCGTTATGTCAGGCAAGATTCTTGTCTATCTCGGGGAAATTTCCTTCGCCACCTACATGATCTACGTGCCGTGGAAGTGGGTTTACCTCAAGGCGGTCAATGGTCTTCTGGGCACCGATCACGCCGCCCTGCCATTCGTCTGGTGGTTCGCCGGATTGCTTGCCCTGGTTCCGCTTTCGATGCTGGCGCACCATCTGGTCGAGCGTCCGTTCCGCAAAATTGTGCGGTACTATGGCGAACGTCTTCACGGAATGATCACGTATTCGTGGGTTAAGGAAGGTTAATTTTTACGCGGAATGGGCGAAAAGGTATTTGAAAATTAATTTTTATGATGTAGCAAAGACACAGGACTAACAGTTAACGAGTGTGTTTGCGTGCAGAAAACCGTGTCGGCGATTGCCTTTGCCCTTCTTGCCCTTTGTGTCGCCGGCTCCGCTGA
>FTKR01815449.1_pt1 | contig 18815 bp, 17 predicted proteins | sample 1658141 | NCBI WGS metagenome assembly FTKR01 (sample SAMEA3914802, study PRJEB12502) | metagenome | biome: forest; material: soil | place: Canada | collected 2010-06-25 | depth 0.1 m | reverse complement strand
CGGGCGACCAGATCGAGCATGGCCTTCATGGCTTGTCCTTTATTGAGGTGAGTGCGTTAAAGCGACTCTTACGACAACAGGCGCAACAACGCAACCAAAACAATGAAAACGAAACATATAAAATTGCGATTTTGCCGAAAATGGATCACAAATATGTAATATACGAAACAAAAAGGGCCGATCCTGAAAGGGAAAGCAGGACCGGCCATCAAGTTGTGCAAGATCAGGCAGCGAGCGCCAGCAGGGCCGAAGCGATGACCGCCAGCACCAGGCCGACAATCTTCAGTTCGCCGGGAATGACATTGGCGACCACCAGTGAAATGACCGCCGTCACCAAAGGCGCCCCGGCATTGGTCAGGGGGGCCACCACGATCGCCTTGCCATGACGGAAAGCATAGACCAGGCACAGGGCACCTATGGCGTTCAGCACCTGGATGGCGGCGGCGAGATACGGGCCATCCAGACCCCAATTAATCGGCTTGGAAAAGTCGGTCATCATCAGCGCCACCGGCACCAGCATCAGGCCGGTGACCATCATGTAGAAGAAGATGCTTTCGGCGCTCATCGAATTGTTGGAGAGCTTCATGAAATAGGCCTGGATGCCCCAGCACGCCATGATGATCAGGGCGAGCGGAAACCACACCCCGCCATTCATGAAAGAAAAGCCCTTGTCCGGCGAGAAATCGAACATCGGCAGGGCCACCAGGGCCAGCACTACGCCGAGCAGTCCGAGCCGCGTTGTTCGCTCTTTCAGGAAGGCCGCCGACATCAGGATGGTGACCAGTGGCGACAGCGAAATCACCGGGAAAATCAGGTAGGCGGGGCCTGTATTGACGGCGTAGAACAGCACCATCTGGCCGCCGGCGCCCAACAGGCCGATGATCAGGCCATAAAGGATGGATCTTGGATCGCGGTCCAACTTCCAGCCCGCCCTGGCCAGCACATAGAGCGCCGGCAGGATCATGGTCGCCGCCCAGACGCAATAGGTCAGGGTTTCCGGAAAGCCCTTCTGCGCTGAGATGCCGGTGAAGGCGCCCCACACGCCCCACAGGACGACGACGGCGAGCGCGAAGGTCAGCCAGCGCTTGCCGGTCGCCGCCACAGGTGTGCCTTCCGGCATCGGTTCGTTCATCAATTCCCCCCTAAATTGGCGCGGCTTCGATCAGCAGGAAGCGTTCGAATGTCGCGGGAATGCGGTTCTTGGCCGGCGTGATATCGCCCAGCGCCTTGTCGTTGAAATAGTCGTGCAGGCGGTAACGCTTTTTACTCAATCCGCGCAGTTCGACCTCGCCGTCCCATTTATCGGCGTAGAAGGCGTAATAGAGCTTGCCATCCTTTTCGACCGCATGGGCCTCCGGCTTGTCGAAACCGATATCGTACAGCTCGCCGCGGTACTGGCCGGTGGAAAGCATGTGCGACTTGTACAGTCCGATCCATTTGCGCCACATCACTTCGCGCTCAGGTGTCAGCTGGAAGTTCTCGCCCTTCTCATGCCCCTGTCCCGGCCAGGTGAACTTGGTCGAAACAATGCCGCCGATCCCGACGGTCGAGGCGAAATCGTCACCGTTATCAGACAGTTCAACATGGTCGCCGGCATAGGCGGCATCGCCGCCCATCAGGCCTTTCAGCGACTTGCCCTTCAGGCGCACCTGCCACGAATTGAGCGGATCGGACGCGGGCACATGGTTGGTATAGGGCAGGTTATGGAAGGCGTAGGAGGTGCCGCACGGGCAGAATTCGACCACCGCCTTCGGATTGGCTTCACGCGCCGTATCGTAGATCAGCTTCCAGAAATCCTGGAGGTGCTCGACCGAGTCTTCCGGCTTCGCGTGGTTGTGCGCCGGGTTATAGCAGGGCGCCACGCCGTTCATGTGCTGGCCGTCGAGTTTGAGGCCCTCAAAGCCCCATTCGCCAATGATTTTCTGGATCAGTTTCCGGTAGTATTCGCGCGTCGGCTGGTAGGCCGGGCAAAGATAAAAGGCGTTCCACCAGGTGACGTTCTGAACCGCGCCCTCCTGATTGAGCAGCAGCATGTCGGTGTGATCGTGCAGCAGGTCAGTACCCGGATCGACAGCCAAAGGTGCCAGCCACAGGCGCGGCTTCAGGCCGGCTTTCTTGATCGACTGGACGAAGGCGATCATGTCAGCGTCCTTACGCGGGAACTTCTTCGTATCGAGATACCAGTCACCCTCCGAGGTCTGCCAGCCGTCATCGAGCACGGCCCAGCTCAGGCCGAGATCCTTGGCTTTCGCAAACGTGCCCTCGATTTCCTCGACGGTGAAATTGCGCGCATACCCCCAGGCACACCATACCGGCTCATAGGATTCCGCCGGCGCTTTCGGTGCCGCCAGACCGCGATCCGCCATGACGAGGCGGTAGGTGTCGAGCGTGGCATAGTGATCGCGCTGATGGACGCTGACAAAGGTATCGAGCGTCGTCAGGCTGTCGCCGGCTTTCAGCGTTTCGGCATGTTCATAACGAATGCCGACACCGGCGCCGGCCGCCGTGGCGATCAGCGGCAGCGAGATCAGCTTGGGTGTATTTTCGATATGGCCGACCGCAAGCCCGGCATCCGGGCGCCAGACATCGATGATCGGCGTGCCGCTGCCATAGTCGGAGGCGTTCATGCCCATGAAGTTCGGCTGGTCGAATCCGGCCTTGACCGGCTGGACCCAGTCGCGGCGATCCTCATGCGATGAGCCGGAAAACGACCAGAAAGTGGTGCCTTTCAGCATATGGCTATGCGAGGTCCAGGCGGCGACATCAAGATCGGCGCTGCCGGTATTACGATAGGTGACCCTGGTGATGGCGAAACCCGGATAGCGGTCGTAAAGGGCGATCTCGACCGTCTTTTCCAGACCTTCAGGCGACACACCGCGCACGGTGTATTGCACGCCCTTGCCATGGATATCGCTGATCGGTTTCTGGCTCTTGTCGGCAAAGGCAAAGCGGTCGATCACCTTGCCATCCTTGAGCGTCACCGTTTCCGATGGCGCGAACGCGGTCAGTTCGATGGCCTTGCCGCTCTGCCGGGTGATGATGCGACTGCTGAGACCCAGGTCGAAATCAATGGCGATGGTGGAATCGCCAATCGTGGTAACGGAGGCGTTCTGCGTGCGGCCGGCCGTGGCCATCAGCCCGGAAGCCATCACCGTGCCTGACAGCAGCTTGAGCATGTCGCGCCGGCTGGTCATGTCTTGCGTCCTCATTGTCGCCCCTCCTGCTGTTTCGCATGGTTCATTTTTAATCTTGCATAAGTCAAATTAAAAAGGCAAACAAAAAGACATGAAAACGCAACATTAAATTTCGTTTTCTTTCTTTTTAAAATAATGGGAGACGAAACATGACCAGACGCCTTATGCTTTTGAGCCTTTTCGCTTCAGCCGCGCTGATCGCAACAGGCGCCTGCGCCACGCCGGCCTACACCGTGGCCGATTTCGCCAAGGTCAAAAAATTCGACTCGCACGTCCACGTCAATGTCACCGATCCGGCCTTTGTCGACCAGGCGAAAGCCGATGGCTTCGAGCTGCTCAGCATCAATGTCGATTACCCGGAATTCCCGGCCCTCGCCGACCAGGCCGCCGTCGCGCATCATTTTCACGAAGCCGATCCGGCGCATTTCCACTATGCCACCGCCTTTACCATGAAAGGCTTCACGCAGCCTGGCTGGACGGAAAAGACCAATGCCTGGCTCGATTCCGAATTCAGGCAGGGGGCCGTGGCGGTCAAGATCTGGAAGAATGTCGGCCTGATCGAGCGTGACACGGATGGCAAGCTGATCTTCATCGATGATCCGCGTTTTGATCCAGTGATCGCGCATATCATCGCCGCTGGCAAGGTGGTCATCAATCACCAGGGCGAGCCAAAGAACTGCTGGCTACCGATGGACGAGATGAGCACCGACAATGATCGTTCCTACTTCAAGGAGCACCCGGAATATTACATGTATCTGCATCCGGAAATGCCGAGCTACGAGGCGCTGATGGCGACGCGCGACCGCTTCGTGGCGCACCATCCCGACCTGAAATTCGTCGGCGCCCACTTCGCCAGCCTGGAATGGAGCGTCGACGAAGCGGCGAAATTCCTCGACGCCTATCCCAATGCCAATATCGAACTTGCGGCGCGCATGACCCAGATTCAGTATCAGTCCGTTCGCAATTACGACAAGGTGCGGAATTTCTTCATCAAGTACCAGGATCGTATCATGTACGGCACCGACCTGACGCTCAATCCCGGCGATGACCCGGCCACCTTCAAGACCGAGGCGCACACCTATTGGCTGTCAGACTGGACCTATCTGGCGACCGGCGAAACACAACGCATCAAGGATATTGCCGCCGATCCGAAGGGACTGGCTCTACCGAAGGCCGTCATCGACAAAATCTATTACACCAACGCCGAACGTGAATATTCACATCCCAACTAAGCCAGGTGCAGCTTGAAACCAAGCCGGTCGGCGGCGTCCTGGATAAAATCCGGCGCGTCGGCATCAGTGATGAGGGCGTCGATCTCGCTGATGTCGATGATCCGGTGCAGGCAGACCTTGCCGAACTTGGATGAGTCGGTGATAGCGATGACCTGGCGCGCGGTTTCGACCATCTTGCGGTTCAGTTGCGCTTCGGGCTCGTGGTGCGTGGTGATGCCGCGCTCGACATCGAAGCCATCGACGCCAAGAAACAGCTTGTCGAGCAGCAGTTCATCGAGCGCCGCCACGGTCTGGGCGCCATAAAAGGCCATGTTCTTGCGGCGCAGTTCGCCGCCGAGCATGACGATCTTTATCTTTCGTTTCTGCGCCAGCGCCGACAGCACTTCGAAATCATTGGTGACGACGGTGACATCTTCCTCATCCGGCAGGAAACGGGCGATTTGCAACGCCGTGGTGCCCGAATCGAGCATGATCGAATCACCCGGTTGCACCATGGATGCCGCAAGACGGCCGATGCGTTCCTTCTCTTCCGGATGACTGGTGCGCTTGGTCTCGATCGGCGGTTCAGCATTAACCGTCACCACTTCGGAGGAAATGGCACCGCCATAGGCGCGCGTGGCGATGCCGTGCTCTTCCAAATAGTGCAGGTCCTTGCGGATGGTCTGCATAGACACGCCGAATTGTTCGGACAAGGCCACGACCTGCACGCTGCCGCGCGACTTGAGCATGGCGGTGATCTCGCGGCGGCGCTCTGAGGTATCGCGCGTCAGTTTTACCGAGCCTTCGGCCATTTTGTTTCCGTCCCCGGAACTAGCTGTTTCGTTTCGACAGGCTGCTTATCCCCCAAATACAGAGGAAGTTCAACCTCGTCAGCCTGCGTCAGGCTGGTAAAACGCGAGGACATGGTCAAATCTGTGTCAAATTTGCTTCTTTTTTGTTGCGATTGACACATAAAACGAAAGATAATGTAGACACGGAAACAAAAGCGTACATAAATCGCAACATAAGGGAATAAGCGCTGCCGATATGCGCCGTAAATATGGAGACTATCAGATGCCGACCATACAGATGAAACGCAAATGGCTCAGCGGCAGCGCCGCATTGATAGCCCTGGCGGCCGCTTCCCACGTAAGCGCCCAGAACGCGCCCGTTACCGATCCCGCCCTTGCCGCCGATGAGTCCACACAGGAAATCGTCGTCGTTGGGGTACGCGGCAGCGTGGCGCGCGCAGTTAGCCTGAAGCGCAATGCCACGACGGTGCAGGACTCAATAAGCGCCCTCGAATTGGGCATGTTCCCGGACGATAACGTCGCGGACTCGCTCAGCCACATTACGGGCGTGTCGATATCAAGAACAGCCGGCGGCGAAGGGCAAAAGGTCAGTGTCCGCGGCCTGGGGCCGGAATATACCCTTTCCACCTTCAATGGCCGGATTCTGGCCACCGACGGCGCCGGGCGCGACTTCGCCTATGACGTGCTGCCGTCGGATGTCATCAGCGGCGCCGATGTCATCAAGGGCGCGGAAGCCTCTCTGACTGAAGGCGCCATCGGCGGCCTGATCAATCTGCGTTCGGCAAGCCCGTTCGACAAGCGCGGTCAGCACGGTATTCTCCGTCTGGAAGGCGATCGCAACCAGATGTCCGAACTCGACGGGCAAAAGCTGTCGGGCGTCTACAGCAACACCTTCGCCGATGACAAGCTGGGCGTACTGTTCGGCGTCGTCCTCGAAAAACGCGACGACCGCACCGATGTGGCCGGCAATGACGGTGGCTGGACGCGCAACGCAGATCCAAACGACGAAAGCTGGCTCGATGGCAATGCCTGGGGCGGCAATATCGATCCGAACGGCAATGGCGAACTCGACCCTGACGAATATGGTCTGATCGGTCTGGGGCAGTTCCGCGTCGGTTCCATTCTGGAACAAAAGAAACGCAGTGCTTTTACGGCGAAGGTCGAATGGCGGCCGAACGACAATTTCCGCCTCGTGGTAGATGGCCTGACGACGAAACTCGATTCCCCGCAGGTCGGCTACCAGCAATCCTTCTATCCGCTTTTCGCTCCCGATCGCTGGTCCAACATGGTGATCCAGAACGGCATCGTCACCAGCTTCGATATGGATAATCCCGATCCGGAACTACGGATGAATCCGGAACTGCTTAACCAGACGTCCTATCGCGTCGTCGAGACGAATCTGGTCGGCGCCAATGCCGAGTGGCGGGTCAGCGATACACTCACCCTGACCGGCGACCTCTACCGCTCGACGTCGTCGCGCCATTCCGGCGGGCAGGACAGCTATGTCGTGCTGCGCATGAACCAGCCCAACTCGACTCATATCGAATTGACCGGGGCCTATGTCCCAAGCGTCACCGTTAATTTCGATGATGGCCGTGACCTGGCCAGCGGTCTGGCCAATGGTGACTTTACCGAGGCGGACTTCAATACCCATTATTTCTCCCTTGAAGGCGATAATATCGACGACGAAATCAATGGCGCCTCGTTTGCGGGCAAATGGGCCATCGGCAAGTCCTGGTTCGAAAGCCTGCAATTCGGCGTCACCTATACCGACCGTAAAAAATCGCGCGATCTGGTCAATAATTCTCTGACCGGCGGCGCGGACTACTATTCGGGCGACTATGCGATCAATGTCGGTGATCTGGGCAGCAATGTCATTTCGCATAGCTTTACGCTGCCCAACTTCATGAGCGAGGTCAGTGGCGATTTCCCGCGTACCTTCCTGTCTTTCGATGTGCCCGCTTACGAGCAGGCTTTGGCCGCTTATGACGGTCATCTGCGCCCCGACGGAGAGCCTTACGAATACGCCGCTGCGGCTCCGGCGTGGAACCCGCTGCAAAGCTATCGCGTCGGTGAAAAGACCTGGGCCGGCTTCGTGCAGGCCAATCTCGCCGGCGAGCGCTGGAGCGGCAATATCGGCCTGCGCGTTGTGCAGACTCAAACCACCGCCCAGGCCTGGGATGCGAAAATTCTTGAGATCATCGAGAATGGCGCTTTTAACTTCACGGCTGTTTATGCCGATCCCACCTCGGTGACCCAGGACAGCGAATATACCTATCTGCTGCCGTCGGCCAACCTCAACTATCGCATCACCGAAACCCTGCGCCTGCGCCTCGGCGCCGCGCGTACCATGGCGCGGCCATCTGTCGAAATGTTGGCGCCGACCAACACCACCGAAAGCGTCTCGTGGGGTGAGTTCACCCAGATCTACGGCGGCAATGCGAATCTGCGGCCCTATTCGGCAGACCAGTTCGACGCTTCGCTGGAATGGTATTTCAGCAAGAACTCGATCTTCAACTTTGCCGTCTTCCACAAGCATATCGAAGACCAGATCACCAGCAGCTGGGAGCCCGCTCAGGACATCGGCGTAGCCGGATATCTGTTCAATGTCAGCCGCCCGATCAATGGTGACTACGCCAAGGTCAGCGGCCTTGAAATCGGCCTCCAGCATTTCCTCGAAAACGGCTTCGGTGTGCGCGCGCAATATACCCGCAACTGGTCCACGAGCTTTGTCGGCGACGAGGAGCGGCCGCTCGAAGGTATTGCGCCATCGGTCTATTCCCTGGGCCTGTTCTATGATCACGGTCCGGTCTCGCTCAGCCTCACCGGCGACCACACCGATGGCTTTGTCACGGCGACCAATGTCCTGGGCGCCGGCTATAACGAGCAGGCCGATCCGATCACCTGGGTGACCGCACACGCCTCCTACAAGATCAATGATCATCTGGATATCACGCTCGAAGGCCAGAACCTGCTCGACGAGGCCAATACCTACAGCATCAACGGCAATCCGCTGTTGCCGCAAGGGTATTACCGCTACGGCGCTTCGTACAAGCTGGGCATGAGCTACAGATTCTAGGCGTTGGTGTCGCGGTTCTCACTGCTAAAGCCCGTCCGGCATAAACCGGGCGGGCTTTTTTGTGCTTAAGCCGTTGCAAAAGGCGCCAATCCCCGGCATGTCTGCCGCATCAAAAAAGGAGCTTTGCATGACCATCACCAGACTCGAACCCGGCAAGCGCATGAGCCAGGCCGTCCTCCATAACGGCATCGCCTATCTGGCAGGCCAGGTTGGCGCACCCGGCACGTCGCTGACCGAACAGACCACCGCCGTGCTGGCACAGATCGACGCCCTGCTCGCCGCGGCCGGTACCGACAAGTCGCGCCTCCTCACTGCCACCATCTGGCTGGCCGACATGGCTGATTTCGCCGCCATGAATGCCGTCTGGGACGCCTGGGTCGATCCGGCCAATCCACCGTCCCGCGCCACAGGCGAGGTCAAGCTGGCCACGCCGGAATACCGCGTCGAGATCATCGTGACGGCGGCGCTTGCCTGATTACTTGCCTTGATTATGAAGCGCGCGGTTTCGGCCGCGCGCTTTTTGCTTACGCGCTGTTGATCGCCGATGGCGCAAGCGTGATGCCTATCTTTATGTCGGAGGGTTTATTGTGACACGTCCAATCAGGAGTCCGTCATGTCAGAACTTCATGTTCCCGCCCGGCACACACCCTTGACCAAACAGGCGCCTTTCCATCCCAACATTCTGGAGCCGGACAGCGAATATCCGGGTGTATGGGACTGGACACCGCGCGAAAATGCCGTCTGGCACCCCCCCGCGCCGCTCCACGCCAAACGACCTTCGCGCGGGCCGGAAGGCGTTCCTGAAATCCAGCCCGAAACCAATGACCTGCTGAACATGGCCTTGACGGTTATCGCCGGCCTGAGCCTCGGAGTGGTCGTCACCACCGTGCTGCGGCTTATCCTGCCGCGCAATTAAGCCGGATTTTGCGAAAGGGTGATGGCGACATTGTAGAGAAAATCGCCGTTTTCGTGCATCCGCTTGTCGGCCAGGCGCAGGGCCTCGGCGATCCGTTCCGGTGGCGCGGGATGGCGCTCATCCTTCAACCAGCGCTCGACTGAACTTTCAGACACGCCGGTGGCTTCGGAAATCTGCCGGGCCAGCGAACCACGCGGATCGGTGCGCCACGCCAGGTCGGCGATGCGGGCGAATTCGAGCGGGGTCAATAGTGATTTGCGCGTCGTACGGGCGGGTTGGTTGGGTTCGGTCATATCAAATCTCTTGGTACTCAATCTTGGGGAACGCGCCCTTATATCAGAAATACTGGCTTACAGCTTCACCATGCACCACTTTAGGGGCTTCGGTAAAGAAGGGACCGGCCAGCGCACGCCATTGCTGAAAATTGTCGCTGGCGCGGAAGGTGACCATATGGTGATCGACGGTCTCCCACAGGACGCGCAGATTATAAACGCCCGGCGTCTCGATCACCTTTTCCAGCGACATGCCGTGGCAGCCTTCGGAGCTTTTGAAGTGCGGCGCAGCGGCCAGCACGGCGGCTTCAAAATCGGCGGCCTTTGCGGAATCTATGGTCAGGGTGGCGATTTCGGTGATCATGTGGTTCCTTGGCATTGGCATACAGGCGTTGTTGAGGCCTCTATGTCACGGCACGTCCCATATCTCAAGTCGCCTTATCACGGCCTTACATACCATGCGAATGATCGCCAGCGTGACTTTATCCAGCAGCGCCTACACTGGCCGTCAACCCAGGAGGAACCCATGGCCGATTCTGACTTTAAAAATACCGAAGACACCCAATCCGGTAATGCGGCTGCCGACGTGGCGCGCGGCAGCGGACAAAGCGATCCCTTTCCGCCCGAAGGCACCGACGAGAAGATTATCTCATCGGTCAAGACCGGTGAGGACGCCATCAGCGAAGAAGATGGCCTGAAAGCCACGAAAGCGGCGCTTTCCTATGAAACCGGCGGCAGCAAGGGCGCCAACCTGATCGGGATCGTCACCACCTTCGTTTCGGCTTTCCTGACCGGCTTTTTCCGCACCACGCCGCATCGCACACAACTGCGCCATGATAAAAAGCTGCGCGATAATCTCGATGAAGGCCAGATTGATTCCATGATCGATGACAGCTTTCCGGCCAGCGATCCGCCAAGCAGCTATTGATTTCCACATACGAAAAACGGCCCTGAAACAAGGGCCGCTTTTTCATCGTTGACGCAATAAAAAACCAGAGAGGTGAATGGGTTGACATGTGTCAAACGCTTCGTCTCTCTGGCTTTTTTATTGTCATTGAGTGTTCCTCTTTGACAATTTCACTATTGCAAATCCGTCATAAGAAAAAAAGCAGAAATGGGGCCGATTTCATCAAGAATCCATAAGGAATCACGGCGCGTAGGCTCCCTTGTGGCCGAAGCTGATACCCGCACTTTCAAAGGCTGTCTTGATTCGCCGGTTGAACTCGCGGCCGACTTTCCAGCGCGCATTGGGCGTTGTCGTCAGGCGGGCTTTTAGCACAAACCCGAAATCGGCCAGGCTATCCACTCCCAAAACTTCAATTGGTTCACGGATCATCGGTCCATAGTCCGGATCGGCTTGCAGGGTCGCGCCGGTCTGGCGGATAATCTCTGCCGCCTGGTCGGCATCGGTCGGCATGGCCAGTGGCAAATCGAATATATAACGCGCGAAAGTCTTGGTCTGGTTATGGATGATCTGCGCCTCACCATAAGGGAAAACATGCAGGGTGCCGTCGGCGTCGCGCAGGGAGATGTAGCGCAGGGTCATGTTTTCGACCTGGCCCGTACTGCCGGCGATGGTGACAGTATCCCCAACTGCCACCACGTCCTCGATCAGCAGGAAAAAGCCGGTAAAGAAGTCCTTCACCAGGGTCTGGGCGCCAAAACCGACCGCGATGCCGACCACGCCGGCCCCGGCCAGCAGCGGCGCGATCTGTACCCCCAACTGGCTGAGAAATGTCATGACGCCAACGACCAGTATGGCCGCCTGAAGCGTGCGGCGGACGATCGGTCCCAGTGTATCGATCTGGGCGCTGCGGCGCAGGTCCAGCCCCTTGCGCGCCTTCAAACGGGTCAGCGAATAGCCTATGAACAGGCCGGCGGTCTCGAAGGCAACGGCTGTGACGACGAGCACGATAAACAGTGTCAGCAGAGTGTGCGATAACTGACTGGCGAAACCGACCGACATCCAGGCAAAGATGTCGACGCCCCACACCGCTCCGATCATCACGATGGCGACGAAGATGAACACCAGCGCGATCACGCCGCGAGTGACGCGCATCGCCTTTTGCACGGTCTCGCGGCCGGCTTCATTTGTATAACCGGGCAACCGCGCAACCGCATAGGACAGGCCTGCCCGCGTCCCCCAGAGGGCCAGCCAGCAGAGGATAACGATGGCGGCCGTGATTCCGGCATTCAGCGCCACGGCCTGCGGACTAAGACCCAGCAGATGGTTCCACAAGGTATTGAAAGCGGTGATCAGCCGCTCGCTCAGGGTCAGATCCGGCGTATGGTTTGCGGGTGTCGTCGCTAGCATGAGGTTTCACTGTTGATTTTAACATAGCGGAGGGCGGCTTCGGCATCCTCACGCACCAGGACTTCGAACTGACGTCCCTCCATCTGATTGTAGCCCGTGAAGAAATGAATGATTTCGTCGACATGATGCGGGTGCAGCTCGTCGATGTCGCGCAGTTCGGCCGGATTGTGATTGGTCTCTATGACACCGAGCAGATGGTTATTGCGCACGGTCTTGCCGTCCTCGGTTTGTTGCACGTTGAGCAGGCCGATCAGCCTGACCGTCACCACCGCTCCCATCACCAGCGTTCCGTGACCCAAGATCAGGACGTCGATTTCATCGCCATCTTTGCCCCTTGTGCCGGGGATAAAACCGAAATTACCGGGAAAAACCGCGCCGGCCGGCAACAGCTTGGATAACCGGAAGAGTCCGCATTCCCGATCATACTTATACTTGGCGCGGCTACCACGCGGCGTATCGACCACGACAGTGATATGGCCGGACGTATCGATGGCTGGAAGCGCGCTGTAGTCAGCCATGATCCGGTCTCCCGCAATGCCATGTGGCCCTTCAACATGCTGTCGCTATCATAAGTTAAAAATGGGACGGACCTTATCAATCATAAAAAGGATGTAAGCTCCCCTCAGTGCAAAAACCCGCAGGGTATGGAATTTTTACGACTCACGCGGGGTTACATGGCATTTTTTGATGACTGGCGCGGGTATATTGACGATTCATATATGAGGTGCCGCCATGGACTATATCAACGCCCCAACAACCGAAACACTTGTCACGCCGGTCAGGGATACCCTGAACATGAAGGCCGAACGCCTGCTGATGAATTACCGCAATCTGCCAAAAACCAGCCTGGCCCTGGCAGGATTGGCCGGTGTCGGCGTAATGGCTATTTTGGGCGGCTTGTGGCTGGGCAAGCATAAGCTTTTCCCACATCATGAAGCGATCGAAACCGACGCCTAGGACCGCGCGATCGACGCTTCCGGCCCCGTGCTCTTGATGATATGCTGCGGTCCGATCAGCTTTCCTATTACCTTGATGGCCGGATCATGAAATTCCGCGCCCTTGTCGCTGGCGCACAGGTCTTCGAGTACCCATGAACGGATATTCAGTTCAAACAGGTCGAGCACGCTTTTCAGGACGCAGGCCTCGGTGGCGATGCCGGCAATAAATACTTCACGTACGCCCCAGGTTTTCAGGCGCACCAGCAAGGGTTCGGTCACGCAGCTATAGATGGGACGGCTGATGATGACGGCGTCTTCACGCGGCAAGAGTGCCAGTTCAGTTTCCGGGCTTTTTGGCGCCATCTTGTCATAGCCGAGAATCTTGCGAAATGGCGATGGGTCCGGATTATAAAACTTGGTGAAAATAACGTGATCGAACTCGTACTGAAGATTTTCCAGCGGGGTTATCACATGCTGCGAATGCGGCGTGACGAAGCCTTCCTGGACGTCGACAACGATCAGCACCTGCGGCGATTCTTCCGACATTTTCCCTCCAAAGCCGAGCCTATACTGCCCGCTTATAAGGATTCGATGCCAGAGTAGATCAGTATTTTTTGTCTACTGTGATATTTTTACGGTTTTTTCGCCTGTGTGGGATGCGTTTTCAGACGTTTCTCATTGACCAGATTAAGCAGGGCCGCCGCCGCGCGGGCATCCGCCAGCGCCTGGTGATGATTTACCAGCTCGATATCGAATTCGCGGCACAGGTTCGCCAAACCATAAGAGGTGTAACCGGGGTAATATTTGCGCATCGATGCGACCGTACACAGCTTCGGATGGCGGAAACGGCGATCCAGCCGGCGGAACTCACTGGCGATGAAACCATGATCGAAGCCGGCATTGTGTGCCACGAAGATGGCGCCTTCCATGAAGCTTCCGAAGCCATCAGCGATCTCGGCAAATTTCGGCGCGTCGCGCACCATGTCATTGCTGATGCCGGTCAGTTGCGTGATAAAGTGCGGAATGCGCTTTTCCGGATTGATCAGCGACGACCATTCGCCAATGATTTCACCACGCTGGATCTTTACCGCGCCGATCTCGGTCACCCGGTCATTAGGCGGGCGGCCACCTGTGGTTTCGACATCGACCACGACATAGACCTGGTCCGGATCTGTGCGATAGGTCACCCGGCAGATGTCGGCCTCGAAGCCAATGCTGCGCAGCAGATTCAGCCTCGCCAGCTGATGGCGGCGGACCTGATCGCCTTCGCCCTTGATCTCGACAAAACGCACCTGCCCCTCGCGCATCAGCACCAGATCGGGAAAGCCGTCGCGCAGAGCGTAGAAATCCTCGGCCATTTTTTGCAACAAATCCGCTGTAGCCTGACGCGGCGCGGCGGCCAGGAACGATGCGACCAACGCCTCCAGACCGTCAAACCAGTAAAACAGACCATTGAGTTCGCCTTGCTTTTGCCGGATGGTTTCGCGCACCATTTCCGAACCTGCGCCCGATCGAATGGTTTCAAGCTTCGCCGCAATCTCCACCGCGAACCGGCTATGGAAGGTCTTGTCCTTCAGGCTTTGCGGGCGGCGATCGAATTCCGACGCGAAACCGGCGGCACTACCAAATAGCTCGTCCCAAAACACCAGTCCGAACAGCACCGACCATAGGCCATTTTCCGTGTGGTACGCGGTCCAGCCCTGTTTGGCATACGTCTGCATGGCGGCGAATTCGGCGTCGCCTCGATAGAGCTCATCGACCTCTATCGTCTCTGCCGAACGCAACAGATGGGTATAGACGCCGATGCGTTGCTGGCCGAACTTGCGGGCGTAGAAGTCGCTGGCGAAAATATATTCCTCATCGTGCGCCGGGCTTTGCAACATGGCTTCCAGCCGGACCTTCGCCTCTTCTGCCGCGCCGATACTGTAGAGCAGGCGCACACTGCGCTCATGGCTTTCGAAGGCGCCGGAACGGCCATAAATAGCCAGCGCAGCCGCCGTGTCCTTTTGCTTTTCAAGTGCCTGACCTATCTGGTGCAGCAGGGTATCGCGCAAGGTGATGGCCGGTTCGGCCTGCGGTGAGGGCCAGGTGTCGATTGTCTCCGCCAGCGCACGAAAATCCGCCCCGCCCTTCAGCGCCCGCAGATGCCGCGTGTAGAAATAGCCGGCCCGCGCCTCTTCCAGCGACTCGAACCGCGCCTGGTAACTGTCCCGCGCCTTGACTGACACCACGCCGAGATCGCGCAGGGCGAAACTGGTCATGTTGTCGCTGAGCTTGCCGAAATAAAGATAGAGCAGGAAGCCAAGCGTCTCTTTATGCTCAGGAATGAAATGATCCGAGCGCAGCAAGCCGGCGGAAAAGCGTTCGTAGGGCAGATGTTCGTGCACGAAGGCAACCAGTTTCGGCTTGCCCCAACCGCTTTTCACCTCAAGCTGGTGCCCGCGCGCCAGATCGATCAGGTCGGGCTTTGGACGATCCTCAAGACAGACGCGATAATCGTGAGCTTCAATCTCGCGGATAAAGCCCTGTTCGCGCAACTGATCGAGTCCGCCCCACAGATCGCCGATTTCCTGATAGGCCAGATCGCGCGGCGAAAAGACCGCCTTCTTGCGGTTGCTCATGCGGATATAGAGGCACTGCGCCCATTCATCGAGCTCTTCAAAGCGGGCAATGAAAGCCTGTTCCTCGGCGCCCAGCATCGCACCATAAACCGACGTGATAAAACCGATCATCTCGCGGAAATGATCCCGGTAATAGAGCGGCGGCAGGGTGATGAATTCGCGGGGCATATATATCGTTCTATATATGTTCCCGACGTAAAGCACAAGCGCGGGCACGGACGGTCCCTTAAATCAGCCAATTGTATTCGATTACAATTCGTGCTTATCTCCACCGATCGCGGCGCAGACCGTACTTTTACAGGCAGGAAGATACCATGACTCATTTCATTCCCTCACGCCGTCATATGCTGCTTGGCGGCGGCGCGCTCAGCATGGCCGCCCTTGTCGGCTGCAAGCCTACCACTGCACCCGTAGCCAAGGCCAAGACCGTGCTGGAAACCTGGCCCGTCGGCGTCCAGCTCTATACCGTCAATGCCGAACTGGCGAAAGACATTCCCGGCACGTTGAAAGCGGTCAAGGCCGCCGGTTACGATGTGGTTGAAACCGCCGGCACCCAGGGCAAGACCGCGGTGGAATACAAGGCGTTAATCGAGGCAGCCGGTCTCAAAATCCGCAGCGCACACACCAACATGCCGAAGCTGATCGACAATCTCGACAAGGAGGTTGCCGAGGCCCTCGCGCTCGGCGCCGAATGGCTGGTCTGTTCGTCACCGAAGACACCCGCGCCCTTGCCTGCCGGTTCGGATTGGATAACCGGCATGATCAAGGCCATGACGCTTGATGCCTGGAAAATGAACGCCGAACATATGGCCGCCATGGCACCCGCCGTCGCCAAAGCCGGTCTGAAATTCGCCTGGCACAACCATCCGATGGAATTCACGGATCTCGGCAATAATCAGACTGGCTACGATATCCTGATGGCGTCTGCCCCGGCCGACCAGTTGCGCGCCGAACTCGATCTCGGCTGGGTGGCGGTGGCCGGTGCCGATCCGGTGGCGATGATGAAGAAATATGCCGATCGTCTCGACCTGCTCCACGTCAAGGACATGATCAAGGACGCCGCGCAGCCCGCCGGTTTCCGCTCGACCGAGATCGGCAAGGGCATGATCGACTGGAAACCGGTCTTCGCCGCCGCGCAGGAACTGGGCGTGAAGAACTACTTCATCGAGCAGGAACCTCCCTATCTCAAGCCGGTCATCGAGTCGCTGACCGAAAGCCGCGCCTATATCGCCGTCCTTTAGCGCCTATAGCTCATGTTCAGTGTGATCATGCGGCTGGTGTCGAAATTAACCGTGCCGTCATTGCTGCGCTGGATCTGGATCGCCGTATCAAAGGCATTGTCGACGCGCAGTCCCAGACTGACCTGCGGCGTAAACGGATAGTCGAGCGCCAGGCTGAGCTTGTTGTAGGCCTTTAGCGGCAGAGCATTTAGATCGTCCTCGAAACTCCGCCCTTCGAACAGCCAGTCGGCGCGCCAGCCGAATTTCGCCACCTTTCCTTCGGCGCCAATCGAGGCGCTGTATTCCGGTGCCTGGGCCGGCAGTTTGCCATTGACCGTGGCGTCCGCCTTGCCAACGCGGGCATGGGTGGCGGTCACGGCGGCATTCAGGGCCAGGGTATCGCTGACCTGGTACTGCGCCTGCGCCTCCAAGCCGTAGGCGCGAATTTCGCCGACATTCTGCCGCTGGCGATAGGCCCCGCCGGCGGGAATAAAACCCGCTATCGGGAAGGTGGCCGGTCCGATACCGAGCGTGACATTGGTGATCGGATCGCTGACGACATTCGAGAAAATATCGGCATCAAGATGCAGGCGCTCACCGGTCCGCCGCCAGCCGATTTCGCCACCAGTCAAGGTTTCCGGCTTGAGGTCGGCATTGGCCTCGGTGACGTCATTGCCGACGCGGAATGGCCGGTAGAGTTCGTTCAGACTGGGCGGCCGAAAGCCGCTGTAAATCGCCGCGCGCAGGGCATTTTGGGGCGTAACCTGATACGCTAATCCCAGACGGCCGGAGCCAACGGTCTGCTGTTTTGATGGCAGGTCGAGATCGAGCGCCGGTAAGCCCGTGGTCTGGTCACGCTCGAAGCGGTGCGCGCCGGAGGTTTTCCAGTCATCGATCCGCGCCGCGCCGGTCAGAGTCCAGCGGGCGATCGTGCGTGTACCCTGGGCATAAATGCCGGCCAATGTGTTCTCGCCACCGGAGACGCGATAACGCGTCGCGGCGCCTGCCATATAGCGGTAATATTCGCGCGACTCGCCCTCGCCGGTGCGGGCGTCGATACCGATTTCCCATTCGGAAACCGGCGTATGGTGGCGCAGGGCGGCGCTGAAACCATCACCCGTGGCCGGCGTTTTGACCTGGTCATTGGCCAGCGCCGTATCGGTGCGCCCCGGCAGGACCGACACCGAACGGTTGGCGAGATCGCTATCCTTGTGCCAGATTTGCAGGCGATAACCGAGCGCCTCGTCAGTCGGTTGGCGAGTCCAGGCCAGGCTGACCTGATCGCCCTTTGATCGCGCCGTCGCCCCTTTGAGGCCGGTTTCGCGGATACTGTCGTAACCGCCAGCCAGTAGGGACAGCTCGCCTTCGGCCACCGTCCATTGCCCGTTGATCAGCAGGCTGCGATCACGGCCGTGAGTCGCCACGTCCGCCGCGCCGCGCTGGCTGCCGCGCACGGGCACATCACCTTCCAGGGTCTGGTCGGTGAGATTAACGCCGATATGCCTGCCCAGGGCGAAGCCGGCCTGAAGCCCGCCGCCGCCATGATCATCAATACTGGCATCGATATAGGGCCGCAGGGCTTCCGGCGGCGTCAGGGACAGATCGACTACGCCGGTCAATGCCCCCGCGCCATAGGCGCCGCCGCCCGCCCCACGCACCACATGGGCGCTGGCCAGGCCTTCCGAAGGAATGCCGGCCCAGATGACCCAGCCGCCGAAGGGATCGTTCTGCGGAATGCCATCCAGCATCACCAACGCCCGACCAGCCCCCGAAGGCGCGATGGCGCGCAGGGACATGCCCTGTACGGTCGGGTTGGCGGTCAGGCTGGACGAGCGGCGAAACAGCGCCGCCTGCGCTGATTGCTTCAATAGCTGATCGAACGATCCGCCGCGCTTCAGTTCATCACCGGTCAGGTCGACGCGGCTGAACACGGCATCTCCGCTATAGGCGGGAAAGCGCTGGCCGTGGATGATGATTTCGACGGGCGGGTCCGCTGGAGTCTCTGCGTGAGCCGAAACCGCCATTACAGCCAACAGGCTGACTCCCAGAAATCGAACAGTCACTATCCATCTCCCGCAACAGCACCGGTATCTCTTTGCGGGAATAAAATAAGAAATCCAGCTAAATCTGGCCTAGCCCCGCTGCAAGACCGGCGCCTTGCCGATCAGGTTGCTGAAGGCGTTGGCCGGCATGGCCTTGCCGAACAGATAGCCCTGCATGGAATGGACGCCCGCCGCC
>FTKR01000790.1_pt2 | contig 18979 bp, 21 predicted proteins | sample 1658141 | NCBI WGS metagenome assembly FTKR01 (sample SAMEA3914802, study PRJEB12502) | metagenome | biome: forest; material: soil | place: Canada | collected 2010-06-25 | depth 0.1 m | reverse complement strand
TGGCTTTCGTGGCATTCGGCGACATGCAGCACATAGTCGTTTTCGGCCTCGATCTGGGTAAAGGCTTCCGGCGAGGTGCCGTGGAAGGTCTTGTCGATGACGGCGACCTTATAGCCCAGCGCGCGCACTTGCACGGCCACGCGATCGACGAGCGGACGAACCGGCTGGTCGCAGATAGCGTAAAAGGCGAAAACATTGGGCGTGACGTTGGGGGTCTCGCGTTTGGCGCGTTCGATCATCTTCTTGGCCAGGGCCAGGGTCAGTTCCGGACGCGATTCCATGGCGGTAAAGAAGGCATCTCGCGGCATGGCCAGCAAGTCGGAATCGCGCAGAGCCATGACGGTAGAGGTATGCGAGGTGCCGGCGATCAGCGACATCTCACCGACGGGTTCGCCGGGGCGGATAATGCCTATCAGTGACAGTTCGTCGTGGTCTTCGTCGTGGCGGAAGGCGCCGAGCCGGCCAGAGCGCAACAGGTAGAGGTGATCCGACTCATCGCCGGCGCTGAACAGGCGCGAACCGCCGGGCAGGGAGATCAGGCTGGCGCTCTGGCCCAAGGCCGTGCCGAACAGGCTTTCCAGTGCCGTTTGCAGGGAGGGGGTGTCTTTAGCCATACCTTTTATGCGAAACCGCTTCCTCATGACTCACAAGTACACTTTTGATATAGAAGTGCGCCCGATTTGCTTCTAAATATTTAAGCTTCTTTTTTAACGCTGTTAAGGCTTGAGTCCGTTTGAGTGACATTCATCTGGTAAAATTATGCGTTGGGGCCGACAGCCTCGATGACCTGCTGCGCTGGGAAAAGGCGCGCGGGGAGATTTCCTACATCCATACGCGCAATCGCCCGACACGATGGGAGGAACTGCTGGATGGCGGTTCGCTCTACTGGGTGATCAAGGGTGTGATCCTGTGCCGGCGCGAAATCGCTTCGTTCGATGAAGAAGCGGATCATTGGCGGGTTGGTCTGCGGACAAAGAATATCCTGACCGAAGCCCAGCCGCGTCGCGCCTTCCAGGGGTGGCGTTACCTCAAGCCGGAAGACGCGCCGCGGGATATCATCGAGGGCGAAACCGACCTGCCGCCTGAAATGATGAAGGCGCTGAAAGAAGCGGGTGTGTGGTAAATACACACACAGGGTGTTTGCCTTTGCGTGTAGGTGTGATAATATACGCGTATATGGAGATTTGGTCGTGAGCAAATACGATCCGCTGGAAGACTACCTCAAACAGGCCGATGATGAAGATGTCCCGATGGGCTTCTCGGAAATCGAGCATGTGCTTGGCTTTGAGTTGCCGCCCAGTTCACGCAAACAGCGGGCATGGTGGAGCAACAATACCAGCAACAATGTCATGACGCGCGCCTGGATCGACGCTGGCTTTGAAACGGTCGAAGTCGATATGGCGGCCGAAAAGCTGACATTCAAACGTGTGAAGAAGGGCGCCATGAAATCGTCTGTTAAGAAAATCGCGCCGAGCGATCCCGATTATGTGAAGGTGCATCCAGCCTGGGGCGCCATGAAGGGAATGCTGACGATTCCGGAAGATCTTGACCTGACATTGCCGGCCGATCCGGACTGGGCTGATTTAATTGATGAAAAATATGGTCGCCCGCGTGGATAGGCCGCTGCTGCTTGATACCTGCGCGGCAATCTGGCTAATGGAACGGGCGGTTTTTTCCATGGAGGGTATGGCGGCTATGGTCGCTTCCTACGAGCGCGGTGAAAACCTGTCTGTATCGCCGATCTCTGCTTGGGAAATGGGTTTGCTGGTTTCTCGCGGGCGTATGCCGTCTGTCACCAATCCGACGGCTTGGTTCAAAGCGCTCTTGGCAAGGGAGGCTATAGAACTGGCGCAGATGGCACCGGATATATTGATCAGTTCGTCAAATTTGCCTGGGGATTTACACCGAGATCCGGCGGACCGGATCATCATCTCCACGGCCCGCGAATTGGGCATGACCATCATTACGCGCGACCGGATGATCCTCGACTATGCCGCCCAAGGGCATGTTTCGGCCCTAGCTTGTTAAGCGGCAACGGTCTAAACCGCGAGATTATCGATCAGGCGGGTCTTGCCGAGCCATAGGGCGGCGAGCAGGCGGCGGGATTTGGTCTCCGGCGTGATCTCGCCAAGCGTATCGGCGTCGCGCAGGGCGATGTAGTCAATCTGGCCGAAACCGGCATTTTGTAGCTCGGCCCTCGCCAGGGCGATGGTGGTCCGGCCGTCACGAATAGCCTCCAGCGCCTGATGCAGCTTCGGCGCTATGGCGCGTTCTTCAGGTGTCAGATAAGCATTGCGCGAGGAGAGGGCTAGACCGTCGGCTTCACGCACGGTCAGCATCCCCACGACGTCGATGCCCATGTCGAAATCGCGCACCATGGCGCGAACGACCGCTAATTGCTGGAAGTCCTTCTCGCCAAAGACCGCTACGTCCGGGCGGACCTGGTTGAACAGTTTCGACACCACGGTGGCGACGCCGGAAAAGAACTGCGGGCGGAAATCGGTTTCCAGGCCCAGCGCCGGGCCGTTCATTTCAATGCGGCTGACGAAATTCTGCGGGTAGAGCACATCGACGGTCGGCAAATAAACCAGATCGCAGCCAACGCTTTGCAGGCGGGCAATATCACCGGTCTCGTCGCGCGGATAACGGTCGAGGTCTTCTGTAGGGGCGAATTGCAACGGATTGACGAAGATCGACACCACCACCTTGTCGCACAGGGATTTAGCGTGGCGAACCAGGGCCAGGTGGCCGTCATGGAGGGCGCCCATAGTGGGGACAAAGCCGACGGTGGCGCCGCCGGCGCGCAAACCGGTCAGTTCTGCCTTCAGATCAGGCAAAGTGCGGACGCGGGTGGTTTCAAAGGGTTTGGTGGTATCCGGCATAAGCGCTTTCCGAAAGTGTGACGCACTTTTCGGGCTAAAAGCGCGTAAACTAAAAAGATTAGAGCGTTTCGGATATGATGATAAGATCGGAAACGCTCTAATCAACTGTCCGTTATTAACCATATTCGCTAACCCTATTTTTGCGGGTCTGGCGCATAATCGGCCTTATGACCGATCTTGCCCCCCTTCGTAAAGTCTTCATTTTGTGCGCTGCGGCGACGCTGGCCCTGATTATGACCGCTTGCGACAATCAAAATCTCAAGGAATCCCTTGCCAGAATCAAGGAAATTCCCGTCGATGACAGCGGCAAGCCAGCCGATCATGCAGATGCGAAACGCCTTAACCAGGAAGACGTCGAACTCGTTGTCAATACCGCCAAAGATCTGACGGTCGGCAAGGGCGGTCTGCTGCGTGACGGTGACGGTCCGATCGCGCGGCCGAAATTCAAGATCGCCATTGTCGATCCGCTCAAGATGCCGACGGAAGTCAATGCACCACTCAAGACAGGCGTTGAAAATTCTATCCCGGTATCGGCGCCTGTTGTAGCGACTGTTGTGCCCCGTGGCGACCGCCTGATCCAGGTCGGTTCGTTCGGCACCAGTGATGCCGCGCAAAATGCCTGGCTGGGCTTGCAGGCGCGCTATCCCGGCGTCGAGCAATATCATCCGGTCTACCAGAAGGTCACTACGGCCGCCGGCAAGTCGATGGTGCGGCTGAAGGTCGGGCCGGTCACCGGTGACGATCAGGCGCAGTCGCTTTGCCTGCAACTGGATATCCGCGACAACTGGTGCAGCAAGTCGAGCTAGACGGCATCTCTTGCTAGACCCTGATGCCGAACTGTGGTGAATAGCCACACATGACGGCTCGCGTTAATCTCAATCATATCCTGTTCGACTTCGCCACGCGGATGATTCCGGCGGCGTTTGCGACCGTGATGTTCGCGGCCGGTACTCTGCTGCTGCTGTCGATCCTGACCCCCATCGATCCCGCCGTCATGCCTATGGTACAGAAGTGGCTGCCCCTGGGGCTGGTCGAATTCTCGCACGTTATCGGGCTGGTCATCGGCGTCATGATGATCTTCCTGGCGCGTGCCCTGTGGGAGCGTATCGAGACGGCCTGGTATTTGGCGCTGATGCTCTTTTGCGCCGGCGCAGTGTTTTCGCTCACCCGCGAACTGGCTCTGATCAACGCCGTTTTGCTGACCATCTGCGCCCTGCTGCTGATACCCTGCAAGAGTGCCTTTAACCGTCGGTCAAACCTGCTCAGCCTGTCGATCAGCCCATTATGGGGTCTGGTCAGCCTGTTTACGCTGGGCCTGGTCGTCTGGGGCGGATTCTATGTCTACAAGCATCACCCCTACGCCCATTCCATGTGGGTCGATTTCTCCTATCGCGCCAATACCTCGCGGTTCCTGCGCGGGGTGGTCGTTATCATCGTCACCATCACCCTGATCACGCTTTACCGGTTGTTCGGCATCGCACGCCAGGCACCGCCGATGCCTGAGGCCGAGGACATGGAGCCGCTGAGGGCAGTTGTTTCCGGGGCTTCGAATCCGCAGGCCTGGTTGGCCCTGTTGCGCGATAAGCAGATATTATGGAACGACGCCCGCACAGCTTTCATCATGTATGGCGTTTCCGGCAAGCAATGGGTGGTGATGGGAGAGCCCACCGGTCCACAAGCCGAAGCGACGGCCTTGTGCTGGGAGTTGAAGGAAATGGCCGCCATGGCCAATGCGAAACTCAGTTTCTATCAGGTCAGCCCAGGCCTGCTGCCGCTGGTGCTCGATCTCGGCCTGTGGCCCTACAAGATCGGCGAGGAAGCCATGGTCGACGTCCGCAGCTTCGATCTGGCTGGCAAGAAGGGCTACGGTTTTCGCCAGACTCACAAGCGTTTCGAGGGCCTGAACGCCACCTTCGAGGTTATCGCACCGGAAGATCTTGAGCCGCATATGCCGCGCCTGAAGGCGGTCTCCGACGCTTGGTTGAAAACCAAATCGGCCAAGGAAAAGAGCTATTCGCTCGGTTCCTTCAAAACTGATTACATGCGCCTGACGCCGGTGGCGGTGGTGCGGCTGAACGGCGAAATCATGGCCTTCGCCAACCTGTGGCCGACCCAGGACAAGACCTTGCTGACGCTCGATCTGATGCGCTACGATCCGGCCTCGCCGCCGAGCATCATGGAATACCTGTTCCTGCAACTGATCACCTACAGCCGCGAGCAGGGATACGGCCATTTCTCGCTCGGCATGGCGCCGCTGGCCGGGCTGGAAGCCAAGCCGCTCAGCCGGGCCTGGTACAAGATCGCTTCGGTTATCTACCAGTTCGGTGGCGATTTCTACAATTTCGAGGGTCTGCGCGCCTACAAGGAAAAGTTCAAGCCGGACTGGGAGCCACGCTATTTCGCCGTACCGGGCCAGGAAGCTGCCTTGATGCCGGCCCTGCTGGCGGTGGTGGCGCTTGGTTCCAAGAAGCCTAAAAAGGTGTAGCCGCGGTTCAGACGATTTTCAGGATATGGGCCAATCGCAGCCCGTCCGGCGAAAAGCCGAAACCGACCGCGATGAATTCCACGCCAGCTTCGCGGGCGGCATCATAGGCGCGTCCGAAGCCCGGATCGCAATCGCGGGCGATATCAAAGCGCTGGCAATCGTTGCGCTGAACGCAGAAAACAACGACGGCGCGATAGCCGGTCTTGACCATTTCGATCAGCTCATGAAGGTGCTTGGCGCCGCGCTCGGTCACGCAATCGGGAAATTCCGCCAAGCCTTTTTGTCGGGAAAAGTGGACATTCTTGATCTCGATATAGGCGTCGGGCAGAAAAGCGTGACCGCTGGCATAGAGATCGATGCGCGAATTATGGCCGTACTTTTTCTCCGGCTGGATCGTGGTGTAGCCCGTCAATTCCAAGATCAAGTCGGCCCTTATAGCCAGCGAAATGACCCGGTTGGGCCACTGTGTATTGACACCAACCCAGATGCCGTTTTCTTCCAGCGCTTCGAGCCGGTATTGCAGTTTCTTCTTCGGATCGTTGAGGAGCGTCACCAGGGCGGGTGTACCGGAATCGAGCAGGCCCAGCATCTTGCCGGGGTTCGGGCAGTGTGCTGTAATGATTTCTCCGGTATCCAGTTCGATATCGGCGAAGAATCGCTTGTATCTGGCGACGAGCCGCCCTTTTATGAGGCCGCTTAAGCCAATAAGCGGGCCATTCAACGATTCTGGGTCCACTGGAGTTCTTTCCTCATGACGACCAATCCAACCGCCGCTATCGTGATTATCGGCGATGAGATCCTGTCGGGGCGTACCACCGACACCAATATCAACACAATCGCCAAATTCCTGACTGCGCTCGGTATCGACCTCATGGAGGTACGCGTGGTTCATGATGATGAGACGCAGATCATCGGAACGATCAATGCTGTGCGTAATACCTATGAATATGTCTTCACCACCGGGGGTATTGGCCCGACGCACGACGACATCACCGCCGACTGCATGGCCAAGGCGTTCGATGTCGATATCAGCGAACATCCGGCAGCGCTTAAGCTCTTGATGGACCGTTCGAGCGCCATGGGCTGGACGCTCAATGAGAACAGTCGCCGCATGGCGCGCATTCCGCATGGCGCCGACCTGATCGCCAATCCGGTTTCGGCCGCACCCGGTTTCCAGATTGGCAATGTGTTCGTTATGGCCGGGGTGCCCAAGATCATGGAAGCCATGCTGGAAGACGTGGCGCCGCGCCTGCGCACCGGTGTCAAGGTGCTGTCGCGCACGGTCAAACTCTCCTATGTCGGGGAAAGCGCCGCGGCCGATGCACTGCGCGAGATCAATGCACGATATCCCGACCTGTCGCTCGGCAGCTATCCTTACGGACTGTCGCTCGATGGTGAATTCGGTACGCACCTGGTCGTGCGTGGACGGGACAAAGAGCAGGTCGATGCTGCCACCAACGAGCTTAAAGAGGCTTTAGTCTCCGTTGTTGAAGCCGGCAAGGCGCGCAATGAGCTGGCCGCATTTGAAGAAATCACCGCGTAAGTCTTAGGAAATTATCATGAAGTTTATCGCCACAGGCCTTGCGGCCGTACTCGCCCTGAGCGCTATGCCCGCCATGGCCAAGCCAAAGATCGCGCCTGTGGCGGCCGTTGTAGTGCCGGTTGAAGTACAGGCGGCGGCCTTGCGCGATGATGCGTTGAAGTCCAATGTCGCCTACGATTTCCTCTCCGAACTGACGACGCGTTTTGGGCCACGCCCGGCCGGCAGCGAGCGCGAAAAGCAGGCCGCGGAATGGGCGGCAGGCCACCTCAAGGAATTGGGCTTCCAGAACGTCCATATCGAAACCTTCCCGCTGCATGTCTGGGCGCGTGGCGGTCTGGAAACCATCGCCATCACCGGTGAATTCGCCCAGCCCCTGGTTGGCGTGTCACTTGGCGGTTCGACCGCCGGTGAGGTTGAGGCCGAGGCGGTAATGTTCGATACGTACCAGGAATTCCTCGATTCCAAAGTCGTTGTGACGGGCAAGATCGTCGTCATCCTCCAGCCGATGGCCAAGGCCAGCAATGGCTCCGGTTACGGCCGCATGTCGGGTACGGTACGCGCCAAGGGGCCGATGGAGGCACAAAAGCGCGGTGCCGTCGGTTTTGTCATGCGCTCCCTGAGCACCGATGGCAACCGCTTCGCCCATGCCGGCTCATCAACCTGGTCTGACGGCAAGGGCATCCCCTCCATGGCGATCAGCGCGCCGGATGCTTCGCAACTCGGTCGTATCGAAGCCCTGCAAAAAGCCGGCAAGGGCGGATCGGTCACTATCCATATGAAGACTACTGGCCAGTTCCTGGGTCTCAAGACCTCGCAGAATGTCGTGGCCGATATCGTCGGTTCCGAAAAGCCGGAAGAAACCATCGTGCTCGGTGGTCACCTCGACAGCTGGGACCAGGGCACGGGCGCCATCGATGACGGTGCGGGCATCGCCATCACCATGGCCGCTGCCAAGGTGCTGATCGATCATAATCTCAAGCCGAAACGCACCATCCGCGTTGTTTTCTGGGGATCGGAAGAGGTGTCGCAGCCGGTCGGCGACACATCGGAAACCGGCGGCGGTGCTTTCCGCGAGGCGCACAAGGCGGAACTGGCCAATTACGTGGCGCACGCCGAATCCGATTTTGGCGCCGATAAGATCAATAATTTCGCCCTGTCGCCGACCGACGATGCGGCCTTCGTAACCAAACTCGGCAACCTGCTCTATCCGCTTGGCATTTACAATGACACCAAGGCGACGCCGGAAGGCGGTGAGGATTCCGGTGCGATGAACGGTTTCGTGCCGGCCTTTGACCTCAATCAGGATGGCTATCGCTATTTTGATACCCACCATACGCCAAACGACACGCTCGATCGCATCGATCCGCAGCAACTGAGCCAGAACGTCGCCGCCTATACTGCCACCCTGTGGCTGATAGCCAACACCGACGTGCGTTTCAAACTGCCGCCGAAGGATGCCAAGTAGAGCAATCTCTACTTTACGACTCCTTCTGTTTCAGGCAGAAGCATCCCCCTGCCTGCCTGGACATGCGGCCATGGCGAAATAGGTAGACGCAGCAGACTTAAAATCTGCCAGGAGCAATCCTATGCCGGTTCGACCCCGGCTGGCCGCACCAGGGGGCTCGCCCCCTGGACCCGGATCGTTAACAGCGCATGTGGCAAGGTCAGCGGTTTATCACCGGAAGGTCTTCACGATAGCGCCTGAGCGCGCCACAAGTGTGGTTTGTGGCGGGACGTGAGTCCAGGTTTCATTGCGGGTAAGGGGGGTGGACGCCAGGACGAGGACGCGGTCATCCGGCGTGGTTTCCTTGGCGAAATCAACCTCCATATCCTCATCGATCAGGGTGGCCGGGCCGAAAGGCGCACGGCGCTCGACATAACACAGCTTGGTCGAGCAACTGGTATAGAGCGCACGGCCGTCGCTTAGTAGCGCGTTGAAGACGCCAAGTGTGCGCAGTTCGGCGAACAGCTCCGCAATGGCCCAGCCAAGCTTATGATCCGACGGGCGCTTCGGATACATGGCGCGAAGGCGATCGAGCAGCCAGCAGAAAGCATATTCACTGTCGGTGGTGCCGATCGGCGCGTAAAAACTTAAAGTACGCTGTTTGATGCCTTTGAGCTGTCCATTATGGGCGAAGCTCCAGGCGCTGCCCCACAGTTCGCGGCTGAACGGGTGAGTGTTTTCCAGCGCCACCCGGCCGCGATTGGCCTTGCGGACATGGGCGATGACGATCAGGCTCTTGATCGGATAGGACTTGATGAAACGTGCCAGTTCCGAATGCGCGCTCGGATTGGGATCATGGATGCTGCGGCAGCCCTTTTGCTCGTAAAAGCTGATGCCCCAGCCGTCGGTATGGGCGCCGGTGGCGCCGCCGCGCTGCGACAAGGCGGCGAAGCTGAAACGGACGTCCGTCGGGACATTGGCGCTCATCGCCAGAAGTTCACACATGAAAGCCTCTCTGAAGTTCTCTCTTCATGTCGCGCCAGGACGTGGAAGTAAAATCATAATTGCTTCGCTGATAGCGCAGAAGTCCTATTGATTCAGGATGAAATGTATGTTCTCTTTTTGTTCCAAAATTGAGAAAGCAGAATGTTCGCCCTGTCCCTGTTTGAAGATGATCTCCTGTCCGGCTTGTCCTATCGGGACGACTATATCACCCTGGACGAAGAAGCGGCGCTGATCGCTGAGATCGACAGGCAGCCGTGGTCGATGGAGCTTTTGCGCCGACGGCAGTGGTACGGCTGGTCGCCAGACGACACGACCTATGGCATGCCGGGAGAGTATAAACCCCAGCTGATGCCAGACTGGCTACTCTGGTTGGGCGAGCGCCTGCATAAGGATGGTGTTTTTGCAGGCGTGCCGGTGCGGGCGTTGATCAACGAATACCATCCGGGGCAGGGGATCGGCACCCACAAGGACCGCGATACGGAGCGGATCAAGTCGGTCGCCATTATCAGCCTGGGTTCGCCGATCATGATGGAATTCACTCGCATGGATCATGCCACGCGCAACCAATACCTCTATCCCCGCAGCCGGCTGATCATGCAGGGTGAGGCGCGCGACAAATGGATGCACGGCATTGTCGGGCGAAAGACGGATAAAGTTGGCGGATTGATCCTGCCGCGCCGGCGCCGGTTATCTGTGACGTTTCGTTATGTCAGCCCTTGATGAGTTCGGCACGCTCTTCCGGAGTCATGAAGCGCCACTGGCCTTCGGGCAGGTTGCCGATGCGCAAAGATCCGATGCGGACACGATAGAGGTCGGTGACGCGAAGTTCGCACATGTCGCACATGCGGCGGATCTGGCGGTTACGACCTTCCTTGAGGATGAAGGTCAGGGCCTGGTCGCCGGTCTGGACTACCTTGGCGGGTTTGAGCTGGCGGCCGTCGAGTTCGAGGCCGTGGCGCAGCCATTTCAGCTTTTCCTCGAAGATCGGTCCGCGCACAGTGACGCGATATTCCTTCTCCAGGTCGCTTTCCGGCCCGATGATCGCCTTGGCCAGCACGCCGTCTTCGGAGAGGATCAGCAGCCCGTGCGAATCCTTGTCGAGCCGCCCGACCGGCGCCAGCTTGGTCTCGAAGCCGGGATAGACATCGGCCGGACCAAACACATTGGCGCGCCGGATCATACGGATAGCCGGCGTTTCACCTGGTTCGGGCTGACCAGAGACTATGCCGATCGGCTTGTGGTAAAGGATGGTCATGCGGGCATCGAGCGCCGCGGCGCCATCCTGATCGAGCGTCAGGGTCTGGCCAGGTTCGATTTTGTGGCCGGCGGAAGTCACGGTTTCACCGTCGATGCGGACAAGGCCCTGCTCGATCAAGGCGTCAGCTTCGCGCCGCGAACAGACGCCGCTTTGCGCCAGCCATTTGTTGACCCGAACCGGCTCGTCGCCATCATATGTTTTTGTTACGCTCATGTGCGTGTCCTACAGCGTGATTGCCGGACGGGCAAGTCTGCGATAGGCTGGGCGGAATGACTTATGATCTCTATTCCGACTGGCTGAAAACCGCTGCGCCGCGCGCCGAGGTCATGGCGGGTTTGCATACGCGTTATGAACCGATCCGGCTCGATGCCGAGGGCGCGCGCCAATTGGGCCTGAGTGACGGCCTGCCGGGTGATACGGTGCTGGCGAAAGGTCTACTGGTGGGTGGCTATGATGAGGAGCGCGCCATATATTCCGGGCCGGTTTTTGCCGCGCCGGATGGAACCGAGGCGCGCACTATTCATCTCGGCATCGATATCTTCGAAGCGGTCGGTACGCCGGTTTTCGCGCTGCTGGCAGGCCGTGTGCATAGCTTTCAGGATAATGCCAATCCGAAGGACTATGGCCCGACGATCATTCTCGAACACACAGTAACCTCACAACTGATTTTTTACACGCTTTATGGTCACCTCAGTCGTGACAGCCTCGATGGATTGGCCATAGGAAAGCCCGTGGCGGCGGGAGAAGAGGTTGCGCGACTGGGCGAAGCGGCGGTAAATGGTGACTGGCCGCCACACCTGCATTTCCAGCTTATCCTCGATATGCAGGGCAAGCGGGGCGACTATCCCGGGGTTTTCAAGAAGAGCGAGCGCGAACAATGGAAACGAATCTGTCCCGATCCCGCCCCCTTGCTGGGGATATGATAAAGCCTTTATTTGCCGGCTTGTTCCTGCTGATGACCCTTAGCCTGCCGGCCTGTTCCAGAGCGGCGTCTCCGGAGCAGATCGCCGCGGGCAAGGCGGTTTTCGCTGCCAATTGCGCGCTTTGCCATGATGCCAGCCCGGCTATGGGCGCCTTTCAGGGGCCGGCCTTATTTGGCGTAGTGGGCCGCAAGATCGGTGGCGTGGCGGGATTTGACTATTCGGATGCGCTGAAAGCGGCGCACGGCCGTGGGGAAAACTGGAACGAGAGCAACCTTGATGCCTTCCTCGCCGATCCGCAACAGGCCATGCCGGGCACGCAGATGCCGGCCAATGTGCCGGACGCCACCGACCGTCGCAACCTGATCGCCTACCTGACCAGCCTGAACGGCAAAATGGCCGCCGCGACTAAAGCGGCTGAGCCGGTGAGCGGGCCCGTAAGCGGTAATGACAATCTGGATTGGCGCAAGGATGCGCCGGGCGTGCTGCACAGGGTGACGGTCGCCGACCTGCCCCAGCCCTTCGCCACTAATTCCGCCGGCAACAGCGCGCAATATGTGGCGCCGACTGAAGATTTCCTGCCGAAGGCACCGGCCGGGTTCACCGTGTCACTGTTCTCGAAGGATCTGGATGGGCCGCGCAATATGCGCACGGCGCCGAATGGTGATCTCTATGTCGTCGAATCCGGCAAGGGGCGCGTCAGTGTTTTCCGCAATCAGGGCGGCAAGTTGAGCGCCACGCGCGAAACCTTTGCGGAAGGCCAAAAAGACGGAATGAATGAGCCGTTCGGTATCGCCTTCCAGGGAGCATATGTCTACGTCGCCAATGTCGGTTCCGTGGTGCGGATTCCCGTCGCCGGTGGCAAGGCGGAAACCGTGGTGGCCAATCTGTCAACCACCGGCGGGCATTCGACGCGCGATATCGCTTTTTCGGCGAACGGCAAATACATGTATGTCAGCGTCGGTTCCGGCAGCAATGTCGCCGAGGATATCGGCAAAGCGCCATCGGGTTTCGTCGCCGGTCATGCCCTCGGCGAAAGCTGGGGCAGCGAGGCGGGTCGGGCACTGGTGTTGCGTTTCAAGCCCGACGGCAGCGACCGGCATGTCTTTGCCACCGGCATCCGCAACTGTGTCGGCCTGGCCTTCAAGCCAGGCACGAATGATCTTTATTGCAGCACCAACGAACGCGACATGCTGGGCGATAATCTCGTGCCGGACTATTTTACGCGCGTAGCGGATGGGCAGTTTTTCGGCTGGCCGTGGTATTATCTCGGCGACCACCAAGATCCGCGCCAGGCAGGTATGCGTTCCGATCTCAAGGGCAAGGTCAGTGTGCCCGATACCCTGTTCGTTTCGCATTCGGCGCCGCTGGGTTTCACCTTCTATCAGGCGCCGGCGGGAGCGGCCTCCGCCTTTCCGTCACAATATGAGGGCGCCGCCTTCATCGCCCTGCATGGCTCGTGGAACCGTGCGGCGCGCACCGGATCGAAGGTGGTGATCGCCCATATCCGGGACGGCAAGCCTACGGGCGAATATGAGGATTTCCTGACGGGCTTCATCCTGGATGACAAGCGGGTGTCGGGCCGGCCGGTGGGGGTGGCGATCGGGCCGGAAGGGGCCTTATATGTGTCGGATGATGCGGGTGATCGTATCTGGCGGGTGGCGCCTGAGTAGGGCGGCAAGAATTTTGGCCGCATTAGCGCTTCTTAAATGACCTTCGTGTAACGTCGGTTCATTAGATTTGCGTAGAAGGTTTCCACAGAATGGCCATGCCGGAAAAAGCCCAGATTATTCAAGTGCCAAATACCCTGCGCGCCAAGGTTGGCGGACGGTTGGGTGCTTTGGACGCGCAAGCCATCGCCAAGGCGGAAGCGGCGCTGGCCGATCTGTCGAGCCATTTCCAGGACTGGTTAATGGATGAGATCAAGAAGCTGGAAGACGTTCAGGCCCTGATCAAGGCAGAAGGCCTGAACATTGTAAACGCCGATCAGCTCTTCTACCGCGCCCACGACCTCAAGGGACTGGGCACGACCTATGGCTTTCCGCTGATCACGCGCGTTGCCGGTTCACTGTGCAAGATGCTGGATGAAGAAGAAAAGCGCATGGTCGCGCCGTGGAAGCTGGTGGAGGCTCACCTCGACGCCATTCGCGCCATCGTTCGGGGCCAGATCAAAGCCGTGGATCACCCGACGGGTCTTATGCTCTCCGAAACGCTGGAAGCCCGCGTCAAGGAACACCTCGAAAAGGTCGGTATGTATACCTGATCTTAAACGCGATAAACGTTTTGCAAAAAATCAGCCCCTGCTGGCAAATGCCGGCGGGGGCTGATTTTTTGGTTCGGGCAGTTAGGAAGCTTAGTCGAGCGACACGACCGTCACCGATTCCGGCGCGACTTTTAACACCAGGCCGCCATTTTTCGCTGTGGCGGAGATGGCCTTGGGCGTCACCGTATTCGGCTTGTCGAAGGTATTGATGCTGTCGATCTTTGGCGCGGTCAGGGTCTGGCCGGAGGCGGATTTCGCTTTCAGGCCGAGTGCTGACAGGTCGATTTCAAGCGGTTGGGTCGGGTCGATATTGGTGATCGAAACATAGACCTTGCCGTCCTTTGCCTTAGCTGCGGTGATATCGGCGCGCGGCAGGGTGACGCCGCCGTGGCTGTAAGTGCCGGCGTCATAGCTGACCGGAATGAAGGTCGCGTCCTGCCACGGCACGTACATCTTGAAGACATGATAGGTTGGGGTCAGCACCATCTTGTCGCCATCGGTCAGGATCATGGCCTGGAGGACGTTGATCATCTGGGCGATATTGGCCATGCGGACGCGATCGGCATGGCGCGTGAAGATGTTGATCGACACGGCGGCCAGAACGGCATCGCGCTGGGAATTCTGCTGGTAGAGGAAGCCGGGATTGGTGCCGGGTTCGTTCTTCAGCCAGGCGCCCCATTCATCGACCACGAGCGCAACCTTCTTTTCCGGGTCGTACTTGTCCATGATGGCTGAGTGCTTGGTTATCAGTTCGTCCATGCGCAGGGCGGTCTTGATCACCTTGGCGTATTCAGTCTCATCAAAACCCGAAGCTGGCTGGTAAGGCGGCCAGTTCTCGAAGCCGGAATAGAAGTGCAGAGACAAGCCGTCGACATCGTTCGTCTTGTTCTTCATGAACACTTCGGTCCAGTTGTAGTCGTCGACATTGGCGCCCGAAGCGATCTTAAGCATGCGCTTGTCGCCGACCTGCTCCGGATTGTAGTTCTTGGCGTAGGTGGCGAATTGTCGATATTCGTCGGTGTAATGTTCCGGTGTCATGTTGCCGCCGCAGCCCCAGCTTTCATTGCCGATGCCGAGGAAATGGACAGCATAGGGGGCCGGATGGCCATTTTCACGGCGCGCCTGAGCCAGGCTCGTTTCCTTTTCCGAGGTCATGTATTCCAGCCATTCGGCGGTTTCGCGCGGAGTGGAGGAGCCGACATTGGCAGAAACGTAGGAGTCTGCGCCGATCTGGCTGAGGAAATCCATATATTCGTCGGTGCCGAAGGTATTGGGCTCGATGACGCCGCCCCAGTTGGAATTGAGCGTGACCGGGCGCTTGCCGGTGCCGATGCCCTTTTCCCAGTGATATTCATCGGCAAAGCAGCCGCCGGGCCAGCGTACGTTCGGCACCTTGATCGCCTTGAGTGCAGCGACCACGTCATTGCGGATGCCGCGGGTATTAGGGATGGCTGAGTCCTTGCCGACCCAGATGCCGCCATAAACACCGGTGCCGAGGTGTTCGGCGAATTGTCCGAAGATTTGGCGGCTGATGGGGGCGCCAGGCTTGGTCGTGTCGACAGTAACCTGGGTGACCGGGGTAGCCGCCTCGGCCATGGCGGTCCAGCCAAAGGCCAGCAAGCCAAGCGCGGTTAAAGAAATCGCGTAATGACGCATGAAAAGTCTCCCTGAAGTGTCCGGTATTATTGTTGGTGGTATTTGTAGGACAATTGAAACGGGCTGACAAGGCGTCTTTTTGGACTATTTTTCGCGCAAATTTTGACCGAGCGCCTTGACTTCGTCACGCAAAGCCATGAGGCCGTCTAGCTCCAGGCCGGAGGCGCAGAGCATGGCCGACGGGATGGCGCGGGCGCGCTCGCGCAAGCTCCGGCCATGATCTGTCAGGTGTATACGCATGATGCGCTCGTCTTTCGTGTCACGCTGACGTGTGACCAGGCCGGCCTTTTCCATGCGCTTGAGCAGAGGGGTGAGGGTGCCTGAGTCGAGGTGCAGGGGCTGGCCCAATTCATTGACCGAGCGGCCGTCCTGTTCCCACAGCAACAGCATGACGAGATACTGCGGATAGGTCAGGCCCATCGGGTCGAGGTGCGACTTGTAAGCCTGCGCGAAGGCGTGCGCCGCCGAATAGACGGCGAAGCAAATCTGGTTTTCGAGCAGGAGTTCGGGGGGCGATGAATTGGACATAGAAATTATATAGCGCACAATTTAGTTGACATCAAATTGTGTGCAATATAATTGTGCGTTATTGAATCTAACCAAGGAGACTGACCATGACTGAAGTTGTAACCGTGCTCTACACCGCCTGCGGCAAGGCCACCGGTGGCCGCGAAGGCACCGCCACGGCGGGCAATCAAAACCTCAAGCTCTCCACACCAAAGGAACTGGGCGGCGCTGGCGGAGACGGCACCAATCCGGAAGAACTATTTGCCATGGGCTATGCCGCCTGCTTTATTGGCGCACTTAAAGCGGTGGGCGCCGGCCAGAAGATTGCCGTGCCGGCCGACACCACTATTGTATCGAGCGTCGGCATAGGCAAGATCAGCCACGGTTTCGGCATCACGGTCGAACTGAATATCTCGCTGCCGGGTCTGGCGCCGGAAGTGGCCGACAAGCTGATTGCCGATGCGCACCAGGTTTGTCCGTACTCGAACGCCACGCGCGGCAATATCGATGTGAAGCTGTCACGGGTTTAGTATTACTTAATCAATAAAAGGCCTGCCAAATGGCGGGCTTTTTATTGATCATGCTATGGCACGATAAAAGTGGGGCATGTAAGTCACTTCAAGTGAACGTTTCTGCGAAATATTAATAAACTTGCCAGCGCTCTTAAAGGTTGTAACTTTTATGTAGAATTCGATTCGGGGAGAGGCATATGGGTTTGGATTGGAATTTCATAGTCACCGTTGCGAGTTTGATTGTGGCAATTGTTTCCCTTCTGCTGACAGGGGAGTGGATGCGGATAAGGGGCCTTTTGGGGCTGTTCAAACTGGGCACCAGAAGAGTCGATGCGGTGGTAGGTGTGGTGACGAAACGAGATCAGGTTTTGCTTGTACACCGAATTCCTGCGAAAAAATCCAAATTGCATTGGCAATTTCCTGCAGGCAGTGTCAATAATCACAAGCCTCTGCATGAAGTAATGATTGACGAAATTAAAGATGAAACGGGTATTGAGGTTAGTATAGCTGGTGAAATTGGCCGAAGGGTGCATCCATATACTGGAAGGTATTGCTTATACTACAACTGCCTGTGGGTCTCTGGGCAGGAGGTTAATGGTGATCCGCAGGAGAACCTGTACGTGCGGTGGGTTGCAAAAGGTGAAGTTGAGGCTTACCTTGGCAAGGGGCTTTATTCAAAAGTTCGTCAACATTTGTTGAAGTGATCGTTATGAAAAACTTGACTGATTATAAATCAAGCAGAGGTGGACTTCCAGAAGTCGTCCTGGCCGTTGTGGTCAAGAATAATAATATCCTTCTAATAAAGCGAGATATTCCAGGCGTTGATACAACTTGGATGCTTCCGGGTGGAAAGCTTGAGGATTACGAAACGCCTCTTGAAGCGGCTCAAAGAGAGGTTATGGAAGAAACCGGCATTAGATGTGAACCTATAGATACAATTGATTATAGAATTCATCCGATCAGTAATAAAATAATGTCGTATGTTTTATGTAAATATCTGGCAGATGACGAAGATGTAATTAAAGAATATGATATTGAGTGGATGGATGCAAAAAGAATTCCGGACATTTTGGGGCGTACAGTTAGCTTAACGATAAAAAACGCGACTGAATTAATTGGGCAATCCGGCCTTGCAACATTTCAAAAAATGCGAAGCGCATTATTGTAACCGCATAAGAAAAGCCCTCCGGTTCTGCCGGAGGGCTTTTCTTATGCGGTTGGTTTGGTGGCATGATAGATATCCGCGATGATATGCCAGTCGGAGGCGTTCGGGCCATCCTTGCGCCAGACGCGGATATAGTAGCCCTGAACAGTGGCGTCGTGATTATCGGTCGCGGCATGGCCCCAGGTGTAACCGAAATCACCGGCCTGCGAGATACCCTGGCCTTCAGGCACCCAGGCGAGGCCTTGCGGGCGGGCATCGAGGATGGGCCGGCGGGCTTCCAGGGTCTGGGCCGGGGCGCCGTCGGCCTGCGCCATGATGGAGGGCGGAACGAGGAAGCCATTATAGGCGGTAGCTGCGGTTTGCAGGTTCAGGGCCTTGTTGAGCGTAACATCGGCGGCCATTATTTCACCAGCGGCCGTACCGGGGCTGTCGCTCGCGCCGTGCGGAATGAAGTCGGTATAGGTGGGTGACTTCGCGGGCAGGGCATCGACCGGACCCTTGCCGGCCGTGGTATCGACCAGCCATTTCCATGTGCCGTCGGCCTGTTTTTGCCAGACGGTGAAGAACCAGCCGCCATCCGGATTGTTCCCATAGGTCCAGCCGCCGAGATCATAGGCCAGGTCGCCGGAGGATGAGATGCCGATACGTGACGGCCACCAGCGCAGCTGTGAGGCTGGTTCTGACGGATCGGCGGCGATGGCGGCAGCGGTCTTATCGTGCGTGCGTTCAGGCGCGGGAGCGAAAGTCAGGGCGTTGGGCGTCGAATATTCGTGGAAGCCTGTATTGAAGCCATGTTCAAAGGTGAAGGCCTCAAAGGCGCGCTCGGCGGCGATTACCTGTTCCGCCGGTGTTGGCGGTGGCACAGGTGGCGTTTTTTTGGCAAAGGCCGGTGCGGCCAGCGCCAAGCCGGTGAACAGAAGACCCACGACGACGCGTTTCATGCCGACCCCCATCATAACCCATGTGGATTATAATGCGCCGCAATATAGATTTGGCAAGGGGGACATGCCTGAAAAGCGAATCAGGCCAATCCAGCGGCTATCGACAAGGCCACGGCTTCACTGACGGCACGTTTGTGATCATCGTCGAGTGGGTAATATTCCAGTCCCATCGGCCCTTTGTAGCCGGCAGCACGAATAGCTTTCAGCAGGTTGAGATGATTAACCTCACCGGTGCCGGGCTGGTGACGGCCGGGGACATCGCCCAACTGGACGTAACCGACCTGATCGATACCGGCGGTGAATTTTTCAATCAGGTCGCCGTCTTCAAGCTGCATATGGTAGAAATCCCATTGCAGCTTGATCATCGACGAATTGACGGCGCGCAGCATGGCGGTGGC
>FTKR01816841.1_pt1 | contig 19045 bp, 18 predicted proteins | sample 1658141 | NCBI WGS metagenome assembly FTKR01 (sample SAMEA3914802, study PRJEB12502) | metagenome | biome: forest; material: soil | place: Canada | collected 2010-06-25 | depth 0.1 m | reverse complement strand
TGGAAGCAGTATTCAAAGAAGGCGATGCCCCAGCTAACGAGGACCACCACCCACAGCTTTTCCATCCTGAACTTGAGGTGGCCATACCAGGCTAGGGTCATGAACAGGTTGGAGCAAACCAGCAGGCCGACGGTGGCGAAGGCGGGAGATATTTTGAACACGGCGAACTCCGGGAAATGACCTTCCGGTCTTCCCGCTCCCGGCCGTTCAAGTCAAGCCGATTTAAGCGACATTAAAGCGCTGGGCGTCCCGCAGGGCATTGTCGGCCATGGCCCGCAGGCCGGGATGTTCCGGCTTCATCGCGGACAGATCGGCGAAGGCCTGATGGGCCTTGCGGTATAACGGACCGGCCTGATCAAAAGCGCCCTGCATTTCGCGCGCCTGCGCCAGGCGGGCGACCGTAATCGCCAGGGTCGAGCGGACGCCGACATCATCGGGGCGCAGATAGGTTTCGCTTTCGTGCAGGCGGCTGAGTTCCTCGAAGGCATCGCCGGCGGCCTTGGCGTCACCCGCCTTCAGTTTCAAATCGGCATAGGGCGCCAATAGTTCGGCGCGGGTGGCGGGGTCATTGATGACGCCGAGCGCGCGGGCGATGACGGCGGGTTGCCGGGCGGTGTCACCCGCCATCTGATAACGGCGGGCGAGGTAAAGGTGGATATTGGCGTCGTTCGGATCGAGTTCCGACACATGCTCATAAGCTGCCATGGCCTTGCTATCGTCACGGCCCATATGCAGGGCGCCGGAAATGCGCCAAAGCTCGGCGGCGGCGGCATGATTGCCGGCCACAGCCAGCGCGTCGGCCTGTGTGGTCAGGGCGCTGGCAGCGCCGGAAAGATCGCCCGAAGCGATCAACTGGAAGGCCTTCTGGCTGTCCGGTGACTTGTCATAATAAAGATGCGCTACCCGCACGCTCAATTCATCGGCGGCGATGGCGCGGGTCGAGTCCGGCCAGACCGACAAGGCGGTGCGGGTCGCCTGACGGATTTCGGCTTCATCGTCGATGGGGGCGGGCACGACATCGGGCACGATTTCAGCGACACTCTCCACTACCGGCTGGAGCACAAGCTCCGTCTGTGGTTCGCTTTGCGGCGCGAACCGCATGGCCGAACTGATGACGGCATTGATGTCGCCCGGCGGCGCATGGGTGATGACTTCCGGTGTCTCGGCCAGAAGGGCGGCGGCCACTGGATCGTGCGCGGCGTCTTCCAGAGCGGTAATGTCCGGACGGATAGGCACAATCTCGGCCGTCGTCGTATGCCCAAGAGCGTTAATGTGGAGGCCATGCGTCTCAGCCAGGGCGGCGGTAGCGTCGAAAGCAGGCACTTCGGCGGTGGCTTCGATCGGCGCTTCCGGCGTGCGTGTCATGAAGCTGTCCGAGGCATTATCGGAAAAGGCGCCGTGATCGCTGAAAATGGCCGGTTCCAGCGATTGGACTTCCAGCGACGGCGGTTCAGCGACGGTTTCCAACTGACCGCCGGAAATGCCCATGGCGGCGACGTTTTGTGCATTGAAACGCAGGTTGCCACGGCTTTCGCTGGCACGGGTCGCGGTCTGGAGATCGACGGCGGGCGCAGCTTCCAGTTCGATTTCGGCCGGGGCGGTCGCCTTGATTGTCTTGTAAGGTTTCGCGCCGGTGAGCAGGTTGATAGTCAGGCCGATGATGCCGATCAGCAACACGAAGAACCCGACGGCAAGCGCACCGGCCCAGGTGGCGGTGCCGCGTGCCCAGATGATCCAGTCTTCCGGGAATGGGGTGCGAACCGGCGCCTGACCCTTATAAAGCGCGAAACCCGCCAGGGCGACAGCCAGGGCGATAAGCACGAGAAAGCCCACCGGATTGGTCCGGCGTGTGTCTCTTACGGTATCCAGGCTTGGATTCGAATTGCTCATACGGCCCCCGCAACGCTAATCTTCATAAAACATTAACCCCAGCTTTGGCTTTATGGCAACGGTAACTTCCAAAACCTGTGCCAAAAGGCGAATTAAGCTATCCTTCGCGGCAGTCTTGCAACTTTCCGGCCAAAGGGAAGCGCGAGGCTTGCGCGAGTCGGGAAGTGCAGATACAAGCGAACATATGAAGAACGTTGTGCGCATATTGGGGCTTGATCCGGGGCTGAGGCGGCTAGGATGGGGGCTGATCGACGTCGAAGGCGCGCGCCTGAGCTGGGTGGCGCATGGTGTCATCGAACCGCCGACCGATCTGGATCTGTCTGTGCGTTTATTGCATCTGTTTGATCACCTGAGCGCCGTTATTACCGAATGGACGCCGGATGAGGCGGCCATCGAGGAAACCTTCGTCAATATGAACCCATCCTCGACCCTGAAACTGGGGCATGCGCGGGCCGCGGCCATGCTGGCGCCGGCCAGGGCGGGTATGCTGGTGGCGGAATATGCCGCGCTCGATATCAAGAAATCGGTGGTGGGGGCCGGCAAGGCCGACAAGGACCAGGTGTTGTTCATGGTGAAGCGCCTGCTGCCCAAGGCTGACGCCACCATGAAGGCCGATGCGGCGGATGCCCTGGCCTGCGCCATCACTCACGCGCACAAGCGCAAGATGAACAGTTTGAAGAGGTTACTCGCTTGATTGGACGGCTGCGCGGTTTGCTTCTGGAAACCACCGAGGAGGAGGTGCTGATCGAATGCGCCGGCGTCGGCTATGTCGTACGCTGTGGTGTGCGGACGATTGCTGCCCTGCCGGAGCTGGGCGCCGAGGTGAGCATGCACATAGAAAGCCAGACACGCGAGGATGGTACGCGGTTGTATGGCTTTCTCAACAAGGACGAGCGCAAGGCCTATGTGGTGTTGCAGGGCGTCCAGGGCGTGGGGCCGAAGGCCGCGCTGGCCGTGCTCGATATCATGACGCCGCAACAATTGGCGCAGGCCGTGGCGCACGAGGACAAGACGGCGGTGTCACGGGCGTCGGGCGTCGGCCCCAAGCTGGCGCAGCGTATCGTGATTGAGTTGAAGGGCAAGGCGCTGATGACGGCCGAATTTACGCCGGTTAGCTACAGCCAGGCTGCATCGCTTAAACCGAGTATTACTGGCGAAAGCGTTGCCGCCCTGATGGGACTGGGGGTTTCCGAACAGCAGGCGCGGGCAGCGGTTGATACGGCGGTCGGCCAGTTGGGGGCAGAAGCGGAACTGCCGGCGGTGATCCGCGCTTCGCTTAAGGCATTGGGGAAATGACTCTAGTGTTTATTATTGATCTCAGCCTTTACAGCGCCCGACCGGGCGCCGCACTTGATGGCGCGCCCCATCGGAGCAACGCGCAAAGCGCGTCTGGCGTGAGATAAAAAATGGCCAGACTTATTTCCGGCGAGTCCGATAATGATTACGAAGAACGCGCCCAGGATCGTGCCCTGCGACCGCAGACCTTTGATGATTTTGTCGGTCAGGTGCCGCTGAAGGCCAATCTCAAGGTGTTCGTGGCCGCTGCCGCCCAGCGCAAGGAAGCGCTTGATCATGTGTTGTTTTACGGTCCACCGGGCCTCGGCAAGACGACCCTGGCGCAGATTGTGGCGCGGGAACTGGGCGTTGGATTTCGGGCGACCTCCGGGCCGGTGCTGGCTAAGGCGGGCGATCTGGCGGCGATCCTGTCCAATCTGGAGCCCAATGATGTCCTGTTCATCGATGAAATCCACCGGCTTAATCCGGCGGTCGAGGAAATCCTCTATCCGGCGATGGAAGACTATGTGCTCGACCTGATCATCGGCGACGGACCGGCGGCGCGCACGGTGCGGATCGATCTGGCGCCATTTACGCTGGTGGGCGCCACAACGCGGGCCGGCCTGCTGTCCACGCCGCTGCGTGACCGCTTCGGCATACCGCTCCGGCTGGAATTCTATACACCCGAGGAACTGGTACGGGTGGTCATGGGCACCGGCCGCAAGATGGGCGCTAATGTCTCCGAGGAGGGCGCGCTGGAGATTGCCTCGCGCGCGCGTGGCACACCGCGTGTCGCCGGGCGTTTGCTGCGCCGGGTGCGTGACTTCGCCCATGCCGATGGCGTGGAACAAATCGATAAAAAAGCGGCGGCGAAAGCCCTGGCGCGGCTGGAGGTCGATCCGGTGGGCCTCGATCATTCCGACCGCCGCTATCTGCGGGCATTGATCGAGAACTATGGCGGTGGCCCGGTTGGGCTTGAGACGCTTTCCGCCGCCATCGCCGAGGCGCGCGATGCGGTCGAGGACATGATCGAGCCCTATCTGTTGCAACAGGGCTTTATTCAGCGCACCCAGCGTGGTCGCACCGCCTGCGCGCGCGCCTATCTACACCTGGGCCTGACGCCGCCAGCCTCCCCCCCCACTGCGCCAGACCTGTTCGATAGTTAGTTCCCAAATTCCTCCATTTATGTATAATGGAGGAAAGGAGAATTGTGATGGCCGTACTGAACATCAAGGACGAGCGCGCACATCGCCTGGCGCGTGAACTGGCTGACCGGACAGGCGAGAATCTGACACGTGCCGTTGTACATGCTATTGAAGAAAAGCTGGAGCGTTTAACCTTGGCGAACGACAGGCAATCCCGTCTTAAAGTATTGATGCGCATTGCCAACGAGGCCGCTGCTCTGCCGATAATGGATGATCGGACGCCTGAGGAAATCATCGGTTATGACGAAGACGGATTACCATCGTGATCGCAGTCGATACGTCTGCCTTCATTGCCATTTTGCAGGATGAACCGGAATGTGCGCATTTCCTTGCCTGTCTGGACAATGCCAATCAAGTGATTGTTAGTGCGGCTAGTCTGCTTGAAGCGCGTATGGTGCTCTATCCATGTAATCCGGCCCTTCTCGACAAGTTGTCGGCACTGTTGTTCACATTGAATGCGCGTATTGAGCCTGTCACCGCTACGCAATCCGATATTGCCTTCGAGGCCTTTCGTCGCTTTGGCAAGGGGACGAGGCATAAAGCCGGCCTGAATTTCGGTGATTGCTTTGGCTATGCTCTTGCCATTGAGCGAAATGCGCCGCTACTGTTCAAGGGCGACGATTTCATCCATACGGATGTGAAACCCTTCAAGGTGTAACCTTTTCAGCCATGCCGACGTATTCTCCTCATGAATGGCAGGCGCTGATGCGCAGCGCGCAGGCGGGTGACGCGGCGGCTTACCGTACCCTGCTGGAAGCCCTGAGACCCTGGCTGGTCGCCTATTTCCGGCGGCGCCTGATGGGCAGCACTGGTGAAGATTTAGTACAGATGACGCTTTTGAGTTTGCATGAGAAACGCCATACCTATGATCCGGCCGCGCCTTTCCTGCCGTGGATCGCGGCGGTGGCGCGCCACAAACTGATCGATTATGTGCGGAAAAGCGGCCGGCATGTCCATGTCGAACTGAACGAGGAACTGGGCCTGGAAGACGGCATGCAGCCTGATCTGGCGGCGCGAGATGTGGCGGTTTTGCTGGCGCAGTTGCCGAAGGACCAGGCCCGGATTATCAAGCTGCACAAGCTCGACGGCCTGAGCGTCGAAGAAGTCTCCGAACAGACAGGCAAGAGCGCTTCGGCGATCAAGGTCACGGTGCATCGCGGCCTGAAGAAGCTGCAATCCCTTGTGGGTATCAGGGAGAATGGCCAATGAGCGATCTTCTCGATACCCTGGCGACTGATCTGAAACCGGTGAAGCCGTTGCGCAGCCGCCCGTTGTGGCTGGGCGCGCTGGTGGGGCTGATCGTGGCGGCGCTGTATATCTGGTTCCTGTATGGGCCGCGTCCGGAACTGGTGGCGCTGAGCCACGGCGACTGGCCGGGCAGACATATGCCAGTCGTCAAGCCCTTGATGTTTTTGGCGCTCGGTATTGGCGCGCTGTGGGGCGTGGCCGGTCTGGTCCGTCCGGAAGGGCGGCCGAAGCTGCGCTACCTGCTGCCGGTGATGATTATTGGCGGTATAGTCTCAGGCTGTATGGTTTTCGAATACCAAAACGAGGGTTGGGGACGCATGACCGACAATCTCCGTGGTGGGGTCCTGATCTGTTACCTGACCATCCTGTGTGGCGGTATGGCCGGATTGATCGTGCTGTGGCGGCTGTGGCTCAGGCGGTCGGCAACATCGCATCCGGTTGCCCTGGGAGCCATGAGCGGCTTGGCAACGGCGTCGCTTATGGCGTCGGCCTATGCCCTGCATTGCCAGGGAGATGCGCCGGTCTATCTGTTGCTGGTTTATGGCGCGGCCGTGGCGATCCTGGCCGGAATAGCCGCTCTGCTGGGGGGGAAATTGCTGCGCTGGTAACCTTAAAACGGCAGCTCGGTGCCGCCATTAAAGGCGAGCCATGCCACGCCAAGCACGACGACCAGAAGGATGAGCGCGATGACGCGTGTCAGATTGCTGCTTTTCATCAGCCGGTCTTCATCAGGGCTTCGCGGATCGGCAGGAAGCGGTCATTGAAAGGTAGAATACCGGCACCGCGCGCCGCTGCATCGACGGCCAGATCAGCACGCTTTACCGGTGGAAGTGTCTTGATGCGACCCTGATAGGCCGCGAATTTCTGGTTCAGGCGCATGCAAAGCTGTTCGATATAGGCCGCAGGCAGACGTCCGCCGATGAAATGCGCTTCCGGATTGATGGCGCAGCTCATGACCAGGAACGGCTCGAACAACTTGTCGGCGGCGCGATCAAGCCAGGATTCGACGCGCGCCTGGGCGTCGGGGCTCAGGGATTCCAGATCGTCCGGCGTCGAGACCTCAAAGCCGGCCTTGCGCAGGTAATCATAGAGCGAATAGAGCGACACCATGTCTTCCAGCGATTGTGACTGGCCGTTTTCGTCCTTTACCGGCAGGAAACCGATTTCACCCGAACGGCCGTCGGCACCACGGTAATAGTGGCCATCGATCACCAGTCCGCCACCGAGGCCAGCGCTGATAATGGTATAGATAAAGCTGCGGTGGCGCAGGCCATGGCCGAACTGCATCTCGCCGATCGAGGCAGCGGCGGCATCATTTTCGATATAGACGGGCACGGGCAGGACTTCGGCGAACAGGGCGGCGACGTCGATCTCCGACCAGATCTGGTAGGCGTCCGGGCGATTGGCTACGGGCACGCGCCCCAGATCGTCCGGGATGCCGATGCCGATGCCGATCAAGCGGCTCATGTCAATCGCCTTGTCGGCCACGATTTTATCGACCTCTGCCTTGAAGAAAGTGACAACCTCATCCGGCATGGCGAAGTGGACCTCGCGGCAGACACGGGCGCGCACATTACCGACGAAATCGAGTGCCACGATGGCGATGTGGTCGCGGTCGATATTGAGGCCGATGGAGAAGGCGCCGTCCGGATTGACCACCAGCTTGGTGGCGGGCTGGCCGCGCCCGCCGAGCTGGCGGCCGGCCTTTATGATCATGCCGTCATTGAGCAGGCGCTTGGTGATATTGGCGATAGCGGGCGCCGTGAGGCCGGTCAGGTCGGTGATGTCGGCGCGGGTAATAGGACCGCCGGCGGCGCGCACGGCTTGCAGGGTGACGCGCTGGTTATGATCGCCGGCGCGCTCGAGATTGGTGCCGGACAGGGAATCACCCAGAGAATGAACTCTCGGCTCCGGGCGGTTGCCGTTCACCCGGCTGTCGGAACGCTGTTCGTCAGGTCCCTGTTCATAAGCACCCATGTATCAACCCCTCCGGGGTAAGTATCAGCATCTTTGATCCGGGTAAGGATTTTTCATCCGTGGTGCCCAGATTTTTTTCTTTTTATGACAGGCGTTTCCTGGCTTTTCGAAGCAAAGTTTCATCCCGTTTATGCTATTCCCCAGGCATATTCAAGACGCGCTGTCAGTGGTGACTCTATAGGGGGTATCGCGCTGAATTGTAAGTTTTATCTTGGTAATAAAGCCCTCATGTCCGGGGCTCCGCATGGTCTAATCCTTGAAATAACTCTCAAAGATCGCCTCATCGACCAGGTTGAGATTAGCCTGGAAGATATCGATGAATTCATGCAGGCCGGCCGAAATGATATGGCTGGTGTCCGAACTGTGAAGCGTCTTGCATAAGGTGGTCATTTCACGACTGGCCTTGCTGGGGGCTGCCTTGTCCGGCGCCAGGGTGGCCAGCGCCGCCGCGGCGTCTTCCAGGCAAAACTGCACCGAGCGCGGGAAGGCCTTCGAGAACAGCAGGAACTGCGTCACGTCCTTGTAATTGATGGTGTGGAACTGCTGGCGGTACATTTCCAGGGCATTGACTGACTTCAGCACGGCGCTCCACTGGATGGCGTCATAAGCGCTGTCCTGCCAGGCACTGTTGTGGGGCAACAGCAGGAAATATTTGACGTCGAGCAGGCGGGCGGTCTTGTCGGCGCGTTCCAGCATCTGGCCGAGATGGGCGAACTGCCAGCCCATGTCGCGGCTCATGGTGTTGTGCATCAGGCCGGTGAACAGGTGGCCGGACTGGCGGACCTCCTTGTAATAGTCCTGGAGGTCGGCCACGCTGCGCTTGCGGCTCTGGCTTTGCGTCAGGTGGTAAAGTTCATTGATCTTTTCCCACATCTCGACCGGAATGACTTCGCGTACCGTGCGGGCGTTTTCGCGGGCGCGGAAAATGCATTGCAGGATCGAATTGGGGTTACTCTGGTCGAAAGTCATGAACTTGACGACGGCGCGTTCATCCGCCTGCTTGTAGCGTTTGGTGAAGTCCTCGTCGTCGCCGGAGGTGGCGACCAGCGGATACCATTGGGTCGAATACTGGTCGAGCGCGAGGTCGAGCATCAGGTGCGTATTGACGTCGATGAAACGCGCCACGCAGTCGGCGCGCTCGAGATAACGGGCCATCCAGTAGATGGAGTTGGCGACACGGCTCAGCATATCAGTTTGCTCCCGTTTCGTCTTCAAGCACCCAGGTATCTTTCGAGCCGCCGCCCTGGCTGGAATTGACGACCAGCGAACCCTTCTTGATGGCAACACGGGTCAGGCCGCCCGGCAAGGTGAATATCTCCTCGCCATAGAGCGAGTAGGGACGAAAATCGACGTGACGGCCTTCGATGCTGTTGCCGATCAGGGTGGGGGCACGGGAGAGGGCAAGCGTCGGCTGGGCGATATATTCGCGCGGTTTCGCCTTGATCAGCGCGGCGAATTCCTTCTGCTCGGCCTTGGTCGATTTGGGGCCGATCAGCATGCCGTAGCCGCCGGAGAGATTGACCGCCTTGACCACCAGCTTGTCGAGATTGGCCAGCACGTATTCGCGCTCCTTGTCGTCTTCGCAGATATAGGTCGGCACATTGTGCGAGATCGCCTCTTCGCCGAGATAGTATTTGATGATCTTTGGCACATAGGCATAAATCGCCTTGTCATCGGCGATACCCGTGCCGGGGGCGTTGGCCAGGGCAACATTGCCCTTGCGGTAGGCCGTCATGATGCCGGGAACGCCGAGGAGCGACTCTTTACGGAAAAGCTGCGGGTCGAGAAACTCGTCATCGATGCGGCGGTAGATGACATCGACCTGTTTCAGCCCGTCGGTGGTGCGCATATAAACCTTGTCGTCTTCGACGACGAGATCGGACCCTTGCGCCAGCGGCACGCCCATTTGCTGCGCCAGGTAAGCGTGCTCGAAATAGGCCGAATTGTAGATGCCGGGTGTCAGTACGATGATATTGGGCTCATCCCGGCCATCGGGCGCTATATGCTTGAGCGTTTTGTAGAGGTGATCGCCGTAATCGGATACCGGCCGGATTTTCAGGGTATGGAAGGCGGCCGGCATGATGCGTTTCAGCACGGCGCGGTTTTCCAGCACATAGGAAATGCCTGACGGACAACGCAGATTGTCTTCCAGAACATAGAATTCGCCATCGGCGTCACGCACGAAATCGGTACCGGAAATGTGTGTCCATACGCCCTTAGGCGGCTTCAGTCCTTCGCACGGCTTGAGGTAGCAGGCCGAGGAAAAGATCAGTTCGGACGGAATGATCTTGTCCTTCAGGATCTTCTGGTCGTTGTAGATGTCCTGAATGAACAAGTTGAGGGCCGTGATGCGCTGGGCGATGCCGCGTTCCAGCTTGGCCCAGTCGGCCGCGGAAACCATGCGCGGGATGATGTCGAAGGGCAGGATTTTCTCGGTGCCCTTCTTGTCGCCATAGACATTGAAGGTGTTGCCCGACTGGTAGAGAATATCCTCCGCCAGTTTCTGTCGGCGTTTCAGTTCGGTGCGCGTGAAGCTGTCAAGTTGCGCAACCAGCGGGCGGGCGCCCGGATGGGCCACGCCGTTGTCGGCAAATAATTCATCGTAGAAGCCATCGGTTTTATAGGTTTCCAGCGTCACTTCACTCATCCGGTAAATATATCGCCCCATGAGCCAGATACGCGGACATGAGGCTGTGCTTTTTTACTTTTGCCTGACGCACTTTTTAATCCGAAAACCGGGTCGCCGGTGCGATGCATCACACTTTTCGGAAAGTGCTTAATTAAAAACCTCATTCATCGTGACCTGGACGCGCAAGGTTTCCTTGCCGCCGCCCCGGTAGATCGTGCCCGACGTCGGCGTGGCGTCGAGATAGTTGCGGCCGGCGGCGACGCGGACATGGTCCTGTGTCACCAGAATGCCGTTGGTCGGGTCGAAGCCGCGCCAGCCGAGATAGGGAATATAGATCTCGACCCAGGCGTGGCTGGCGTCGGACTGCATCTTGTTTTCGTAATTGGCACCGGTGAAGACATAGCCGACACGGTAACGCGCCGGTACGCCGAGCAGGCGCGCCAGGCAGATGAACAGGTTGGCGAAATCCTGGCAGACGCCTTCGCGTGAGGCATAGACATCGAACGGCGTCGTCTTCAGCGAGGTGGCGCCCGGCACATAGCGGTAATCGCGATAAATGGTCTGGTTGATGTCGTTCAGCGTGTCCATCAGGTGGCGGCCATTACGTTCGGCGAAGCTCATGGCATAGATGAGCAGTTCCTGGATCTGGCTTTCCGGCAGTTCCGGCGAGCGCAGATAGGGCTCCATCATCACCTGCTGCCACGGCATCAAGGACAGCGGAATGAAATGCTGGCGCTTTTCCGGCGAAAAATCATCGGCCGGGCGGGCATAGATCTTGACCAGCGACCGGCAGGAAATGGACAGCTTCTTGTAGGGCTTGATGATGCTGTAATGGATGGTCTGGTTGCCGAAGACGTCCTCGAAGCGCATGTCTTCGCCCTCGGTCGACAGGCTGAGGGTACTGTTCACCACCTCCTGCACGCCGTCCTCTACCGGCATCAGGCGGAAGCTGTGGGTCGAGTGCTCGACCTCCTGCTCGTAGTTGTATTCAGTCGAGTGAATGACATCATAAAGTCGATAGGTGAGGGGCGAGCCATCCGGCGCATGGGTCAGCGAGCGCGTATTGAGGACATTGTGCTGGACCGACTTCATCTGCTGCAGGGATTGCAGGATGGAGAGCTGCTGGGCCTGGGCCTGCTGGTCGGCGAACAGATTGGGCTGCACGGAACGTGAGCCTTGCAGGTGACCTTCCTGTTCGTGGACAGGTTGCTGCGCCGGCAGGGTTTTCTGGTCCTTCTTGTTGGTCCAGACCAGGGCGCCGCGGCGGGCGATGATAAGCTGGCCCTTTTGCATCGGCTTCCAGTCGCCCTCGCGGAAAGGTGAGGAGCAGAAGACCATGGCGGTGCGGAAGGTATCGCGCGGATTATTGAGCGCGAAGGAGGCCGAGTCCGAATGGTAGCCGCGTTCGCCATGCGGTGGCGCCAGCCGGCTGTAATACATCTGGGTTTCCGACTTGGAGCCGTAGAAGGCGACGACGCTGGTGCCGTCGGAGATCACCATGTCGGCACTGCCCATGTCATCGAGCTGAAGGAACCAGCTCAGGAGCACCTGATGGTCGATATCGGCAAGCGCCCGCGCACCATAGTCCTGCACCTTGCCGAGCAGGAAGCAGAAGGCCAGCTCGGAATCCGTGCGGCCCATCGGCTCCAGAAAGATCGACTTGTTGAAATGCAACTTGCCCATGGCGGTCTTGTCGAGATCGCCATTATGCATGAACACCCAGTCCTGGCCTGCAAAGCTGCGCGAAAAAGGCTGGGTCTCCAGATGGGTATAGCCGGAAGCGGCGCCGCGCACCTTGCAGAAAAAGACGGTCGAACGGAAGCTGTCCCAGTCATGCATGGCGCCGTGCAGGGAGCGCGTATCACGCGCCGACGGGTCCTTGGCCACAATGGCGGCCTTGGTATCGCCCGGATACCAGGTCAGGCCCCAGCCCAGGGTGTGTTCGCCTTTGACTCCGGCCTTACGGAATTTGAGGTCGATCGCCGGCGAACTCAAACCGTCGAAACTGAAAGCCAGGATGTCACTCGAAATCGCGCTCAAAGAATTAGCTTCCTATACTGCCCCACCATGAAAAGTCTTCTTTTTCATGGATACGCTGCAATGCAACTAGACTTTTTAAATTTGCGGCTGTCTAGTCCTTAACAGCTTGCACATGACACTTTTTTTGCGATTCCGTAACGGGGTTGTTACGAAATCACGCACGGCAATACGGTTGGTCACGGAAGGATTCGATGAGTATTCTGGCTGCGCTGCATCATGTTTCGGATTACCGCTATGATCGACCGATCAGTCTCGGGCCCCAGGTCATTCGTCTCCGCCCCGCCCCGCACACGAAAGCGCATGTGCAGTCCTATGCTTTGAAAGTCGAGCCGGCAGACCATTTCATCAACTGGCAGCAGGATCCTTTCGGCAACTGGCTGGCCCGCATCATCTTTCCGGAAAAGACATCGTCCTTCAAGGTGACGGTCGATCTGGTGCTGGAAATCAAGGTTTTCAATCCGTTCGATTTCTTTCTGGAAGCCAGCGCCCAGAGCTTTCCTTTTACGTATGACGCCGCTCTCCAGGAAGAGCTGGCGCCCTATCTGGAGATCAAGGAAAACGACAACGTCCTGATGGATTATGTCCGTTCGATCCCCGATCGGGAAACGCCGACCATCGATTATCTGGTCGCCTTCAACCAGAAGCTCAATGCCGATCTCGGCTACACCCTGCGCATGGAAGCGGGCGTCCAGACCTCGGCCGAGACGCTGAACCTGTTGCAGGGCTCCTGTCGTGACATGGCGTGGCTGGCCTGTCAGATCCTGCGCCACAAGGGGCTGGCGACGCGCTTTGTCTCCGGCTACTCGATCCAGCTCAAGGCCGATATCGAGTCGCTCGACGGACCTTCGGGTGTTTCCAAGGACGTTACGGATCTGCACGCCTGGTATGAGGTTTACCTGCCGGGCGCCGGCTGGATCGGGCTTGATCCGACGTCGGGCATGTTCACTGGCGAAGGCCATATTCCGCTGTGCTGCGCGCCGAATCCGACCTCGGCGGCGCCAATCACCGGTGCGCATGAGCGGGCGGAATCGACCTTCGCACACGATATGAGTGTGACGCGTATCCAGGAGAGCCGCCGTGTCACCCGGCCCTATACGGAAGCGGAATGGGCGGATATCGACGCGCTGGGCGAACGTATCGATGAAAAGCTCGTGGCGCAGGATGTGCGCCTGACCATGGGGGGTGAGCCGACCTTTGTTTCGCTTGATGACCGGACCGGCGATGAGTGGCACTTCTCGGCGCTTTCGGATGCCAAGAAGAAGCTGGGCTATGACCTGTTCCAACGACTGTCCAAACGCTTTGCGAATGGCGCCCTTGCGCAGCATGCGCAGGGCAAGTGGTATCCGGGGGAAATTCTCCCGCGTTGGGCGATGAATATGTACTGGCGTAATGACGGTCAGCCGATATGGCTGGATCAGACGCTGCTGGCCGATCCGGAGGCAAAAAGTGATTTGCCGCCGACCGCCGCGGGGGATTTCCTGACGGCGCTAAGCCAGGCGCTTAGCCTTGATCCGGCGCTGGTCATCCCGGCCTATGAGGATATTCCCTATCTGTTATGGAAAGAGCAGCGCATTCCGCTCGAAGGCGAAATGCTCAAGGCGGATGTGTTCGAAGCCGCCGAGCGTAAGCGTCTGCAAGCCAGGCTGGATGCCAATGTCGGCAAGCCGACGGGATACGTTTTGCCGCTGGCCTTCTCGGCCAAGCACAATGGCTGGATAAGCAATGCGTGGCAGTTCCGCACCGAAAAGATGATGCTGATACCGGGGGATTCGCCTGTGGGTTTGCGGCTTCCGCTGGGCGCCTTGCCGGTGGTCGAGCCAAAATTGGTGGAGGAGCATTTCTTCCCGCCGCGCTCGCCTTTCGCCGAAACGGAATCGCTGGTAGATTCAGAAAAAGCAGTCTTCGATTACAGCAAAATGCTTTCTTCTCCTCCCCTGCAAAGCGGGGGAGGAGGACCACGAAGTGGTGGAGGGGGCGTGTTACAGGTAGAGGCCCCCTCCGCCTCGACAAGCTCGGCACCTCCCCCGCTTCGCCAAAAGGCTCGCAAGGGAGGAGAGGAAGGCGTCAATGGCCTGATCCGTTCGGCCATCTGCGCCGAAGTGCGACACGGCAAGCTGTTCCTCTTCCTGCCACCGCTAACCTATATCGAGCACTATCTCGACCTGATTCACGCCATCGAGGCGGTAGCCGCTTCGCTGAAGATCCCGGTGGTGATCGAAGGTTATTCGCCGCCGCGTGATCATCGCGTGGAATCGATGTCGGTCACGCCAGATCCCGGCGTCATCGAGGTCAATATCCAGCCGGCGAAATCCTGGCCGGAACTGAAAAACATCATCACTACGGTCTACGAGGAAGCCACGCAGGCGCGCCTGATCGCCGACAAGTTCATGCTCGACGGCAAGCGCATCGGCACCGGGGGCGGCAACCATATCGTCATGGGCGCCTCGAAACCCGACGACAGCCCGTTTCTGCGCCGGCCCGACGTACTAGGCTCGATGATCCGCTTCTGGCAGAATCATCCCGCGCTCAGCTATCTGTTTTCCGGCCTCTATATCGGGCCAACGTCTCAGGCGCCGCGCATCGATGAAGCCCGCCATGACTCGCTCTATGAGCTGGAAATCGCGCTCAAAAATATGCCGGACGGCAGCGAGGAAACCGCGCCCTGGCTGGTCGATCGCCTGCTGCGCAACCTGCTGGTCGACCTGACCGGCAATACCCACCGCGCCGAATTCTGCATCGACAAGCTTTATTCGCCGGATTCGGATCGCGGACGCCTGGGCCTGTTAGAGATGCGCGGCTACGAGATGAGCCCGCATCCGCAGATGAACCTGATTCAGGCCCTGCTGATCCGCGCGCTGGTGGCGACCTTCTGGAAGAAGCCCTACACCGCGCCATTGGTGCGCTGGGGCACGCAACTGCACGACCGCTTCATGCTGGGCCACTATGTCCACGAAGATCTGTCGGAAGTGCTGGACTACCTCAAACTCAATGGCTTTGCCTTCTCGTCGGACTGGTTCATTCCGTTCTTTGATTTCCGTTTCCCCAGTGTCGGCACGGTGCAGATCGGCGAGGTGACGCTCGAACTGAAAAACGCCCTCGAACCCTGGCCGGTGATGGGCGAGGAATCGAGCGCCGGCGGCACCTCACGCGGGGTCGACAGTTCAGTCGAACGCATGGAAATCCTGCTGAAAGGCGCGGTGTCATCGCAACATGTCGTTACCTGCAACGGCCTGCGTCTGCCACTTTCGGCGACGCGTGACGGCAATATCCAGGTGGCCGGCATCCGTTACAAGGCGTGGAATCCGTGGTCATCGCTGCATCCCAACCTGCCGATCAATACGCCGCTCAAATTCGACGTGCTCGATACCCGTCTGGAACGTTCACTGGGCGGCTGCAAGTACCACGTCATGCATCCCGGCGGGCGTAATTACGACACCCTGCCGCTCAATGAGAACGAGGCCGAGGGCCGCCGCCTGTCGCGCTTCGAGGCCCCGACTCACACGGCCGGCAAGATGAAGATCCCGCCGATCATCATCAATCCGGACTATCCCCATACGCTTGATCTGAGATGGAAGTCCTAACCCGGCGCCCAGGTCTGCAGTCGGTCCTGAACCTCGCGTAAATGCTTCGGGGTCCAGTTTTCCGATACGCGGCGTAACTTGGCGCGGGCGGCTTCGCGACCCTTTTGCAGGGCGCGGGCATACCAGAAATAGGCCAGTTCGCGGTTGTTGGTCTCACCGGCATTGCCGAAATAGCTGTCACCGACTCGTTCCAGAGCCTCGGTATCGCCTTTCAGCGCCGCTTGACGGTAAAGCTGTGCCGCCCTGACCGGATCGGGCTTGCCCTTAAAACCCATCAGGTACAGGTCGCCGAGGCTTCTCATCGAAGCGGCATGGCCGGCCTCCGCCGCGCCTTCGAGGTATACGGCCGCGCGGTCGAGATCCGCGATGACGCCCATGCCGTAGCGGTACTGGTAACCGGCATAGGCCATGGCGTCGACATCGCCTTTCGCCGCCTGCCGGACATGGATTTTCCACGCCCTGTGATAGGCGCGGTCGGCCAGATCGTCGAAATCGTGGCCCTTATGGTGCCGGTTATATATTTCCGCCATCTTGATCCAGGCGTAACCACTGCCCGCCCAGGCCAGCGGGCGGTAGATGTTGAGCGCACGCATGACATAATGACGGGCGAGGCCGGGATTGTGCGGCGCGCCGCCATTACCTTTTTCGAGCATGTCGGCGCAATCGATGCAGGCCTTGGTGTTACCCTTCCGCGCCTGTTTCCGCGCCCACAGATATTTGCTTGAGGGCCGCGAATGCTGAAGTCGTTTCGGCCACAGGTCACGGATCGCAAGCCACAGGGTAATAACAAGCACAATGGTCAGTCCGGCATAGAAAAGGACCGGATTGACGCCATCGAAGACACCGTGCGTGAAGGGATCGGACATAAGGTAGGGTAGGCACGTCCGGCCGCAAATTTCGATGGATTTGCGCAGGCCGGAAGATAAGAAAGTGCTAAACCGGATATGTGCGGTCTCAGTTTTGCCGCAACTGCGCGGCTTCATGTCATCTGCGACATAAATTGGGAGGGTAATATGCGTAAACTCATGCTTCTGACTGCTGTGGCTGGCCTCTGTGTCGTCGGTTCTGCTTCTGCACAGACGACCGTGCCGTCTGCCTCGCCCTATGACAGGGCGCCGTGGTGGATGAAGGAAAGCGTCATCACCCAGACGGGTTATGTTTTTACCGAAATTCCGGCCAATCGCGCCAATTTTTCCGCGACCTTCCTGACCGTGGCTGATACGGCGGAAAAGGCCCAAAACCTGGCGATCGCCCAGACCAAGGGGCTCAACCAGGCGCTCGACAAGCTCGGCAAGGATAAGGTGCGCATCAGCACCAGTTTCTCCATGCGCGCGCTTTATGAGCAGTACCGCGACAAGAACGGCAACCGCATCGAGGACCAGCGCGGCGACAAGATCGAGAAGTACGAGGTGTCGTTGAATCTCTCCGTCGAGGTGCGCGATACCGCTCAATTGGAAAAGGCCTATGCTCTGGTTCTGGCGGCGGCGCCGACCTCATCGACACCGATCAATTTCAGTCTCCAGCCGGACAATGAGACCAATACCTGGCTCTATACCGAAGCGACAAAGGATGCCCACGAGCGGGCTCTGCAATCGGTGACCGCTGCCGGCGGCAAGCTCGGCAGCATCAAGGTGATCGACCCGACAGGCCGGGCCTGTGAAACCGATATTCTGGCGCGCGCAGCAGATAATTGGGACCCAACCTCTGCGCAGGAAGTCATGGTTACGGGGGCGCGCAAGGCGTATGCAGCGCCTCCACCGTCGCCAGCCCCAGCCGCCATGGCCAATTATGATGTCGGTTCGGCTGAATATCTCGAAGCGAAGGCCCTGAAAAATCCCTTTATCCAGACCCCGCCATTGCAACGGCTGGAAGCCAAATCGTGCGTGGTCTATGGGCTGAACTGATCGACATAATCCCGGCTTCGTGATGCGAGGTCGGGATTATTTTGTGTGGCGTCTCACCCATAATTATATTATCTGATAAATAATATAATTATGGGATGGAAAAAAAATGACCCGCAAATATTCAGTACTCAGCCTTTCCGCACTCGCGCTGATCATGGTGGCCTGCAAGCCGGTGGCGAATGAGGCGCAAGCGCCAGCCAGTGCCGTGACGCGCACCTACACCAATCCGCTGTTGCCCTCCGGTCCCGATCCGTGGGTGACACGTAACGGCGACACCTATTATTACATGCACACCCTTGGCGACCGGTTGGCGATCTGGAAGACGAAGGACCTCGCCGATCTTGCCCACGCCGAAACAAAGACCGTCTGGACGCCGCCCAAGACCGGCCCAAACGCACAATCGATCTGGGCGCCGGAACTGCACCGCATCGATGGCAAGTGGTACATCTATTACAGCGCTGCGGCGGCCGGTCATGATGACGATGCGCACCGTGGCGTTTTTGTGCTGGAGAATGCCGCCGCAGATCCGATGACCGGCGAATGGATCGACAAGGGCCATATCAATACCGCCCATACTGGCATCGACGGCACCACGTTTGAATACAAAGGCCAGCGCTATTTCGTCTATTCACCCTATGTCGGGCCGGACAGCGTGCTCAATATCGCGCGCATGTCCAATCCGTGGACGCTTGAAGGGCCTGAGACCACCATCGCCCGGCCTGATCTGCCATGGGAACGACAGGGCGGTCGCCAGATACTGGAAGGACCGGAGTTCCTTAACGGGCCAAACGGCGAACTGTTTATGACTTATTCGGCCAGCGCCTGCTGGTCTGATGACTATGCGCTGGGACTTTTAAGCGCCCCCGCCGGCAGCAATCCGCTCGATGCGAAGGCGTGGATGAAATCACCGAAACCGGTGCTCGCCAAGTCGGTGGAAAACAGTGTCTATGCGACGGGTCACAACGGCTTCTTCACCTCGCCGGACGGCAAGACCAACTGGATCATCTACCACGCCAATTCCGGGCCAGACATGAAATGCACGCCGGCGCGTGCCCCGCATATTCAGCCCTTCACCTGGGGCAAGGATGGCCGACCCGATTTCGGTGCGCCGGTAAAGGAAGGCGTGGCTCTGCCGGCGCCCCGGTAATCCGGTCTTGAAATAAACCTATTGCGGCGCAATATAAGTCCCGGTTTCCTTTGAAATCGGGATTTTTGCGTCATGTCATTTGAAAAAGACTCCCCCGCTGCCGAAGCCCTGACTGCCGCTTATGAGCAGACCGTTCTGGTCCTGCAAGG
>FTKR01002778.1_pt1 | contig 19129 bp, 14 predicted proteins | sample 1658141 | NCBI WGS metagenome assembly FTKR01 (sample SAMEA3914802, study PRJEB12502) | metagenome | biome: forest; material: soil | place: Canada | collected 2010-06-25 | depth 0.1 m | reverse complement strand
CAATCGCCACCTGAGTTTTCTTCGGAATGTCCATGGCTTTCCTCTTTTTTTTATAAAGCGAGGATGCCGCCGGACCGTCTGGAAGGCTATGGATATATATGTTATAAAATTGGACAAAATTTATAATTCAATATCATTCCGGAAACGAACAGGTTTACCCATATGGCCGCCAGGTTGTCTTCTATTCCAAGGTTTTACCTCTTCGGAGAGGCACCAAAGGAGGTGGACCACCATTTCCTGCACCTTGAAGAAATCAAGGCTCGTTCGGCGCCGCTGCATGGCCAGATCCGGCCGCATCCTGAGCGATGAGGCCGACCTGCATTTCGATGGGCCACACATCCTGTTCGTACCTGCCGGCACGGTGCAAGAGGCGTTTCTGACCAATTTGCGAAACGCAGCCACTTAAGTGATGAAAATATCTTCCAGCATGAGAGGCCCGCACAGGCCATCGGCCTGGCAATATCTGAGGAAGGTTTTCAAAACGGCGGCATTTGTTTCAAGGCCATAAGACCACGGACCGCCGATTGTTTCACGCACAGTCTCGGCATGCGGCATCAACCATGGCAGGGCAATCTTGGCATAGTCGCGATGGTCGATATCCGTAATCGCCAGATCAAGCGCTTTGCCGAAAGCGGCCAGGAGTTTTCCCGACAGGAGCGGATCAGCGGCGATCAATGATCGCTTCACAATGGCGCAGTGCATAATGGGAAACAGGCCCGTACGCTGAAACCAATCGGTTTCCACCTGGCGATAATCAGCGAACAGGCGACGGATATTCGGGTGCCCGTCACGGAAACCCTGCGGCGCTTGCGGACTCATAATGGCATCGATTTCTCCGGATTTCAGCAAAGCATCAAGCGTCCCTGTGGTCCGTTCCATGCGAATATCCGCCGGCACGTTCAGCACCATCCGGCTTTTGGCCAAGGGCGTATTCAGTCCGCCTGTGACCCACTGGATCGATTGCCGCGTCACGCCATACTCGTCTTCCAGCAGGCCGCGCACCCAGATGCCAGCGGTCTGGGTGTAGTCCATGACACCGATACGCTTGCCCGCAAGATCAGCCGGCGTCTCGATGCCGGCATCGGCACGGATATAGATATTGGAATGGCGAAAGGCGCGCGACGGGAAAACCGGCAAGCCTATATAATCGTTCTGGCCGGCCGCGATGGCCGAGACATGCGCCCCCAGCGACATCTCGGCGATATCATGGGTTCGAGTTGTCAGGACATCCCTGAACAGGGCCTGTGCCTGACAGATACGCACATCGAGATCATATCCGTCAGGCTGAACGCGGCCATCCAGCAGGGCCTCGATGCGGTCCGAAAATACACAGCCCAGACGCAAGGTTGGCATCAGGCTTCGTCGGCGATGGTGTTTCTCAGCAGGCCGACGCCGGAGATCTCGACCTCGATGACGTCGCCGGCCTTCATCCACACCGGCGGTTCGCGCTTGGCGCCGACGCCGCCCGGTGTCCCCGTCAGGATGACATCGCCTGGACTGAGCGTGGTGAAGCCCGACAGGTATTCGATGATCACGGGCAGCGGGAACAGCAGGTGGTCGAGCATGGCGTGCTGCATGACCTGGCCATTGAGGCGCGAGGTGACGCTGACGGCGTTCAGGTCGTCGATCTCATCCGGCGTGACCATCCACGGGCCCAGCGGACAGGTGGTCGGGAAGTTCTTGCCCGGTGCGAACTGAGTGGTGTGCCACTGCCAGTCACGCACCGAAACATCATTGGCGCAGGCAAAACCGGCGACATGGCTCATGGCGTCGGCTTCGGAGATATAGCGGCCACCCTTGCCGATGATGATGGCCAGTTCGGCCTCGTAATCGAGGCTGGTCGAGGATTTTGGCCGGACGATGTTGCCGCCATGGCTGTTCAGGGTGTCGGCGAAGCGCAGGAAGATCGACGGATGGCCGACCTTGGCGCGGCCGGTTTCGACACGGTGGCTCTCGTAATTATGGCCGACGCAGAAGATCTTGGCCGGATTGGTGACGACCGGCAGCAGCCGGATATCGGCGAAGGCAATGGTGGCTTCAGCCTTCAGGCTGGCCAGAGCATTGGCCTTCAAAGCCGCTACTAGGTCAACAGGCGAACCGACAATGGCGCCGAGATCTGAGACCTTATCGCCGTCGACATGGCCATAGGTGGCGCGACCGTTATGGGTATAGGATACGTACTTCATCAGATAACCTTCTCCTGCAACGGCAGGTACTTGAATATGCGCTCGGCCTTGCCGAGGCTTTCGAAATCCTTGTCTGAAATGCCCCACTGGTCGATACGGTTGGGCGGCCAGGTCCAGTCTTCCGGCGCGCCGGTCTTATAATCGTCGCCGACGATCTCGACGGCGGTGGAATATTCGATGACCGCGCCGAATGGCGAGACATAATAAGCATAGACATTGGCGCCCGGGCCGTGGCGGCCGGGCCCCCAGGCTGGTGTAGCGCCATTGTCGCGCATCCGGCCGATGCCGCGCATGACGGCGTCGATATCCTGCATTTCAAAGGCAATGTGGTTGAGAGAAGCGAAGCCGGCGCGGGCGAAGGCTACGCTGTGGTGTGATGGCGAACACCGCACGAAGACCATGCCCTTGGTACGGTCGGAAACCTTGAAGTCCAGCGCCTTTTCAGCCGCCGTAGCGGTAGCCTCGGCGTCAGCGGAATTCATCACGACATGGGTCAGCTTGACCGGCAGGTCGCGGCCCTCGATCGGCGCCACCTCACCCGCCCCCACCAGAAAGCGGAAGACCTCGCCTTCGAGCAATTGCACGAATACGCCCGAACCGCCACCGGGGTCCTTGCTGATCGTGTCTTCAATGATCAGGCCTTCAGCCGCCGCCCCTTCGCGGATGCGCACCAGGTCGGCGTCATCGACCATAAAGGTCGTCGAGCAGACACTTGGCGCCTCAGCTTCGGTCAGGGACACCAGATAGGGAAAGCTGCCGGAGCCACGCAGATAGCTGGTAACGCCGGTAATGCCGGCATCGGCCAGTCCCCAGATATTGAGGAAGAAATCACGTGCCGCGGCGGCATTAGGGACATTCAGTTCGATGCTGCGCAGACGGATCATTGAGCGGCGCCTGTATCGTAGCTGAGGCCCGCGGCTTCCAGACCGCTAACCGCCGCCAGTTCGTCATTGTCGCCGGTATCGCCGCTGACGCCTACCGCACCGATCACCTCGCCCGCCGCATTGCGGATCAGCACACCGCCGGGTGACGGCGCCATCTGTCCCTGACTGACGGCGTAAAGCGCCGCATAGAAACCGGGATTGCCGGCGGCGCGCTTGGTGAGATCACGCGTGCCGTATCCCATGCCGATCGCGCCTGACGCCTTGGCCGTAGCGATGTCGAGCCTGAGGTGACCGGCGCTATCCTCGCGTTCAAAGGCGACGGGACGCGCCCCGGCATCGAGCACGACAATGGCCAGCGGCGACAGGTTTTTGTCACGCGCCGTTTTGAGGGCGGTGGCGATGATGGTGCGCGCGTGGGAGAGCGAGAGTTCAGGCATGAAGTTGGACTTTTTCGGTTACAGGATTGAGTTGCGCATTCAGGCGATCGAGCACGGCATTGACCGGCTGCGCATTCGTGGCCCAGCCATAAACATAATGATCCGGGCGCAGCAAAACCGCCGAAGCCCCATGTACCGCCAAGGCCTCGGTGAGTTCCGGCGAAACGTCCGGCGCGAAAACGGTGATGCCCAGTCGATCGATCAGCGGATGGCTGACCGGCGCGGCGCTGATCAGCACGAAGCCCTGCCCCGTCACGTCGTCTAGCAGGACGCTACCGATACACGGTTGGATAAAGCGCTCACCCGCCCCTTCCGTGACCAGACCTTCGCCATAAGGCGCGATCAGATCGGCGGCGGTGGCGATGTCCCTGCCCGAACGCTGGCGCTCGCGGATCTTGGCATCGCGGGCGGCGGCCTTTTGCGGGTCGAGCTCGCAGATGTAGCGCCCGGCCGCCACGGCGGCGCCAATCACATGGCGCACCTGCGGATCGCGTTCGGACTGATAGGTACCGAGCAAGGTCGCATCGGCCAGACCGCGCAGCACCAGATCGAGCTTGAAACTGAGATTGCTGACATCGCGCAGGCCGTGGCACATGCCCTGTCCGAAGAAGGGCGGCGTCTGGTGGGCGGCGTCACCGGCGAGGAAGACATTGGCCTTGCGCCATTCTCGCGCCACGCGGGCATTGAACTTGTAGGTGGCCGTACGGACAATCTCATAGGTGCAGCCTTGCAACCACGGATCAACGAGCGCATGGATCGACTCCGGCTCGACAATCGCCGTTTCGCTTTCGCCGGGCAGCAGCATGAATTCCCAGCGCCGGTGTGCGCCGCGTCCGGGCACGATGGTAGCCGGACGCCTGGGATCGCAGATCATAACCGACAATTGCTGTGGATCAGCGTCTGCGGGCAGAGACGGGATGGACGAAAAGCTGATCGATCCCTCGACATTGGCATCGACCACTAGCCAGGCTTCCTCGAATTCGAGGTCGTGCAGATCGATGCCCAGACTGTTGCGCACCGGACTGCGCGCGCCGTCACAGCCAATAGCGAAACGCGCGGTAAAGATTTCAGCCCCGGCCGTGATCTCGCAGCCGTCAGCGGTATTGCGTACCCCATTGACCACCACACCCTGGCGGAATTCAATATTTGGGAAGCGCGCAAAGCCTTCGCGCAGGGTCGCTTCCAGCTCCGGCTGATAAAAGAAATAGTCATTGGCCCAGCCAAAGCGCTTGGCGCGGCCAGAGCTGCCCATGTAGCGGATGACATCACCATCGGCGCCTAGGTGCATATGCCCCTGCGTCTCGCGGGTCAGGGGCAGGATCTGGTCGGCCAGTCCCAACCCCTGGAACAGGCGCATCATCTCATGGTCGAGATGTACGGCGCGCGGCAGCGGAAAGGCGTCGGCGAACTGCTCCAGCACCAGCACCTTATGACCGTACTGGCCAAGCAGGTTGGCGGCGACGGCGCCTACCGGTCCACAGCCGATTATTATGACGTCATAGTTTTTTGGCATAACTCATTTCAGATTCTGTTTCAGGAAGGCCAGCAGACGCGGTGCGACGTAAGCGCAATGGCTCGACGGTTCGCGTATATCTTCGCTGGAAAACCACAGGTGCCCGGCGCCGGGCACGGTCACATACTGCACCTGTGCGCCGGCCTGACGCAGGCGCCGGGCAAAGGCTTCGGATTGCGCGTGGTCGATATCGGCATCACGGTCACCATGAATCAACTGGACCTTCAGCTGTTTGGCGGCGTGCGTCACATGACTGATCGGCGAGGCATCGAAATAGAGACGCGGATCGTCGATCGGCGTCGCACCAAGCATCCGCACCGTCGGGTCTTCGGGCGCCGGCGCGTTCTTGATCAGGTCAGACTGCCAGTGCGTCACCAGATCATAGACACCATAAATCCCCACCAAAGTACGGATCGGCGGCGTCTTCGCCTCGTCGCGCGTCAGGGCCGCCAAAGCCGCCAGATGCGCGCCGGCGGAAGCACCTAGCAGCCCGACCCGGCTGAGGTCGAGCCCCTGCCCCGCGCCTTGCGTCTCCACCCATTCCAACGCGGCGGTCACATCGCCGAGATTATGCGGCCACACCGCTCCTTGCATCGTCAGGCGATAGCTTGTCGCCAGCATGGCTATGCCATTGGCGGCCAGATAATGGCCCCATTGCGCCAGCGCCTTGCGCGAACCGCGGCGCCAACCGCCGCCGTGAACAGCCACCACCACAGGATGCGGGCCGGCACCTTCTGGCAGGTACAGGTCTCCCGTCACTTCCCGCGAGGCATTCAGCGTCAGGTCGGCCTTAAGCATGCTCTTCCCGACCGGGTACAGGCGCATTGACGTTACGGGCGGACAGTTTGTTCTTGTGGAACTGGCCGCCCTTCATGATGGCCAGCAGATTGCCTTTTTTCTGCAGGATACGAACATCCTTTGTCACATCGCCATCGACCAGCAGGATATCGGCCAGGAAACCCGGCTTGATTTCGCCGATATCCAGCTCCATCAGTTCACCGCCGAGTTTTGTAGCGGCCACCAGGGCTTCTTTTTCCGTGTAGCCGAACAGGTCGACAAAGTGTTCCAGGTCGCGGGCATTGGTGCCGTTGGGATTGAAGGGGAAACCATAGTCGCCACCAATCAGCACGCGCACGCCACGGCGCTTCAGTTCAGGAATCATCACCTTGGCGCGCTCGATGACCGGCTTGGCCATCTCCTTCATCGAGGTCATGTCGATATGGGGCGGCGGGGTGGCTTCCAATGTGGCGACAATGACGCCGATGGCCGGGGCCATGAAGATCTTGTCCTTGTTGGCCACCAGCAGGTCGATGGCCTCCTCGTCGGCATAGGTACAATGGTACATGACGCGAACGCCGGCGCGCAGGCCCATCTTGACGGCCTCATTGCCCTGGGTATGCGCCGACAGGGGCAAACCCACTTCGCGCGCTGTTTCACCCGCGGCCTGCGCCTCTTCCTCGGTGCACACCAGATGATGCGACGAGCCGGGATTGAGCGCATCCTCACCCGAGAGCGCCAGCTTCACCTGGTCCATACCGAGCGCCTTGCACTTCCTGACGAAAGCCCGCATCGCCTCTGGCCCGCGACCATGATTGACGGCGCCAGGCTTGCTTTCGTCTTCTTCCGGGCTGCGCTCCAGCGTACAGGCGCGCAGGCGGGGTCCGGGCAGGTAGCCCTTGTTGATATTATCGCGGATAACGACTTCGATGCGCTCGGAAAGCGCCCCGGCGCTGTAGACGCTGGTGAAGCCGCTTTCGAGCAGAATGCGGGCGTTCTGCGCCGTCACGATCATCATTTCTTCGATCGGCAGTACGAATTGCGGCACGAAGCGCTCGATTGAGGACGGCCAGGTCAGGTGACCATGCGCCTCGACCATACCCGGCATCAGCACGGCGCCATTTCCGTCGATGACGTCGGCGCCCTCTTCGCTGATCTTCGGGTCCTTCTTGGCGAACAGGCCTTCCGGCCGCTTGCTCACCTTGGTGATGCGGTCACCTTCCACCAGCACTTCGCCGGGGAACAGGTCGGAACCGGTGCCGTCAAAAATACGGACATTCTTGAATAAAATACGCTTCACGGGCTTCATCCACTGTTGGCGCCCGGTTTGGAATGCCCGGCGCACATCTCATTATTTGAGACTTTTATGGCGGAAGTCCGGGATCAGGGATAATTCAATCGTCCCATAGGTCGTATCAGCGAGATTTATGATACGAGCCGTTAATCATATCAGAAATCTTTGGCGCAGCTCACAAGGAACTCCTTTAACCACAAGGTTCCGGCATCATTATCCTTGTTGCGGTGCCATTGCAGGCATTCGGTAAAGGTCGCTATCGGCACCGGCGCCTTGAGCACTTTCAACGGCAGGCGTTCGGCGAACAGGCGAGCCGTCCGGCTGTGTACGGTGGCGATATAGGGTGTGCCTATAATGGTATCGGCCACGGCGTTGAAGGTCGGTGCAAAGACGACAATGCGGCGGTCGATGCCCAGCATGTCCAGCGATTTCTGCTCAATGTGGCGTGGGTTTTTCGGCCCAAGCGTCACACTGACATGGCGCATATTGAGGTATTCTTCGGCGGTGAGAACATCGCCGATTTCATTGTTCTCTGACCAGACAATGCAGGAAAAATCGTCACTGAATAGCGGTACATGTGGGTGGAGCGGAAAGGTAAGCCCTTGCGGCGTAATAAGAAAGTCGGCCTGTCCTTCATTCAGCAGCGGCGAGGTCATTTCGGAATTGAGCAGAACCAGTAGATTGATATTAGGTGCGATCTCCGCCAGGCGGCGGATAACCCGCGTCAGGAAGGCGCTATACACATAGTCCGAACAGACGATGGTGAAGTCACGCTCTGCCGTTTCCGGAATAAAATCCGATCGCGTGATGATGATGCGTTCAATTTCGGCCAAAGCCGTCTTGACCGGCTCGGCCAGACTCTTGGCGAAGGGTGTCGGTTCGAGCCGCCGACCAACGGATACGAATAGTTCATCCTCGAAATGGACGCGCAGACGCGAGAGCGAATTGCTGATGGCTGGCTGGGTGAGGCTCAATTGACGCGCGGTTTCGCTGACCGTCCGCCCCTGTAACAGATGATCAAGAATGACGAGCAGATTGAGATCCAGCCGGTGAAAGCGCATTTAACTACCTGTTTTTTATTTATTTTCTTGCACTCGAACGGTTCGTCCGCTCTTTCAAATTACACCGTATCGCCCACCACGCAAGCTATAAGGCTGCGTGATGGATTGCATTGAACGATTGAATTTGCCGCATAACAGCGTCTCACCTAGCCTACAATGACCAAAACAAGGCGGTGCGTATATTGCCGTCTCCACAGAGAGAAAACGCGGTCCGAATCCCAAACATGGGCGGACGCTTAAAAAGGGAAGGACGACCATGACTCGTCGTACGAAATTTCTGGCCTTGATGGCCACCGGCAGCCTGCTTGCCATCAGCACGGCCGCCTTCGCGCAAGACGCTGCCAAGCCCGCCAACGAGGACCCGACCGTCGTTGTGGTCACGTCGCAAAAACGTGAACAGAAGCTCCAGGACGTACCGATGGCCATTACGGTCGCCGGTGCCGCCCAGCTTGAGCGCCAACAGATCACCACCGTACGCGACCTCGACCGGGTGTCGCCCGCCGTTACCTTCGTCGATGGTGCGCCCGGCGGCGGCGCCGGTATCCGCGGCATCGCCACGCAATCGTTTACCCCTTCCGCCGAGGCCTCGGTCGGTATCGTGGTCGATGAAGTGCCCCAGGGCAATGTCAACGTTTCTAACCTGTTCGACATGGAACGTGTCGAAGTGCTGCGCGGCCCGCAGGGCATGTTGTTTGGCCAGTCTGCCTCGGCAGGCGTCATCAACATGGTGACCAAGGCGCCCAAGATCGGCGACACGTCCGGCCGTATCCATATCGATTATGCCGACCACGGCACCGCCGGTTCGGAATATGGCGAACGCGTCGTCCAGGGCGTGCTGAACCTGCCGATCGACGATCATTCGGCGGTGCGCGTATCTGGCTTCTATAACAATGCCAATGGGGTCACACGCGACAACGCCATGGGCGGCGATAACCAGAATACCGACATGGGTTTCCGCGTTCGCTACCTGAACAAGATCACCGACAAGCTCAAGTTCAATCTGATCGCCGACTACGATTATCAGAAGTATGAAGGCAACCACACCTTTGTCTTCCGCAAGGCGGCGAGCCCGGCTGTCGTTGCCGCCCTTGCCGCCTGCGGCATCACCGCCTCCGAAGACAACAATATCGGCTGCTCGAAGTATCCGTCCAACGAGACCTACACCAATGCCGGCCTGTCGGGACAGTTCGACTACGAGATGGGCGACTACACCCTGACCTCGGTCACATCTTATCGTATGCGCGACCTGGGCCGCAACACACTCGACATCGTGGCCCTGCAAGGCGATGGTGTCTATCCCCAACTCTTCCAGGATCAAACGGGCAAGCTGCGCCAGACATCTCAGGAATTCCGCCTGACTTCGCCAATCGAAGAAAAATACAACTGGGTCGCCGGCGTTTATGTTTCGCGCTCGACCTATAACAATCATGGCACCAAGGGCCTGACCATTACGCCGGACCCGGTCGCCACCATCCAGCAACTGGGTGACTTCACGACCGCCACCAAAACCGCCGCCCTGTTCGGTCAGTTCAACTGGAACTTCACCGATAAATTGACAGGCTTGGCCGGCGTGCGTTTCAGCCAGGTCGAAGTTTCGGACCGCGAAGTCTTCACCAAGATACTGTATTTGCCCTTCGAGCCATTCCCGCCCTTCAATCCGGTGCCATTCCAGACCGATCTGCTGACGGGCACCGCGCCTCATACGGCTGAAAAAAGCGCGGATGTCAGCAATGTTTCAGGACGCATCGGCCTGCAATATAAGGCCAGCCCGGACCTGATGTTCTATGGTACGGTCAGCCGCGGCTTCAAGGCGCCCCAGATCAACGATACCGTGTTTCAGGATGCAGCAGGCAACGTACTTCAGCCGGTTATTGTACGTCCCGAAATCCCGACCTCTGCCGAAATGGGCCTGAAGGGCATGATCGGCAAGGTTGGCGTCGATGTGAACCTCTTCTATACACAGGTAAAGGATTATCAGGGCCAGTATTGCACCTTCGTCAGCGGCGCCCTCACCTGCGGACCTGTCAATGTGTCCGAAGTCATTTCCAAGGGACTGGAAATCGATATGTTCGGCAAACCCCTGCCGAACCTGACCCTGAATGGTGGCTTTATCTATAACCCCGTCACCTATCCCGACGGCTATACGGGTTCGGACCTGACAGATATCGGCGGCACTCAGGTGACCGGCGCGCCAAAATACAAGTTCAACCTGTCCGGCGAATATGTGATCAATTTCGCCAATGATTATCAGGGCTTTGTCGCCGTCGACACCACCTACAAATCGCTGGTTCACATCTATCCATCGAACGACACAAATTATGATGTCGCGGCCCACTGGATCACCGGCGCCAAGATCGGCGTGCGCTTCCCGGACCGCAATACCACCCTGTCGCTCTATGCCCGCAATATCGGCAATACGCCTGATCCGGTAAATATCTATCCGGGCCCGGTCAGCGGCGATTACCAGCAGATCGTCGGCAAGCAAGGCCTGCGCGTTGTCGGTATCTCGCTCGACAAGAGCTTCTAAAGCGTATTCTCCAAGCGTACTGGCTCGCCTCTGTTAAACGGAGGCGAGCCGTCTTTTTCCCAAGTCCTGTCGCTTTCCAAGGTGAAATCCATGCTGTCCCGCCGTACTCTCGCGCAATCCACCCTCGCTCTGCTGGCTTCCGGTGCCGTCGCGGCCAATTCGGTCAGAGCTGCCAAACCCGGCTTCACCTTCCCCAAGGACTTTCTATGGGGCGCCGCCACCGCCGGCCATCAGGTCGAGGGCAATAACGTCAATTCCGATATGTGGCTGCTGGAGCATCTGAAAGGCGGCCCATTCAAAGAGCCGTCCGGTGACGCCTGCGACCACTATCACCTCTACGAACAAGACATCGCCATGCTGGCGAAGCTGGGGCTCAATACCTATCGCTTCTCGCTGGAATGGGCGCGCATCGAGCCGGCCAAGGGCGAATTTTCCGCCGCCGAAATGAACCACTATATCAGCGTGGCCCAAACCTGCCTCAAATACGGCGTCAAGCCGGTCGTCACCTATAACCACTATTCCGTGCCAGTCTGGTTCGCCGCGCAGGGCGGGTTTGAAAATCCGGAATCGGTCGATCTGTTCGTTCGTTTCTGTGAATACGCTACCAAGGCCATTGGCCCCTATACGGCGCTGGCCGCCACCTTTAACGAACCGCAACTGGGCATCGTCCTGAAATGGATGCTGCCGGACTTCATCATCGCTGGCATGAAGGCCGCCATGGCCGACGCCGCCAAAGCCGCCGCTTCGGACCGTTTCGCCAGCATACAGTTCGCCGACCAGGACAAGATGCTGCCGAACCTGCTGGCCGCCCACCAGAAGGGCTATGAGGCGATCAAGGCCGGACCCGGTGATTTTCCGGTCGGCGTCACCCTGGCCGTGCATGATGTGCAGGCCGTGGGCGAAAACAGCCGCGCCGAAGAATTCCGCAAATCGGCCTACGGCCCGTGGCTCGATATCGCCAAGACGCACAGCGATTTCGTCGGCGTACAAAACTACAGCCGTATGCGCATCGACGCCAAGGGCCCCATGCACCCGGAGGCCGGCGTGGAACTGAACCAGCAGGGCGAGGAAATCTGGCCGGACTCGCTGGAAGGCGCCATCCGCTACGTCTATGCCCAGAGCGGCAAACCGATCTATGTCACCGAAAACGGCCTGGCCACCGAGGATGACACCCGCCGCGTCGCCTATATTCCGCGCGTTGTGCAGGGCGTGGCCAACTGCCTGACAGATAATATTCCGGTCAGGTCGTACATCCACTGGTCTCTGCTCGATAATTTCGAGTGGGTCTCCGGTTACGGCCCGAAGCTCGGCATTGTCGCCGTCGATCGCACGACGCAAAAGCGTACCCTCAAGCCGAGCGCCGTTTTGCTCGGCAAAATCGCGAAAGCCAATAAAATCTAGGGAGGCCTGCCTTGCGTGCTCTGTGTATTGCTCTCTGTATGGCGGCGCTTTGCGGTGGATACGCCACCGCGCCACAGGCCGCCTGTCCTGGGCTAAACCCCGGCCTCCGCAAGGCGCTGATGTTCACTCCGGATACGGTCAGTCCGCAGGCGAAGGCCGACCTGGACCGAATGGCGGCGCTGTTCGCCTCCGGTGGCCCCTCGGCCGGACCACCGCCAAAAACGGCCGAAGACTGGGATCGGGTCAATGCCGGCTTCAATGCCTTCGTCGAGCACATGGATGCACCCAGGCTCGCCACTTTTCCGGAGACCAATAAGGACGACACGCTCGATGGCGTAAAGATCATCCGTATTTCGTCGGATGCCTCGGCAAAGGATGGCCGCCTCCTGATCTATGTCCACGGCGGCGGCTATACCATGGGGTCGGCGCGCAGCAACCTTCTGGAAGCCGTCGAGATGGCGCATGCCACCGGCCTGCCGGTCATCTCGGTCGACTACACCCTGGTTCCCCACGGCAACTGGCAGAACGCTACCGGGGAAGTGCTCAAGGTCTATGCGGGCCTAATAAAAGAAGGCCACAAGCCCGGCCGGATCGGCCTGTTCGGTGGTTCGGCCGGCGGCGGCCTGATCGGCGGGGCGGTGTTCAAGATCCGTGACGCGGGCCTGCCCTTGCCCGGCGCGCTGGTCCTCGGTTCGCCGTGGTCGGACATCACCGAAACCGGCGACAGCTACTGCACCCTGGCCAATGCTGATCCCATCCTGACCTATGAAGACCTGAAGGCCGGCGCCGATCTTTATGCCGATCCCAAGGACCAGAAAAACCCTTATGTCTCACCCGTCTATGGCGACTACAGCAAGGGCTATCCGCCAATGCTGCTTCAGGGCGGCACACGCGAAATCTTCCTGTCCAATGTCGTTCGCCAGTATCAGGCGGCGGTCTCGGCCGGCCAGGTCGCCGTGCTCGATCTCTACGAAGGCATGCCACACGGCTTCCAGGCCTTTGTGCCCGACGCTCCCGAAAGCCAACACGCGCTGAAGCAGGCCGCCGATTTCTTCGCCACCCACCTTGATCATCCGAAAGCAAACCCATGACACAGGCAGATTCTGGCCAGAGCAATGCTGCACAAGGCATTCTGCTCTGCATGCTTTCCACCCTGTCGGTGGCGGCAGCCCTGCTGATCGCTCCGGTCCTGCCCAAGATCATCGCCGCCTTCCCGAACGACCCGATGGCCAATACCAAGGTCATACTGGCCCTGTCGGTGCCGGCTCTGGTGGTGGCCCTGACCGCCCCCTTCGCCGGACGGTTCACCGACAAGACCGGCCGCAAGGGCCTGCTGCTGTTCTCGCTGGTGCTCTATTTCTTCTGCGGACTGGCCCCCTTCTTCCTCAATGATCTCAATACCATCATCGCCTCGCGTGTTGGCGTCGGGCTGGCGGAATCGGGTTTCATGACCGCCTCCACCACCCTGATCGGCGACTATTTCAAGGGTCCGCGGCGAGAAAACTGGCTGGTCGTGCAGACCAGCATCGCCTCGGTCTCCGCCGTGGTGCTGGCGGCAGTCGGCGGCATACTGGGCGACCTTGGCTGGCGCGTACCGTTCCTGATCTACGGCCTGCCCATCCTGTTCATTCCTCTTGTCATGCTGCTGATCAGGGAACCGAAACGCGACGCTGATGAACTCGAAACTGGCCGCTTTCCCTTCATGGGCGTCCTGCCGCTCTATGCCATCGGCCTGCTGGCGGCCATCTTCTTCTTCATCATCCCCATCCAGACGCCTTTCCTGCTGACAGCCCGCGCCATGGGGTCCTCGCAGGTGATCGGCCTGACCAGCGCGGTCGGTGGCATCGCCGTGCCGCTCGGCGGCCTGATCTTCAAAATGCTCAGCCGCTGGAAACTGGTGCAACACCTCAGCCTCGCCTTCGCCCTGATCGCCGGTGGCCTGGCCCTCTTCGTCGGTGACGGCAGTTATGCGGTCACCTGCGTTGGCATCGTGCTGACCGGCCTCGGCTGCGGCATCACCCTGCCCGCCATCCTGACCAGCATCATGGCCAGGCTCAGCTTCGAGCAGCGCGGTCGTGGCACCGGTGGCTGGCAAACGGCTTTCTTTCTCGGCAACTTCCTGAGCCCGGTCATCGTGCTCGGCCTGACCGCCAGGCTGGGTACGCTCGATCATGCCCTGACAACCCTGGCGGCCGTCAGCGGCGGCCTGCTGATCCTCAGCCTGCTGGCCACCCTTATCGGCGCCATCCAACCCAAAACGACAAAAACACTGGAAGGTTAAACACCATGAAGCGCCTGTTTATCGCCTGCTCAATTCTCTCATTGTCTCTGGCCTGCGGGGCACCGGCGCTTGCCCAGGTGCCCGCTGGGCTCGATCAATTCCTGAATATCTTCAAGGCAAATCCGCCCCAGCTGATCGCACCACCCGCGATCAAAGCCATTCCGCTGTCAAAGGCAGGCTCGCCCGATACGACCCAATGGGAAACCATGGAAGGGTGGGTCACGACGCGCAACGTCACCCAGCCAGCGCTCTATCCGGTATTGCCGGCACCTGGCATGGCAAATGGCACGGCCGTCATCATCGCACCCGGCGGTGCCTTCCTGACGCTAGCCTTCGATACCGAAGGCCGGGAAGTGGCCAAATATCTGGCGGCGCGCGGCGTGACCTGTTTCGTTCTCACCTATCGCGTCGATGAGACACCGAAGGATATCGACGGTCTGGCCCGCTCAATCGGCGCCCGCATGGGCTCGGCCAAACCGAACATGACCCACGGCGATATCGAGGCCCCGGCCGAAAAACTGGGGCAAGAAGATGGTCTCGCCGCCATGGCCTATGTCCGCAGCCATGCATCTGACTATGGCATCGACTCGCACAAGATCGGTTTCATGGGCTTTTCCGCCGGCGGCATGACCACCATGAATGTGGCCACCCATTATGACGCCACCACGCGCCCCGACTTTATCGGTGTGATCTATGGTGCCATGCATGAAACGCCCGTACCCGCCGATGCCCCACCGGCCTTTATCGCGCTCGCCGCTGACGACCCCCTGCTAGGCCATGCCAGCGTGCCGATTTTCGAAGCCTGGCGCGATGCCGGCAAATCAGCCGAACTGCACGTTTACGCCCACGGCAGCCACGGCTTTGGCATGCGCAAGGTCGGCACCAGCGCCGAACACTGGATTGACGACTATTACAACTGGCTGACGGCTGAAAAGCTGGTGACCGCAAAGCCCTGATCGTTATTCTTATAGGTGACATCATTCTTTGTGATTTGCGGGGCAAAATACCGGTATGTAGGTTAGCGTATCAATAATTGGTCGGGTTAACGGCCTCCGGGATTGGAAACACCTATGACCGCTCATCTGCCCGCGCGCGCCTTGAAGGCTCTCCTGCTGGCCTCTGTCTTTCTTCTGCCTGTGTCACCTGTGGTGGCCGCCGAACCAGACGCCATGGCCACCGGATTTGCCGCGCCGCCGCAGAGCGCCCGGCCGCGCGTCTGGTGGCACTGGATGAACGGCAACATAACAAAGGAAGGTATCCAGAAGGATCTCGACTGGATGGCTCGGGTTGGCATCGGTGGCGCCCAGACTTTCGACGTCGACCTGATGACGCCGCAGGTGGTCGAAAAGCGCCTGGCCTATATGACGCCCGAATGGGACGACGCCTTCCGCTTTGCCGCACAGACTGCCGACCAGAAGGGTCTGGAACTCGGCATTGCCGCCTCGCCGGGCTGGAGCGAAAGCGGCGGCCCGTGGGTGCAGCCGAAGGACGGCATGAAGAAGGTGGTGTGGAGCGAGACCATCGTGTCCGGCGGCAAGCCGCTCAAGGTGCCGCTGCCCGCCCTGCCACGCATGACCGGTCCCTACCAGGTCATGCCGAAACAGGCAGAGATCATGGGACCGGCGCCCGATCCCGATGCCGCCCCGAAATTCAGCGGCGAGATCGGTGTCTATGCCTGGCCGGTGACGGACAATGCCCTGCCCGTACCTGTCATACGCAGCGGCGACACGACACTGGATGCAGACGCCTTAATACAGGCCGGTGCTGGTGCCGACCTGCCGGCTCTGACGGTGGAAAAGTCGGTGGTTATTACGATCGACTACAAGACGCCACAGACCGTCCGATCCTTGAATGTCTATTTCCCAGGCGCCGCCAGCACCTTTGACCGCGCCACCTATACGCCGGCACTGGAATCGAGCATTGACGGCCAGACTTGGCAGAAGATTGCAGATATTCCCCTCAATCTCGTGCCGAGCACCGCCGGTTTTCCGGCCGTGACCGCCAGTCATTTCCGTCTGGTGCTGACACAGAAGCCAGCCGCCGGTCCGCCGCTGTTCCTGCCCCTTCCCGGCGCTGATATGGGCCCAATGGCCGGTTTCGGCAAGCCCCCCCCCCTGCACGTCGCACAACTCGCCCTGTCAGATCAGCCCGCCGTCAACCAGTTCCAGGCCAAGGCCGGGTTCGCCACGGTCGATGATTATTATGGTCTCGACGCCGGTATTGATCCCAGGGAAGCTGGCATTCCAGCCACTTTTATTATCGACCTGACCGGCAAGGTCTCCGCAGACGGCACGCTCAACTGGACGCCACCCAAGGGCAAGTGGAAGATCGTGCGCATGGGCTGGTCGCTGACCGGCATCGAGAACCATCCGGCCACCGCCGAGGCTACCGGCCTTGAGGTCGACAAATACGATGCCACTGCCGTGCGCAACTATATCGAAACCTATCTGGCCGGCTATGAAAAGGCCGCCGGCAAGGACCTGATCGGCGCCCATGGCGTCCGCGCCATGGTGACAGATTCGACCGAGGTCGGCTCGTCCAACTGGACGCCGGAGCTGCTGTCGCAGTTCCACACACTACGCGGCTACGATGCCCGTCCATGGCTGCCGGCTCTTACGGGCGCCATTATCGGCACACGCGCCCAGACCGACGCCTTCCTCTATGATTACCGCCGCACCCTGGCCGACCTGATGGCCAGCGCGCACTATGGTACCATCGCCGATGTCGCCCACGCTCACGGCCTGACGCTCTATGGCGAAGCGCTGGAAAGCTCGCGCGTCACATTGGGCGACGACATGGCCATGCGCAGCCACGCCGATATCCCCATGTCGGCCATGTGGACCTATCGTCCGGAATTCGGCCCCACCGCCGTCGCCATCGCCGACATGAAGGGCGCGGCTTCGGTGTCGCACATATACGGTCAGAACCTCGTCGCCGCCGAGTCGCTCACCAGCGCCTTCGCGCCCTGGGCCTTCGCGCCGTCCGACCTGCGCCCGATGATCGATCTGGAATTCGCCAGCGGCGTCAATCGCCCGGTGATCCACACCTCGGTCCACCAGCCGCTGGGCGATGACAAGAAACCCGGCCTGTCCCTGATGATCTTCGGCCAGTATTTCAACCGCAATGAAACCTGGGCCGGCATGGCCAGGCCATGGGTCGATTACATCTCGCGCAGCGCCTACATGCTCCAGCAGGGCCGCAACTATGCTGACGTCGCTTACTTCTATGGCGAGGAAGCGCCACTAGTGACACTCTACCACAATCACACGCCGGCGGATGCCCCGAAGCGCTATGCCTATGATTTCATTAATGCCGCCGCCCTGACGCAGAAGTTGTCAGTCAAGAATGGCGACCTTGTGGTGGAAAGCGGTGCGCAGTACCGCGTGCTCTATCTCGGCGGTACCAGTACACGTATGACCCTGGCGACCCTGCGCAAGATCGCAGCGCTCGCTGAAGGTGGCGCGACCATCGTCGGGAAAGCACCGACGGCTTCGCCCTCGCTCAATAACGATCCGGCCGAATATGCCGCGCTGGTCAGGCACCTGTGGAATGGAGAGGTCACGAAAGTCGGACAGGGACAGGTCATCGCGTCGAATGACGTTGAGGGCGCGTTGAAAACCAGCGGCCAGACACCGGACTTCGCCTGTTCCGGCGACGCCCAGATCCTGTTCGTCCATCGCCGCGTGACGGATGGCGACCTCTATTATGTCGATAACCGCGAAGCCAAACCGGTGACGACCGAGGCGCGCTTCCATGTCAGCGGCAAGACACCGGAACTGTGGCACGCCGATAGCGGCACAAGCGAGTCGATAAGTTACCGCACCGAAGGTGACGTGACAGTGGTGCCGCTCGATCTGCTGGCACAGGAGTCGGTCTTTGTCGTCTTTCGCGAACCCGCCCAAGCGCCATCCGCCACCATCGCGCCGGTCATCTGGAAGCCTTTCGCCGATCTCAGCAACAGCTGGAAGATCAGCTTCGACGGCCTGGCAGCCCCCGCCCCGATCGCCAAGGGCATACTCAGTTCTCTGGCGGACAGCGCTGATCCGGCAGTGAAGTACTTCTCCGGCACCACCACCTATCGCACCACCTTCGACCTGCCGAAAGGCACAAAGCCGGGCGCGCCACTGAAAATCGATCTCGGTCAGGTCGGTGATGTGGCGGAGGTCTATATCAATGGCCATCTGGCGGGCACTGTCTGGAAAGCGCCTTATAGCGTTGATATCGGCACTCTGGTGAAAAAAAGGGCGAACGACATCGAAATCCGTGTCGCCAACCTATGGGTCAACCGCCTGATCGGCGACGCGCAACCCGGTGCGCAGAAGGTGACCTTCACGGCCGCCCCGACCTACACGGCCGCCGCCCCCTTGCGCCCCTCTGGTCTGATCGGTCCGGTGACCTTGCTGACGAGATAGATAGCGTCATATACCTCGTTTGGTATATGACGGGGGCCGTCGTTGCGACCAGTCTGGACAAATCATCATATGTCCAGACGGGTGCCATGGCTGAGACCTTCCAGGATTGGATTTCCGCCAATCGCATTACCGAAATCGAGTGTCTTGTCCCTGATATGAACGGCGTCATCCGCGGCAAGGTGCTGCCGGCGGCCAAGTTCGTGAAATCGGAAGCCGATGGTTCCCTGCGCATGCCGTCCAGCGTCTTCTCGGTCGATATCACTGGTGATTATGCCGGCGATAGCGACGAGGCCTATGCCGACCGGGATCTGATTCTGTTCCCCGATGTCGAGACCCTGCACATCGCGCCGGGCTAC
>FTKR01807564.1_pt1 | contig 19178 bp, 18 predicted proteins | sample 1658141 | NCBI WGS metagenome assembly FTKR01 (sample SAMEA3914802, study PRJEB12502) | metagenome | biome: forest; material: soil | place: Canada | collected 2010-06-25 | depth 0.1 m | reverse complement strand
TTCGGCGTCGGCTGATAGAGCAGGGCGGCCTTGTAGGTGAAGGCCGTATCATTATTGCTCTTGCTGGCGGTGACAAACGGTGATGCCGGGTTGCGAACGTCAAGATTGGTCGCCGGGTTATTGCTTGGCAGTCCCAGGAAGGGGTTCGGTACATTGAAGCGGCCGCCATCGAAGGTAATGCGGTTGCCTTCGGCGTCGTAGATCCACAGTAGGGTCGGACGCACATCGACATTGGTGATGCCGTCGTTACGGGTATCCAGGCTGAAGCGCTGGTGTTCCTGAAGCAGGCGGCCCCCAAGCGTCAGCGTCCACTTGTTACTGATGTGGTAATTGCCCTGGGCGAAGACGGCCGCGTTGTCGGTGATCAGGTTGTTGTTACGGATCTCGCGGTTATAGATCAGGTCGCTAAGACCGGTGACGCCATCATTGACGATGCCCCAGCCGAAATCATAACCGCCGCAACTCACGACATTATAATCGACGATGACCGAATTATCGAGGCCGGGGTCCTGACATGCCAGGACCTTCTGGTCGCGGCGCACTTTTGAGTGCAGGTAGTAGAGACCGGCGACATAGTCGAGCTTGCCGCCGAGTGGTGAAGAGATGCGCAGTTCCGACTGGAAAGTCTGGCTGCGGACCGGTCCGGCAAAGTTGTAGGGAAAGGCGTTGACCGCCGTGGTCAGCGAGTCATCATTGCTCGTCAGGGTCTCGTCACGGTAAAAGGCGGAGCCGGTCAGTTCATAGCCGCTACCGAAGCGGTGATTGACTTCACCCGAAGTCCCGAACGAATGCGTGCCGCCGTAATCGCGGCTGCCGGAGGCCGAGGTCTTGTCGTTCCATGGGCCGGCGGGCGTCTGTGAGACTTCATGCAGGGTGGTGGTGAGCAGCTTTTGCAGAGCATCGGGCGTCAGATTGAGGCTGTCGATGACCGATTGCGGAATCTGGCCGAAAGCATTGCCGATAATGAAGTCATCGCGCTGGATATAGACCCGCGTAGACGGGCCGAAATTGCTTTCCTGATAATCCATGCGCAACAGCAGGTCGGTATCCTCGCCAAAGCGCTTGAGATACTGGACGCGTCCGCCATAGCCATCCGAAGCGCCGCCATTGGGGCCGCCGAGCACATTTTCGACCCAGCCGGTGTCTTTCTTCTTGAAAAGGTTGAGGCGAATGGCCGAGGTGTCGCTGAGGACGTAGTTGTACATACCTGAGGCGTTGAGTTCGCCAAAAGTTTCGGTCGTGCCTTGGTCGGCAGCCAGGCGAAAGCTGCCTTCGTTGCCTTTAAGCGACGGCCGTTTGGTCTTGATCTGCATGACCCCGGCGACCGAGTTTTTGCCGAACAGAGTGCCTTGCGGTCCCTTAAGGACGGCGACCGACTCGGTATCGCCGATATCGCCGAACAGGGCCGATGAGCGTGACATGACCTCGCCATCCAGATTGACGGCTGCGTCCGGTTCAATACCAATAAAGGACTGGTTGGAACCTACGCCGCGAATAATCAGGCCAATGTTACGGGCGTCGGAATGCTCGCGGATGGTGACGCCCGACATCATCTGGATGACGTCTTTATAGGTATCAATGGCCTGCTGGTTGATCTTTTCGCCGGAGACGACCTGGATCGAGGCTGGCACCTTTTGCAGAGGCTCCTTACGCTTCTGGGCCGTGACTACGACCACGGTTTCATCTTCGATGGCGGAGACCGGGGTTGCGCTGGTGCGGATGGTCATGATGCCTGAGGCTTCGTCAGGCACAGCTTCGAGGCCTGTACCGGCAAGCAGTTGCGCCAGGCCGGCGCCTATAGAATAGTCACCCTTGACGGCGTTGGTACGTTTGTCGGCAATGGCGGCGCCGCTGGCCAGGATCTGGATGCCAGCCTGCTTGCCGAACTGGGGAATGCCCTGCGCCGCTGATTGCGACGGCACGTTGAACGTCTTCGTCTGCGCGTAAACCGGCGTGACGCCGATCATGCAGACGACAGCCGCGGTTGTGCCGAACAGCCACGGCCGCAACCCGATTTTACCAAAAGCCCCCATTGGATCTATCTCCCTAAGATTTATGATGAGCCACATGGCTCTGAGAATATAGAGGATTGGCCGTCATGTTTCCGTCATATGGGTATTAAAAAAATTATACATTGGACTCGTTCAGGTTATGAATTGGTCTTATTTATATGTATCGTGTTACCATCTTCGATTACGCGCGCGCCAAGCAGGGCTGAGACCGCGTGGCCAAAGTTTGCAGGTTCGTTGGTACGGAAGTAACCGACAATGGGTTCGCGCGCCAACTCGGTACTATCGATGACCAGTTTGCGGGTATTGTAGCGGTTGATTTCCTCGACCGCGTACTCAAGCGTTTCGCCATCAAGCGCCAGTTCACCCGTTCGCCAGGCCAGCGAACGGTCAATCTCGCTGGAGGCCGAGGTGGCGGCAATCTCGCCGGCGTCTTTCGAGACGAAGGCCTTCGAGCCGGCTGACAGGCGCACGGCCTGCGCTTCCTTGCCAACCACCCAGGTCTCGACCACGCCTTCCGTCACCAGCACGTCGGCGCTGCCGTTGCGGCGCCGCACAGAGAAGGCGGTGCCGACGGCGCGCACGCGGACATCGCCGGCTTCGACGATAAAGGGCCGTGTTTTGTCATGGGCCACCCTGAACCAGGCCTCGCCTTCGGCCAGCTTGATAATACGCTCGGCCTTTTCGAAATGAACGCCCACTTTCGATGCGGTATTGACGGTCGCGATTGAGCCGTCCGTCAAGGGAACCTGACGGATTTCGCCGATCTGGGTAACGATACGTTTGTCTCGTGGCATAAGGAACAGGATGCCGGCGACAACAGCGGCGGCGGCGGCTCCGCCGCCATAGCGCAGCAGATCACGGCGGGTATTGCTGTTGGCTGGCAAGGGGGAGGTATGGGAGAGGGCGCGGCCGCGATTAAGATAGGAGAGCGTGGCCTGGGCGCGCAGCAGCGCACCGGTGCGGCGCTCATCTTCCGAAAGCCAGGCATCAAGCGCCGCCTGTTCGGTGGCGGGGAGGGGAGCGGATTCGAGGCGTATGGCCCAATATTCGGGGGCGTCACTATCCATCGGTCCGGCTATCTGTCTCGGTCTCAAACCTTGTCTCCATCTTCCGTCGCTTCCCGTCCCCGGCACCGGAAGGTTCATTTGTTTCGAGTGCTTTGAGGATCAGTTTCAATCCCCGCACCGCCTGCATTTCCACTATGTTTTCGCTGACCCCAAGCCGCCTGGCGATCTCCTTCTGCGGAAGACCCTGTAGACGGCGCATTTCAAAAATGGTGCGGCATTTGTCGGGCAGTCCGGCAATCAGCCGTTGCACACGATCCAGTTCCTGACGCGCGCTGACCCGGCGCTCAGGACCCGGATCGTCATCGCTGAGAACAGCGGAGTCCAGTTCCGTCAATTGTCCGATCGGCACAATGCGCGCCCGTCTGATTTTTTGGATAAAAACCGATTTGGCTGTCTGGAAGAAATAGGACTTGCCGTCGCGGATATGCGCCACGCTGTCGAGGCGGGCGATCAGGACATAGGCGTCCTGAACGATGTCGTTGACCTCGTCCTCGGAAATCCCCATGCCTCTGAGCCATAGGCGCAAACGCGCCTCGTGGGGAACGATATGGCTCCCCACCCAAGCGACGATCTCGCTTCGGCTCTGTGCTATGGCGTGCCTCCTGACGTTTCGGCAGCATCTTCACACCCATAGAAGATCGGGAACAGCATTTCCGTCATTATCGGGGAAAATAAATCGAATTGTCACTTGATTGGCCGAATTGCGCCCTAAGCGGACTGCGGAATTGGTTTGTGCCGCGTTTAGTGAGGACGCGCGTTCGACATTCGTAGTTTTGAAGCGAGATCGATCAGTTGCCCCGTACTCATCGGCCCACGGCCATCAACTTGCCATAGCGGCGACGATTTCAACGGGCTTATGGTGAACCCGGCATCACGTAGTCCATCGACAATTCTGGTAACAGCGTCAGTCATAATTCCAGCCTCCTACACAATACTGACATGTTGTTAGCATGAGTCGTGCGAGACGCGAAAAAGGGTTAACGCCCCGACGGATACGGTCTGCTATTGTTGCCATCCGCCGCCGAGTGCCAGGAATACCTGTACCTGATCGGCGGCCAGTTTCGCATCGGCACCGGCCAGGATCTGGTCACTCTGGGCGATGGCGCGACGGGCATCCAGCACGGGCGCTATGCCGATACGTCCGGCCTTTTGCAGGGTTTGCGTTTCCGCAAGCGCCTGGACGGCATGATCATGCGCCGTTTGCAGTTCGGTGCGCTGGTCGAGATCGCGGGCATAGGCATTGAGCGTCGTTTCCGTTTCACGCAGGGCGGTCAGGACCGAACCGTCGAACTTCGCTTCGGCTTCCTCGATATTTGTTTCAGCGGCGGCGATGCCGGCCCTGGCCCGCTTGCGGTTGGGAAATTGCCAACTGATTAGCGGCCCCAGGCCGTATTTCATCGTGTCATAGCGCAGGAAATCGCTGGCCAGCCCGACTGAGCCGACCGAGGCGCCGAGCATGATATGCGGATAAAGCGCCGCACTGGCGACGCCGGCGCGTGATGTCGCGGCCTTCAGTTCGGCCTCACGGGCACGGACATCAGGGCGGCGTTGCAGCAGAGCCGCGCCATCGCCGATGGGGATGGGCTGCGACAGTTTCGGCAGGGTGTTGCAAGTGTCAAGGCCGGGTGGCAATTCGGCAGGCGCACGGCCGGTCAATGCCGCCAGCCGGTAAAACGCTGACTGATGCGCGGCCAGCAGGGCGGGCAGGGCGGCACGGACCTGCGCCTCCTGGCCGCTGGAGCGGGTCACATCCGAGGCGCCGCCGCGTCCGGCCTTGACCAGCCGGCGGGTCAGTTCGCTGCTCTGGCTTTGCAGATCAAGGGCCTGCCTGGCGATATCGATCTGCTGGCCGGTGGCGCAGGTATCGAGCCAGGCGCGGGTCGTGTCGGCGACGACGCTCACCCGCACGGCGTCATAGGCGGCCTGAGCCGCGCTGACATCGGAATGAGCGGCGTCGATGGCTGACTTCACCTGCCCGGCCAGATCGATCTGATAGGAGACACCCGCCTTGGCATTGTAAAGGAAATCGCTCGGCAGGTGCTCACCCAGCAGCAGGTATTCCTGCGCGGCAGGCTGGCCGTATTCCAGGCCTGCGGACATGTCGGTCTTCACGCCGGCATCGTCCTTCGCCACATCAAGCCCAATGCGGGCGCGTTCGATCCGGGCGGAGGCGGCGCGCAGGTCGGTATTGGCCTTGAGGGCATCACCGATCAGGCTGTTCAGGCGGTCGTCGTCATACAGCTTCCACCAGTCGCCCGGTACGGCGTTGGCGGCGAAGGCGGGGTTATCACTGTTCTGGAAGGGGGCATTGGCGGCGGGTCGATTGATGGCGGCGTCTTCGGCGCGTTTGTAGACCGGCGCGGTGGCGCAACCGGCCACCATCAGGGCCAGCAGGCTGACAAGTACGGGGCGCATTATTTGGCTCCCTTGGGCTGAACCTCGACCGTGGCGGTACGGCCGGAAACCAGCGCCACATTGGCCGGCAGCCTGTCTATATGGACGCGCACCGGAATGCGCTGGGCCAGGCGCACCCACGAAAAGGTCGGGTTGACATTGGCCAGCAGGGTCTGGCCGGAACCGCCGTCGCGCTCATCGATACCGCCGGCGATGCTGTCGACATGGCCCTGAATAAAGGCATCATCGCCCATCAGCCGCACACGTACAGGATCGCCGAGCGCTATATGTTTCAGCTTGGTTTCCTCGAAATAGCCAACGATATAGAGCGAATTGCGGTCGATAATGGCAAATTCCGGATGGCCGGATGTCGTGTAATTGCCGGGACGGAGCGACAGATTGGTGACCGTGCCGTCGATCGGGGCGCGCACCTCGGTGCGGTCGAGATTGAGCTGCGCCGTTTCCAGCGACACGCGCGATTGCACCAGGGCGGCGGTCAGTTGCGCCACCTTGGCGTCGCCGGCCTGTGTGATTTCGGCGGCGACGAGATCGCCAAGCGTATGGTTGCGGGCAGCTTCTGATCGGGCCTCGGCAATGGCCGGCATCTGAGCGGTGAGCGTGGCCTTCGCCTGATCGACGGCCAGTTGGTAACGCGGGCGATCGACCGTGAATAGCAGGTCACCGGTTCTGACCGTCTGGTTGTCACGGACGGCGACACTGGTCACCAGGCCGGAGACATCAGGCGCGACGCGGACGATATCGGCGCGGACGCGTCCGTCGCGCGTCCATGGCTCGTCCTCGTAATGGTGCCACAGGGCGCGGGCTACGAAGAGAGCGATAATGACCACGATCACGGTCGGGATCAGACGGATCAGCAGATTTTTATTTATAGTCGACATAAGACACACACATCAGTTCAAAGTCAGGAGATAAGCGAAGCCACCCCACAGGATGACGGTCAGGGCGATATCGAACAGGCCGCGATGCCATACCCAGCGATAGGCGCCGAGCTTTTGCAGAATCCATTCGAGCAGGCGAGCCGCAGCGAAGGCGAGGATGGCGGCTGCCAGAAGCGGGTGGATATAGACCCCGGCGATGTTCAGTTCTTCGGTCATTGTACAGGCTCAGGTTCAGGCGGGGCAGCGTCGGGAAACAGATTACGGCGCAGGCCGGTCAGGGCGATCAGAGCCGGGAGTGGACGGGCTAGTGAAAGCGCCCGGTCGATATCCTCGCGCAGGGTGGGCGGGGGCTTCAGGGTTTCGCTGTGTTCCAGCGCTGCGAAATGACCGGACACATCGGCCAGCAAGATGTCGATTTCGCTGTCATCGAGATCTTTGAGGATCAGCAGGTTGAGGCCGATGCGCAGGTCGCGCAGGGCATCCGACGCCGCCAGCCGGTCATTGGCTGAGGCGGCGGACAGACGCGGCGCCAGAAGCTGGATGCGATCGAGCATCAGGCCGGTCCATTCACCGGCGCTGACCTGGGAACGTGCCCCGGCTATGGTGGCCAGTTCGCGCCAGCAGGTATGGAGTACGCGCTTCGCCATGGTGTGTGGGCCGACGACGCGCAGCAGCCGCGTGGCGAATATGGCGGCGGCGACACCGGCCACCTGCGCGAAATTGGCATTGGCGAAGGCGGCGAAATCGGCCGAGAAAGTATTGGTCAGGGCCAGGCCGGTGGCGAAACCCATCACCATCGGCATAATGCGGTTATACCATTTCGGCAGGGGCATCAGCGCGCCCATGATCAGGAGCGGTGGGGCCAGCGCGACGCCCAGCATGACGAAGCCATGCACCATCGGCAGGATGGCGAACTGGTAGAGCGCGATCAGTGGCAGGGAGGCGACCGTCCAGGTCAGGAAGCCGCGCTGGGCGGTGGTGGGGTCGTCCATGGTGGCGAAGAAGCAGCACATGACGGCGGCTATCATCGGCGCGATCGAGCCTTCCGGCCAGGCGGTCATGATCCAGAACAGGCATGAGCCGACAATGGCGACAAAGGTGGCCAGGGTTGAAAGCCCGGCCATGCCGTAATCCAGATGCAGCGGGCGAGCGATACGCTGGCCGATCAGGGCTTGCGTCTCCGGGCTGAGGGCGGTGGTGGGCCTGCTCAAAGCGTCGCTCAGTTCGCGTGACAGGCGCAGCAGATCGATCAGTTCGGTCAGGCGGACCAGCAGGTTATGGGTCAGCAGATTGGCCCAGCCCTGTGCCGGCGTCGCATCGGCGATATGGGTGATGTTGGCGCGCAGTAGCAATGGATTGTCGCGGCGATCGTCTGTCACCCACTGGCGCAGGCCATCGAGCAGGCTGTCCATGTCCGGTGTCAGTCCGTCGGCCTGTTTCAGGCTCTGCACGCGATCCTCGATGGCCGAAATCAGCGGCACCAGCAGCATCAGCCGGTCCTGCAAGGCGGCAAGCGCCGCGCGGGTCGGGCGCTGAGCGTCGGTGTCGTACGGAATGTGGGTCGCCAGCATGTGCAGTTCGGTGATGTCGGCGGCGATGGTTCGGCGCTGGGGGGCATTGCGCGGCAGGATGCGGCCCGATAGCGCACTGACAATCCACGCCTGCGCATCGCCGGAAATGGCGGCCAGCTTGGTCTCCAGAACCGCCGAGACGCTGCGCGGGAAAAAGAGGGTATGTATCAGAGAGGCGCACAGCACGCCGACGCCGATCTCCTGCGCACGTAAAAGCGCGACCGAAAAGATCTGGTCGGGATGATCGACGCTGGGGAAGCCGATCAGGGCGGCCGTATAGCCGGCCAGCATGAACAGGTAGCTGCGCGGCGTGCGGTCAAGCAGCGACAGGAACTGGCAACCGCAGACCCACAGGGCCAGCGCGATCGACAACAGAATGGGGGCGTTGGCCAGAGTCGGCACCAGCCAGACCGCCGCTGCCGCGCCGATCAGGGTGCCACCGAAGCGATAAGCGGCCTTGGAGCGCAACGTGCCGGTGATGGGCTGGCTGACGATATAGACGGTCGCCATGGCCCAGAACGGCCGCTCAAGGCCGATGACCAGAGAAATATAAAGGGCCAGCATCGCCGCCACGAAACTGTTGACGGAGAAAACCCATTCACGCAGACGGATCATGACCTTAGCCCTTGCCGTCCATATTAGACTGGAACCGCGCCAGCACGCGGGCGGTGGTTTCGAGATCCTTTTCGCTGATGTCGCCGAGCAGTTCCGAACGTACGCTTTCGGCTGCGGCCTCGGCACGCGCCGCCAGTTCACGCCCGGCAGGGGTCAAGTGCAGGGTCTTGGCGCGCTTGTCCTCGGCGCAGGCGCGGCGCTCAACCAGTTCGGTGCGCTCAAGCTGATCGAGCAAGGGCACTAGGGACGGTGGCTCGATACCCAGCGCCTCGACCAGCGCGCCTTGACGCACGCCGTCGCCCAGCCGGCCCAGCAGCATGACCGGCAGGCCAAGTGTATGGGAGATGCCGAGGCTCAGGAAAGCCCGGTCGATCTGCTTGCGATAGGCACGCGACAAAGGGGCGAGCAGAGCGGTTAAGGCGCGTTGATTCAGGGTATGGGGTGAAAGCATGCTACCGATCCATTTAATTAGGTAGCTAACTAATTAAATGGATCGCAGATGTCAAGACCACTAGATGGAGCTGCGCCTAAATCGATTGGCCGGTCATAAGATGTTCGATGAAGGCGGCGTGGAGGCGAGTCGGACGAAAATCCACACGATGGGCGATACCGATTGATCGTTCCGAACCGGTCAGGGGCGGTCCCATAACCTTTAAAAGGCCTGATCTGACTTCGGCTTCGACTTGCCTAGCAGACAGGATCGCCGCGTGATCGCTGCGTAACAGCAACTCGCGAGTGGTGACCAGGGACGAGCATTCGACAACCCGGCGCGGCGAGGGCAGGTCTTTCGTCGCCATGAAGGCCTCGAAATTGGTGCGCCCGGGCGTACCGGCACGTGGCAGAACCCAGGAAAGGCCGCTCAGTTGTTCGGGCGTCAATTTGTTCGCTGCGCTGTCAAATCCCGCAGCGAGGGGGTGGTCGGCGCGGACGAGGATCAGGAACGGGTCGGTAAAGACGTGGTCCTGGGCGATATCCCTGGGCGGACTGGCCCGAAGTGCCCCCAGAATCAGGTCGATCCGGCCGTGCCTCAAGGCGGCGAGCTGTTCGTCGTAGGGCCCGTCCATGATGGTAAAGCGCGCATCTGGGAATTGTTTGAGTGTCGCAGCGGCGGCCTGCGGCAGCCATTGCGATCGCGCCAGGGGCAGGGCGCCGATGCGGAGGCTGCCCTCCATGAAGCCCAGGAATTCCCTCACCTCATCTTTGGCGAGATCGATTTCACGGAAACACAGATCGCTGTGGCGCGCCAGAAGCCGGGCGTCGGCGGTGGGCTCCATCCGCGCGCCCTCACGGCGGAACAGGCGCACGCCGCACAGGGTTTCCAGGTCTTTGGCGGCCCGATGAATGGCCGGTTGCGAGAGGCCGAGCCGGCGGGCGCCTTCGCTTGAGCTGCCGGTTTCGATAATGGCGGACAGGGCGCGCAATTGCGAGTCCACGGTCAGGCGATGAATGGGCGATTTCGCCTGAATGGCGCTTTCGGCCTGTTTTAAATGTCCCTCCGCCGCCCGCAGGCGCTGGCCAAAAGCATATCCCGCCTGGGTGGGCGCCATGCCCCGCGAGGTCCGGTCGAACAGGGCAATGCCAAGATCCGCTTCGCACAGGGCGACCGCGCTTGTCACGGTTGGCTGGGAGACGTGAATCTGTGCGGCGGCGCGCATGGCGCTGCCCGTTTCAAAGACGGCCAGCACTGCCCAAAGCCTGCGAAGATGATAGTGGTCCATGGTTCTCCTATAACCAATTTCTATAGCAGACGCCCTGGTTTCGGGGAACCCATTTCATGCAATCTCTGGAATAAGCGATGGCAACGAAATTGAGGAAACCGTCATGCCTGTCGTCGTCACCCATATCAAACGCCCGTCCGCCGCTGCCTGCGAGGAACTGCAAGGCCATGGCGTTGCTACCGTCCATGAGGCGCAAGGCCGTGTCGGCCTGATGAACGCCTATATGCGCCCGATCTATCGCCCGGCCATGATCGCCGGTCCGGCCGTGACGGTCGAGGTGGCGCCGGGCGACAACTGGATGATCCATGTGGCGGTCGAGCAATGCCAGCCCGGCGATGTGCTGGTGGTGACCCCGACCTCGCCCAACGAAGACGGCTATTTCGGCGACCTGCTGGCGACATCGCTCAAGGCACGCGGTGTCAAGGGGCTGATCATCAATGCCGGCGTGCGCGATATCGCCACCCTGACGGAAATGAGCTTCCCCGTCTGGTCGAAGGCGGTCTATGCGCGCGGTTGCGTGCGCAATACGCTCGGCAGCGTCAATGTGCCGGTGGTTTGCGCCGATGCGATTGTCAATCCGGGCGACGTGATCGTGGCCGATGACGACGGAGTCTGCGTCGTGCCGCGCGACAAGGCCGAGGCAGTGGCCGTCAAGGCGACCGCCCGCGCGGCCTCGGAAGAAGCCCGCCGCGTCCGCTTTCAGAACGGCGAACTGGGCCTCGACATCTATGAGATGCGCGAAACATTGAAGGCGCGCGGCCTAGTTTATATCGACCAGAAGGACCTGTAGTCATGCCCCTTCGCGCCATCCCTTGCAGCGTTTATCGCGGCGGTACGTCCAAGGGGCTGTATTTCCTGAAGGACGACCTGCCGCCCGATATCGCCACGCGTGACGCGGTGCTGCTGGCGGCGATGGGTTCGCCCGATGCCCGCCAGATCGATGGCATGGGCGGCGCGCATCCCCTGACCTCCAAGATCGCTATCGTCTCGAAATCGGAGCGCGCCGACGCCGATGTCGATTACCTGTTTTTGCAAATCTTTCCGGAAAAGGCCATCGTCACCGACCAGCAAAATTGCGGCAACCTGCTGGCGGCGGTCGGCCCCTTCGCCATCGAGCAGGGGCTTGTGGCGGCAACGGGCGATGTCACGAGCGTTCGCATCCATATGCTCAATACCAAAAGCCTGGCCGTAGCGCATATCCAGACGCCCGGTGGGATCGTCGAATATGAAGGCGAGGCCCACATCGATGGCGTGCCAGGCACCTCTGCGCCCGTGCCGACCGATTTCCTCGATGTCGCCGGATCGAGTTGCGGCGCGCTGCTGCCGACCGGAAACGCCCAGGATGTGATCCAGGGCGTGGCCGTTACCCTGATCGACAACGGCATGCCGGTGATTGTGGTTCGCGCTGTGGATCTCGGCCAGACGGGCTATGAAACACCGGAAGCAATGGAAGCCGATGTCGCTCTGAAAACCAAGGTCGAAGGCATCCGTCTGGAGGCCGGTCATCTGATGAATCTCGGTGATGTCACCGACAAGTCGGTGCCGAAGATCACTCTGATCGCGCCGGCGCAAAACGGCGGCACGGTCACGACGCGCACCTTTATTCCGCATCGCGTGCATGAAGCGATCGGCGTCTTCGGCGCCGTTTCGGTGGCCACGGCCTGTGTGCTAAAAGGCTCCGTAGCCAGTGACCTGCTTAATCTGTCGGCCCAGGGCGCGACCGATCTGGAAATCGAGCATCCCACGGGTTTCTTTACCGTAAGCATAGACATCGAAGGCGAAGGGAAAGCACTGACGATCCGGCGGTCGGCCCTGCTGCGCACGGCGCGTAAACTGATGACGGGCGAGGTTTTCGTGCCGGCCCGCGTGTGGCCGGAATGACGATTTCGACCATCGCCCTGATCGGTTTCGGCGAAGTCGGGCAGGCGCTGGCCGCCGAACTGTCCGCCAACCCCAACCTGACTCTCAAGATCTATGACCTGAAGCTGTTCGATAACCGGTCCGCCTGCGCGCGGGCCGCCGGCGCCGGCCATGTCGTGCGCTGCCGCAGCGCTTCTGAAGCCGCCAAGGGCGCAGACCTGATCATTTCGGCGGTTACGGCGGCGCAGACCGTGGCGGCGGCCAAGTCGATTTTACTCGGATTGAAAGCGGGCGCCTGGTTTCTCGATCTCAATTCCGCCTCACCGGAAGCCAAGATCGCCGCCGCCGGGGTGATAGAGTCCGCCACTGGCCGTTATGTCGAGGCGTCGGTCATGGCGCCGATCGAGCCGAAGCGCTTGGCCTCGCCCATCCTGCTTGGCGGGCCTCATGCCGAGATGTTCGCCTCGCTGATCGGCGCCCTGGGCTTCACGGACGCGACCTACTATTCCGATATCCCTGGCAAGACGGCAGCTACCAAGCTATGCCGCAGCGTCATGATTAAGGGGCTGGAGGCATTGATTTCGGAATCGCTGCTGTCGGCGCGCTATTACGGGGTCGAGGACACGGTGCTGGCCTCGCTCAATAACCTGTTCCCGCATCCCGACTGGGAAGGCTATGCCCGCTATATGATCTCGCGCACCCTGGAGCACGGCGCGCGTCGGTCGGAAGAGATGCGCGAAGCCGCCAAAACCGTCGCCGAAGCCGGGCTGACACCGTGGATGTCCGAGGCCACCGCCGATCGTCAGGCCTGGGCGCCGGACTATGCCAAAGCGATCAAGGCCGAGGGGCTCAAGCCCATGCTCGACGCCGTACGCGCACAAATGAACCACAAGAAGGATGCCGCCGAATGAGCCGTGAAAACCCCCTGATCATCGATTGCCACGGCCACTACACGACCGCGCCGGTGCCGCTGACCCATTTCCGCGAAATGCAGGTGGCGCACTTCAGGGACCCGCTCAAGCCGGCGCCGGCAGGCGTGGTGGTGTCTGACGACGAGATCCGCGAAACCATCGAAAAGAACCAGCTCAAGCTGCTGAAGGAACGCGGCGCCGACATGACGATCTTTTCGCCGCGCGCCTCCGTCATGGGGCCGCACATCGGCGATGAAAGCGTCTCGAAGCGCTGGACGGTCGAGAGCAACAATATCATCAAGCGGGTCATCGACCTGTTTCCGGAAACCTTTATCGGCGTCTGCCAGTTGCCGCAGTCGCCGGGCGTCGGTCTGCAAGGCTCGATCGACGAATTGCAGCGCTGCGTAGATATGGGTTTCGTCGGCTGCAATCTGAATCCCGATCCGTCGGGCGGCCATTTCTCGTCGCCGCCGCTGACTGATAAATACTGGTATCCCTTCTTCGAGAAGATGATCGAGCTGGACGTGCCGGCCATGGTCCATGTGTCGGGATCGTGCAACCCCGCCTTCCACGCCACCGGCGCCTATTATATCAATGCCGATACGACCGCCTTCATGCAGTTCATCGAAGGCGACCTGTTCCGCGATTTCCCCGAACTCCGCCTGATCATTCCGCATGGCGGCGGCGCGGTGCCCTATCACTGGGGCCGTTATCGTGGCCTGGCCGACATGCTGAAAAAGCCGCTGCTGCGCGACCACGTCATGAAGAACGTCTATTTCGACACCTGCGTCTATCACCAGCCGGGCATCGATCTTTTGTTCCAGGTGATCGACAACAAGAACATCCTGTTCGGTTCGGAAATGGTCGGCGCGGTGCGCGGCATCGATCCGGAAACCGGCTTCTATTTTGACGACACCAAGCGCTATGTCGACAATCTGACCATTTCAGCGGAAGATAAATACAACGTCTTCGAGGGCAATGCCCGCCGGGTTTATCCACGTCTCCATGCTTCGCTGAAAGCGAGGGGGCTATGAGCACTTTTATCAAGGACGCCGACTGGCTGGACTGGTGCGCCAATCCCTCAAAGCCCTCTTTCAGGCTGCCAAAAGGCGCGGTAGATGCCCATTGCCATGTCTTCGGGCCGGGCGATGTCTTCCCGTTCGCCCCTGAGCGCAAATATACGCCGTGTGACGCCTCATGGCAGCAGTTGTTTGCCCTGCGCGATTTCCTCGGTTTCGAGCGCAATGTCATCGTGCAAGCCACCTGCCACGGCGCCGATAATCGCGCCCTGGTCGATGCCCTGGAACGCTCGGACGGCAAGGCGCGTGGCGTCGCCACCGTCCAGCGCTCGGTGACCGACGAGGAACTGCACAGTCTCCATGCCGCCGGCGTGCGTGGGGTACGCTTCAACTTCGTCAAGCGTCTGGTCGATGCGTTGCCGTTCGACAGCCTGACCGAGATCGCCGAACGCATCGCCAAGCTCGGCTGGCACATTGTCATCTATTTCGAGGCGGACGACCTGAAGGCATATTTCAAATTCTTCACCGACCTGCCGACGACCGTGGTGGTCGATCACATGGGGCGCCCGGACGTGCGCAAGGATGCCTTCGGGCCGGATTTCGACCTGTTCGTGAAGCTGCTTGAATACGATAATTTCTGGTGCAAGACGACCTGCCCGGAGCGCCTGACCGTGTCCGGCCCGCCTTATGACGACGTGGTGCCGTTCGCCAGACGCATTGTCGAGGCCTTTCCCGGTCGCGTGATCTGGGGCACCGACTGGCCGCACCCGAATCTGAAATCGCACATGCCCGATGATGGCCATCTGGTTGATTTCATCCCGCGGATCGCCACGACGGAAGCTTTGCAGCAGAAGCTGCTCGTCACCAATCCGATGCGCCTCTACTGGCCGGAGGAAGCGAGGTGAGCGAGCCCAGACCCTATGATGACGTGCCCGGCACGACCGTTTTCGATGAGCGGATGGCACGCAAGGGCTATCACCTCAATCAGTTCTGCATGTCGCTGATGAAGCCGGAGAACCGCGAACGCTTCAAGGCGGGTAACCGCGCCTATCTCGACGAATGGAAGATGACCGAAGACCAGAAGCAGGCCGTCATCGACCGCGATTATAACCAGATGCTGTCGCTCGGCGGCAATATCTATTTCCTCGCCAAGATATTCTCATCCGATGGTCTGAGCTTCCAGTACGCCGCCTCGACCATGACCGGGGTCAGCGAAGAAGATTATCTGAAAATGATGCTGGCCGGTGGGCGATCGCCGGACGGCAATCGTTACAAATCCGAGTGGGAGAAGAAGTAGATGGCCCGCATCACCGCCGGGGTCGCCACCTCGCACGTCCCGGCCATCGGCCGCGCCATCGATACCGGCCAGACGCAGAGCGACTACTGGAAGCCGATGTTCGATGGCTTCGAGTTTTCCAAAAATTGGGAAGCCGCCGAGAAGCCAGATGTGGTCTTTCTGGTTTACAACGACCATGCCACGGCTTTTTCGCTCGACCTGATCCCGACCTTTGCGATTGGTGTGGCGGAAGACTATGCCGTGGCCGACGAAGGCTTCGGGCCGCGCCCGGTGCCGCCGGTCGAAGGCCATGCCGACCTCGCCTGGCATATCGCCAGTTCGGTCATCCAGCAGGATTTCGACCTCACCGTCGTCAATAAGATGGACCTCGATCACGGCCTGACCGTGCCGTTGTCGCTGATGTTCGGTCAGCCGGACAAGTGGCCGTGCAAGGTCATCCCCTTCGCCGTCAATGTGGTGCAGTATCCGGTGCCTTCGGGCCGCCGCTGCTATAATTTGGGCAAAGCGATCCGCAAGGCCATCGACAGCTTCCCCGAAGACCTGAATGTGCAGATCTGGGGGACGGGCGGCATGTCGCACCAGCTCCAGGGACCGCGCGCCGGGTTGATCAACCAGCCATGGGACAAGGCGTTTCTGTCGGACATGGTTGATGACCCCGGCCGTCTCGTCGCTATTCCGCCAGAGGAATATATTCGCGAGGCGGGCTCCGAAGGCATCGAACTGGTGATGTGGCTGATCATGCGCGGCGCGCTCAATGACGACGTCACCGAACTCCACCGGCACTATCATGTGCCGGCGTCCAATACGGCCATCGGCCACCTTATTCTGAAAAATGGGAAATAACATGAAAGTAGTTCTCGCCGGAGCCGGCGCCTTCGGCATCAAGCATCTCGACGGTATCAGGAACATTGATGGCGTCGAAGTTGTGGCTGTCATTGGTCGCACGCTCGAACCGACGCAGGAAGTCGCCACGAAATACGGCATTCCGCACGTCTTCACCGAACTGGAAGACGCGCTGAAGCTGCCGGAAGTCGATGCCGTTATCCTATGTACCCCCACCCAGATGCACGCCGCGCAGGCCATCGCCTGCATGAAGGCCGGTAAGCATGTGCAGGTTGAGATTCCGCTGGCGGATTCCTGGGAAGAAGCTGAGGCCGTCATGAACATGCAAAAGGAAACCGGCCTGGTCTGCATGGTCGGCCACACACGCCGCTTCAACCCCTCGCACCAGTATGTCCATAACAAGATCACGGCGGGCGAACTGAACATCCAGCAGATGGACGTTCAGACCTATTTCTTCCGACGCAAGAATATGAATGCGCTGGGCCAGCCGCGCTCGTGGACTGACCATCTTTTGTGGCACCACGCCGCTCACACGGTCGATCTCTTTGCCTATCAGGCCGGTTCGCCGATTGTGAAGGCCAATGCGGTTGAAGGGCCGATTCATCCGGAACTGGGCATCGCCATGGATATGTCGATCCAGCTCAAGGCGGCCAACGGCGCCATCTGCACCCTGTCGCTGTCGTTCAACAATGACGGCCCGCTCGGCACCTTCTTCCGCTATATCTGCGACAACGGAACCTACATCGCCCGCTATGACGACCTGTTCACCGGTAAGGAAGAACCGATCGATGTCAGCCATGTCGATGTGTCGATGAACGGCATCGAATTGCAGGATCGTGAGTTCTTTGCCGCCATTCGAGACCGCCGCGAGCCGAATAGTTCTGTCGCGCAGGTCCTGCCCTGTTATAAGGTGCTGCACGATCTGGAACAGCAACTACGGGCATAAAGATGAAGCGCAAACTGGCGGGGGAAACGGTCAACGGGTTTGGCCTTGGCTGCATGAACCTGTCACACGCCTATGGCGTCCCGCCGACACCGGAGGCGGGGCGCATCCTTCTGGCGAAAGCGCTCGATCTTGGCGTCGATCATTTCGACACGGCGGCGCTCTATGGCTTTGGCCGTAACGAGATACTGATCGGCGAGGCGTTGAAAGGGATACGCAAGGATATCTTCCTCGCTTCCAAGTGCGGCCTGACCAACGAGACCGGCGCGCGGGTGGTAGACGGTCGTCCGGACACCCTGCGGCTGACCTGCGAGGCGTCGCTAAAGCGTCTGCAGACCGATGTAATTGACCTCTATTATCTCCATCGCTGGGATAAATCGGTGCCGATCGAGGAATCGGTTGGCGGGCTGGCCGACCTTGTGCGCGAGGGCAAGATCCGCAGCATCGGCCTGTCGGAGGTTTCGTCGGCAACCCTGAAGAAAGCCTACACCGAACATCCGATCGCCGCTGTTCAGACCGAATATTCGCTATGGACCCGCAATGCGGAAATCGCCGTGCTGGACACCTGCCGCGAGCTTGGCACCGCTTTTGTCGCGTTCTCGCCGCTAGGGCGGGGGTTCCTGGCCGGATCGGTGCGCGACGGGACTTTCGCGCCGCGTGACCTGCGGGCATCCATGCCGCGATTCATAGGCGAGAACCTGGCGCAGAATTTGACGTGGTTCGCCGAGTTCGAATATCTTGCCAACAGCGCTGCCGTCACCCCGGCGCAACTGGCCCTAGCCTGGCTGATGTCGCGCGGGGATAATGTCCATGTCATTCCGGGGACGACCTCGCTGGCGCACCTGACGGAAAACATGACTGTGCCGGTCCTTGACGCTTCTGTGCTGGAGGAAGCGGGCGACCTGGTCAATACCTTCGCTGTCAAGGGCCATCGCTATCCGGCGTCGATTCAACCTGAAATCGATACGGAGGAGTTCGCTTAAACCACCTGCCGCCGGCCAGCTCGAAATGCGCGGGGCGCTTGCCCGGTATGGCGGCTGAACAGTCGTGAAAAATACGCCGGATCGTCAAAGCCGATTTGCTGGCAGCAATCGCCGATCGACAGATCGCTGTAGAGCAGGAGGCGCTTGGCCTCAATCAGGCGGCGATCGAGAATGATCTGCATCGGCGGTTTTTCCCCGATTTTCTGGCAAGCATAGCGAAGCTGCGTGTCCGTTACCCGCAGCGCGGCCAGATAGGTGTCCAGCACAAGTGGTTCCTTATAGCGCGCCTCGACCTGCTCACGGAAGCGCGCCAGCAGGCGATGGTGCGGACCGGCAGGCGCTTCGACCGTGCGCGTCTGGCGATGGGAGAGGCGGTGAATGTCCGTCATGAGCCCCAGCAGGTTGGCTTCAATCGCGGCCTTGTGAGCGGGCGCTTCCCAGAAAAGTTCGCGGCCCAGCCGCATTATCCACAATCGCAGACCATGCAGGGCCGGTCGGTCGGGGATGGTCAGGGCCTGTAAAGTGAGCGGGGCGGCAAGGGCCTCGCGCGTGCGAAAAAGCGCATTCAGGTGCGCACTGGCAATGGTCAGGACATAACCCAGAATATCGTCGCTGAAGGCGAAGCCATGCACCGTGCCGGCAGGCACGAACAGGACGTGTGGCCCATCGAAATGCAGGTCGGCCTCATCGCTCAGGATGCGGCCGGACCCGCGCATGATGAGAAAAACGTGGTTGAGGTCGGCGTGCATATGCGGCCGGATCTGGCCATGCAGCGGCGCCGAACGAGCCTTGATTTCTTCAAGGTGCAGGAAATGGTGGTCCACCTCTTTTGGTGCCTCTCCGAAGAGGTAAAACCTTGGAATAGAAGACAACCTGGCGGCCATATGGGTAAACCTGTTCGTTTCCGGAATGATATTGAATTATAAATTTTGTCCAATTTTATAACATATATATCCATAGCCTTCCAGACGGTCCGGCGGCATCCTCGCTTTATAAAAAAAAGAGGAAAGCCATGGACATTCCGAAGAAAACTCAGGTGGCGATTG
>FTKR01814000.1_pt1 | contig 20146 bp, 15 predicted proteins | sample 1658141 | NCBI WGS metagenome assembly FTKR01 (sample SAMEA3914802, study PRJEB12502) | metagenome | biome: forest; material: soil | place: Canada | collected 2010-06-25 | depth 0.1 m | reverse complement strand
ATGGCCACCGACAACACCGCCGCCCTGCAAGCCGACGAAGCGCGCAACAAGTCCATCCTGGAGCGCATCCCTGCCGGCCGCTGGGGCCATCCGTCCGACATGGCCGGCGCCGCTGTCTTCCTCGCCTCCAGTGCCTCCGACTATGTCAACGGAATCACCCTGCCCGTCGATGGTGGCTGGCTGGCAAGGTAGGCTGATACACATCAAGGAGACGGTCATGATCCGGAGGCGCTATGTTCTGTCGTCGCTGGCCGTTATGGCCGTCTCCCTGGCTGCCGTTGCCGCCAATGCCCGCGAGGCCGTCCTGTTCGACGGCGCCCATGTCGCTGTCATTGTGCATGACACGCCCAAACCGCTGGAACTGGCGGCCGGTCTCCTCAGCCATGACCTGACCGCACTTTCCGGACAAACGCCCCGCCTCTCCACGCGCCTGTCCGATTGCACAGCCGTCTGCGTCGTCATCGGTCAGTACGATTCAGAGCTGGTGCGCGCCGTGGCGACCGAGGGTGGTGTCGATCTGGCGAGCCTGAAAGGCCAGTGGGAACGCTATGGCCGCGTTCTCGTCCCATCCGTCAAAAAGCCCGGCGTCAGTTACCTGCTCATCGCCGGTTCGGATACACGCGGCACCATCTATGGCGTGGTTGACCTGACACGCGACATGGGCGTTTCCGCTTGGGAATGGTGGGCCGATGTCACCCCGCGCCACACCGATCATATTGCTGTCTCAAGCGATCTCTTCTTTTCGAAATCTCCGTCCGTCCAGTATCGCGGCATTTTTCTCAATGACGAGGACTGGGCCTTGCAGCCCTGGGCCGCCAAGACTTTCGAACCGGAAACCGGCGATATCGGCCCCAGAACCTATGCCCGTATTTTCGAACTGATGTGGCGGCTGAAGGCCAATACCCTGTGGCCGGCCATGCACGATTCCACCAAACCCTTCTACCAGATCAAGGGCAATGCCGAGACGGCGCACGACTACGCCATCGTCATGGGCACTTCCCACGCCGAGCCGATGATGCGCAACAATGTGCGCGAGTGGGACGACAAGACACGGGGCGATTTCAACTATCTCACCAACCGCACCCAGATGGTCGATTACTGGCGCCAGCGCGTGGAACAGGTCAAGGGCTTCGAGAATATCTACTCTATCGGCCTGCGCGGCAAGCACGACTCCGCGATGGAGGGCGTCAATACCCCTGAACAGGCGCGCGATGTCCTGACAGATGTATTCGGCACACAGCGCGACCTGCTGGCAAAGGCGCAGGACAAGCCCGCCGATCAGGTGCCGCAGGCCCTGACGCTCTACAAGGAAATGCTCGATATCTACAAGACCGGCCTGAAGGTGCCGGACGACGTTACTCTGGTCTGGCCCGATGACAATTACGGCTATATCAGCCAGCTTCCGACACCGCAGGAACAGGCCCGCAGCGGCGGCTCGGGCATTTATTACCATATCTCCTACTGGGGCCGCCCACACGATTATCTGTGGCTCGGCACCACCCAGCCCGCCCTGATCCGCGAGGAAATGCAGCGCGCCTATCAGTCCGGCGCCCGCAAGTTGTGGATCGTCAATGTCGGCGATATCAAGCCGGCGGAATACCTGACGCAATATTTCCTCGATCTCGCCTTTGACGGCGATTTCGATCAGACGTCGGCGCAACACCTGAACGGTTGGATGCGCACCCAGTTCGGACCGGAAACGGCGCCGGAAATCGCCGCGATCATGACGGACTATTACGCCCTGGCGTTTGAACGGCGGCCGGAATTTATGGGGTTTGGCCAGAGCGAGCCGATTACACCCAACCAGCCGACACCCTATACCGCGTCTGGCGGCGATGAGACGCAAAGGCGACTGGACCGCTATGCCGACATCACCCGCCGCGCCGAGGCAGTTTACGCGGCCCTGCCCGCCGACCGCAAATCGGCCTTCTTCGAACTGGTCCTCTATCCGATCCGCGCCGCCGCCAGCCTGAATGAGCGGATACTGAAACTGGATCTCGCCAATCTCCATGCCCGCGAAGGCCGCCCCGACGCCAATACTTTGGCGACGGAGGCGAAAGCCGCCCACCAGCGCATTATCGATGATACGGCGACCTATAACGCGCTGGAAAACGGCAAGTGGCGCGGCATGATGAACATGGCGCCGCGCCACTTGCCGGTCTTCGACGAACCGGCCTGGCCACAATGGACATTTCCGGCCAATGCCAAACCGGCCCGCAGCAGCGGCAAGTCCAGCCCGATCATCTCGATTACCGCCACGCAATCGCCGCCGGATGCGGTATGGAAATTGATGCCCGGCCTCGGCAGTCGAGGCGGCAGCCTGCGCACCCGGCTCGATTTCGTCCAAAGCGACCCTGTGAAACCGCTGGTCTACTCGTTTGAAACTTCGACGCAATCGGATGCCCGGCTTGATGTGATCGCCCTGCCCGTCCATCCGCTGACGCCCGCCAATGGCCTGCGCCTCGGTGTTCGGGTCGATGATCAGCCGGTGCAGGTGCTCGATTTTGAAACCTTCGGCCGCAGCGACGCCTGGAAGCAGGATGTGCTGACCAATACGGCGGTGATGAGCCTGCGTTTGCCGCAACTGGTCGCCGGCGCGCACAGGCTGGAAATATACGCCATCGATCCCGGCTTTATCCTCGACCGGATGGATATCGTGCCCGACGACGCCCCGAAATATTACGGCGCGCCACCGGCTCAATGATCGGACTTGCTCGCATCTGATAACTTTTGCTTGCCAAAGACGATTTTAACGCGATATTGGTCAGATAACATTATCGCAGGGCCGGCCATGTCAAAATTTCCGATGCGCACTTTTATCTCTTCAACCGCTCTCTTTCTGGGCCTGTTGAGTGCCCTGCCGGCGGAAGCGCATCGCGCCTCGACGTTTGAGCCGTCTCCCCGCCAGAGCTTTGATTTCAGCCAGGGCTGGCTGATGAAGGTGGGTGACGACGCGCAGGCTTCCGGCACGGCATTCAAAGACAGCGGCTGGGAACCCGTCACCTTGCCGCGCGCCTTCAACGAAACCGAGGCCTTTGCCCGCGACATTCACCAGTTGTCCTCAGGCATCACCTGGTACCGCAAGCACTTCAAATTACCGAAGGGCGCAACCGCCGATCACGTCATCGTCGAATTTGAAGGCGTGCGCCAGGCGGCCGAGGTCTGGGTCAATGGCGTCGAGATCGGTCTGAATGAAAACGGCGTCGGCGCTTTTGGTTTCGATATCGCCAGGGCGCTGACATCGGGCGACAATGTCATCGCCGTCCGGGTCGATAACAACTGGAAATACAAGGAACGCGCCACCGGTTCGGGCTACCAGTGGAACGACATGAACTTCTACGCCAATTATGGCGGTATCAACAAACCCGTCCATCTCCACCTGACCGGCGATATCTACCAGACCCTGCCACTCTATTCGTCGCTCGGCACCACCGGCGAATATGTCTGGGCGGATGATTTCGACATCGCGGGCAAGACGGCGACGGTCCACAGTGAATCCCAGGTGCGCAACGATTCCACGGCGGCGAAGACGATCAGATATGCGGTCGAGGTGCGCGATCTCGATGGCAAGCTGGTAAAAAGTTTCCCCGGGGAAACTTTTACGCTTCTACCCGGAGAAACCCGTACCCTTACCGCCCAAAGTCGTCTGACCAATCTCCATTTCTGGAGCTGGGGCTATGGCTATCTCTATACTGTCACCACCATCCTGAAGGACGAAAACGGCAAGATCATCGATGCCGTCGATACCAAAACCGGCTTCCGCAAGACCGAATTCGATCATGGTATGCTGACGCTCAACGACCGCGTCCTGCAACTCAAGGGCTACGCCCAGCGCACCACCGACGAATGGCCGGCGGTGGGCGTTTCGGTGCCGCCCTGGATCAGCGATTTCTCCGACGGCCTCGTCACCGGCAGCAACGGTAACCTGGTGCGCTGGATGCACGTCACCCAGTCCAAGCAGCAGGTGGAATCTGCCGACCGCCTCGGCCTGATCACCAACATGCCTGCGGGTGACTCCGAGGGCGACCCGAAGGACCGCCGTTTCGAGCAGCGCCTCGAACTGATGCGCGACTCGATGATCTACAACCGCAATAATCCGTCGATCCTCTTCTATGAGAGCGGCAACAAGGGCATCAGCGAAGATCACATGAAGCTGATGAAGGCGATCTACGACCAGTATGATCCGCACGGCGGCCGTGTCATCGGTTCGCGCGAAATGCTCGATTCCGGCAGCGTGGCGCAATACGGCGGCGAAATGTTGTACGTCAATAAAAGCGCCGGCAAGCCCCTGTGGGCGCATGAATATTCACGCGATGAAGCTGCCCGCGCCTATCAGGATAATTTCACGCCGCCCTTCCATGTCGATTCCCCGGACTACAACCGCAACGTCGAATCGATGGCTGTCGAGGATGTGAAGCGCTGGTGGGACTATTACCAGCAGCGCCCCGGTTCCGGTGACCGCGTCAGCGCCGGCGGCGTCAAGATCGGCTTCACCGACTCGAACTCGCACTTCCGCGGTGACAACAATTACCGCCGCTCCGGCGTGATCGATGCTGTGCGCCTGCCAAAAGACCCATGGTACGTCCATCAGGTCATGTGGGACGGCTGGGTCAATTCCGACGTGCCGCACACCTATATCATCGGCCACTGGAGCTATGCCGCCGGCGTGGTCAAGCCGATCTATGTCGTTTCCAATGGCGAGAGTGTCGAGCTGTTCCTCAACGGCAAGAGCCTCGGCAAAGGAGAACGCAGCAGCGGTTTCCTGTTCACCTTCAAGGACATTGCCTATCAGCCCAGCGAACTCAGGGCCGTCTCGATCTATGCCGATGGCCGCACATCGGACTATGTGCTGAAAACAGCCGGCGCCCCGGCCGCCATTCGCCTGACGCCGCACACCGGTCCGCGTGGCCTGGTGGCGGACGGCGCCGACCTGATGCTGGTCGATGTCGAGGTCGTCGACAAGAATGGCCAGCGTGTACCTACCGCCTTCAATAATATCCACTTCAAACTCGACGGCGCGGCCATCTGGAAAGGCGGCATCGCGCAGATGGAAGGCCCGACAGATCCCGCCAAGAAGGCTTCGACCAATGGCGTGCTGGCGACCACCCTGCCGGTGGAACTGGGCATCAACCGGGTGCTGATCCGCTCGACCGCGAAAGCCGGCAAGATCAGCCTGAGCGCTTCGGCGGATGGACTGACGAGCGCCATGGTCAGCCTTGCCAGCAAGCCGATCGCCGTCAAGGATGGGTTGTCGCCGGTCTTCGCCGAGGACTACCAGCCGTCCGACCTGTCGCGCGGACCAACACCGGCGGATCCGTCCTACACGCCTTTCCGTCGTACGGTCCCCGTGGCTGGTATCGTAGCCGGTTCCAACAGTGCCGATGCCGCCAAGACCCATGATGATAACGAAACCACCGCCTGGTCGAGCGACGGCATGGCCGAAAACGCCTGGATCGAATATGATTTCGCCAAACCGGAAGCGGTGTCTCACCTGTCGCTGCGGCTGACTGGCTGGCGTCTGCGCTCCTACCCGATCAAGGTCACCCTGGACGACAAGCTGGTTTTCGAGGGCACGACGCCGAAATCGCTCGGCTATGTCGATCTTGATCTTACGCCAGCATCGGGGTCCAAACTTCGGATCACCCTTACCGGCCCGACGAAAGATCTCGACGCCTTCGGCAATATCGTTGAACTGAAAAACAACAAGGAGGCCCAGAGCGTCGGCGCCGACAAGGTGCCTACCGGCTGGCGCCTGAGCATCGCCGAAGCCGATATCACCGGCCCGGTCAATTAGGTTTCGACATATAATGCAACCGGATATCGCGGCGTTTTTGCCAGCCTGTCCCGGTTGCATATTGCACGGCTAATAGTCTGGGACTATGCTTTCACAACGGCATAATACAACCTGACATCATTCAGGTAGCGCCTTGGGGGAATCATGAGTTTTTTTTCGAAGCAATTCATCGACATCCTGCAATGGCCGGACCCGGCTCCCGATGTACTAAGCGCGCGCTATCCGATGGAAGGCCAGGAAATACAGACCGGCGCCAAGCTCGTCGTGCGCGAAACCCAGGCTGCCCTGTTCCTGAATGAAGGCCGGCTGGCCGATCTGTTCGGAGCCGGCACCCATACCCTGACGACACAGACCCTGCCGGTCCTTACCTATCTGATGAACTGGGACAAGGGCTTCCAGTCGCCCTTCAAGTCCGATGTCTTCTTTTTCAACCTGCGCGAACAGCTCGACCAGAAATGGGGCACCACCCAGCCGATCACGGTGCGCGACAAGGAATTCGGTCCCCTGCGCATCCGCGCTTTCGGCAACTACGCGTTCAAGATCAGCGATCCGAAACTCTTCTGGACGCGTTTCTGCGGCAGTGGCGCCGAATTCCGCGTGGCCGATATCGATGGCCAGCTGCGTACGGCGATCCTGACCGGCATGGCTAGCTTTCTCGGTTCGGCGGCGGTCGCCTTTGTCGACATGGCGGCGCAACAGGGTGAGTTCTCCAGGGCCTTGCAGACGGCCCTGGCCCCGGTCTTTACGGAAATGGGTCTGGCGTTGACCGCCTTCTACGTCCAGAGCTTGTCGTTGCCGGAGGAACTGGAGCGTCATCTCGATCGCGCCGGTTCGCAGCGCATTGTCGGCAATCTGAATGACTATACCCGCTTCCAGGCTGCGGATGCACTTGGCGATGCTGCCAGCCAGCCCGGCGGCGGTCTGGCCAGTGAAGGGGTCGGCCTGGGAGCAGGCCTCGCCGTGGGGCAGATGATGGCCGGCGCGTTGAATGCATCGCTTAATCAGGCCCCGGCTGGTCAGACCGCTTCCCCCGACGCCGATCCGATGGCCACGCTGGAAAAGCTCGGGGAACTGTATCAGAAGGGCATACTGACCGAGGCGGAATTTACCGCCAAAAAGGCTGAAATCCTTAACAAAATCAAGTAATGGCCGAGGTCACCTGCCCGTCCTGCGGGGCACCGGTCCGGTTCACTTCCAGCCTGTCGGTCTCCGCTGTCTGCCGTCATTGCCAGACCCTCGTCGTTCGCCGGGACGCCGATATCGAAGCCATGGGGAAAATGGCCGAACTGCCGCAGGATATGAGCCCGTTCCAGATCGGCACACAGGCTTTTGACGGCACAGTGGGCATAGGCCTGGTTGGCCGTATCCGCATGGCCTGGGCCGACGGTTTCTGGAACGAATGGTTCTTTATCGGCGATGATGGACGCAAGGGATGGCTGGCCGAAGCGCAAGGCACATACGCCCTGTCGTATGAGCTTGCTAAGCCATTGCACAAGAACACGGACAGCATGATTGATCGCTGGGTCGCCGACAGGGGCAACAAGGTCGCCATTATCGATCAAACCCTGAAGATAGATGGCCAGACCTATACGGCTACCGACCGCAAGCTGGCCGATTGCGTTGGCTGCGAAGGCGAACTGCCGATCGTCAGCCCACGCGGCCGACGATCTTTGAGCTTCGATTTCATGGGCGAGACGGATATGTTCGCGACCATCGACATCAGCAACGGTGAACGACGCGTCTTTGTCGGCCATTATGTTGAATGGAAGGCTCTGCGCGCGTCTAATCTCAAGCCTGTCGAGGGCTGGTCATGACGGAAGCGCTTTTCGGACAGCGGCCGTCGGCAAAATCGGTGAAGGCCTTCCAGTGCCCCGGCTGCGGCGGCCCCATCGAACTGCGCGCCGTCGGTATCAGCGTCACGGCGGTGTGCCGCCAGTGCAGCTCTATCATCGATACAGCCAATCCCGACCTTCGCGTCATCCAGGCGGCACGTCAGGCCGCCGTCTCCACCGATATCGAGATCGGATCGCGCGGTGAGTTATACGGTGTCCTGTGGGAGGTCATCGGCTATACGCGAAAGTCGGTGAAGGGCACCATCTATGGCTGGGATGAGTACCTGTTATTCAACCCGTGGGAAGGCTTTCGTTTCCTGTCGCAGTCAGATGGTCACTGGACCTTCTTCAAGCGGGTGAACGCCGCCATCGACCGCATCGGCCGGCGCAACAGCCTGACCTATGACGGTAAGACCTACAGCGTCTTCAACAAGGATCATGTTGTCGTCGATTCCGTGCAGGGTGAATTCTACTGGCGCGTCAGGACGGGCGACGAAAGTTATGCAGCGGATTATATCCGCCCGCCCTATATGCTGAGCAGCGAAGAAACAGACGACGAGGTCAATATATCGTTAGGCGTCTATGTCGAAAAGGCCGTCCTGAGAAAAGCCTTCCCCGAAGCCCGCCTGCCTTATGCCTCAGGCGTGGGAGCCTGCCAGCCGCCGCCTTACCGCAACAAGGCCGGCAAGATCATGAACCTGGGCCTGATCGCCGCCGTCACCGCCATCGTCCTGCATGTCGCCATGGGCTTCGCCCGGCCGAGCCAGACCATGGTCGATATCACCGGCCAGCCAATTGTGGTCAAGCCAGCGCCCGCCGCCGTTCTTCCCGCCAGCGGCGCGATGTGGGGATTGCCCAACGAAACGCCGGTCGCCCCGACCGAAGGCCAGACCATGGCTTCGGAAGCCTTTACCTTACCACGCAGCGGCAATATCCGCGTCGATATCGCGACGGCGCTCGATAATGGCTGGGCCGATTTCGACCTGACCCTGGTTAATGACAAAACGAGCGTCAGCTATCCCATGCATCAATCGGTCAGCTACTATCACGGTGTTGATGGTGGCGAGAGCTGGCGCGAGGGCCGCAATACCGCCAGCGCCTGGATCTCCAGCGTGCCGGCCGGCACATATCACCTGCTGATCGATGCCGAGACGGATCAGTTTGCCAGGGATGGACAGTTGCCGTTCAACCTCACCCTGCGGCGTGGCGTGAACGAGACGTCCAACCTGTGGATCGCCCTGCTGCTGATCGCCATCTTTCCCGCCATCGTGCTGTTCCGGCGCTGGTCGTTCGAAAGCCAGCGCTGGTCCAACTCCGACTATACGCCAAGCGGTGGCAGGAATGAGAGCGACGCATGAAGAACTATCCCGCGCTTTTCATGCTTTTCTGTCTGCTTGTACTGGGCGGTCTCGGCGCCGCTGACATGTTCGGCTACGGCATTGCCGGATGGATCGGCAGCAACAGCGCCCGTTCGGCTTCCCGCTTTGCTTCCCATTATCACAAATAGGACATTCGTTATGCAGAACCTGATCGATTATCATTATGTCGTCGCAGCTGTTGTCTTCTCGCTGATCGGGCTGATCGTCTTTGCCGTGGCCTTCCTGCTGCTCGAAGTTCTGACACCGAAAGTGGCGGTCTGGAAAGAGATTGTCGAGAAACAAAACATGGCGCTGGCGGTGCTGGTCGGGTCTTTCGCGCTCGGCATCGCCTTCATCATCGGCTCAGCCATCCACGGCTAGATAGAATTCAATAGTGCAACGCCTTTTACTGATTTCCGTTTTTGTTATCGCGACGTGCGGGCTGATCTATGAGCTGATCGCGGGGACGCTCGCCAGCTATCTGCTCGGTGACTCGATCACCCAGTTCTCGACCATTATCGGTACCTACCTGTTCGCCATGGGGATCGGGTCCTGGGCTTCGGCGAAGGTCGACAAGAACCTGCTGGCCTTCTTCATCCGCATCGAAATCCTGGTCGGCCTGATCGGCGGTTCGTCGGCCGCCATCCTGTTCCTGCTGTTCGATCAGGTCGCGTCGTTCCGCTTCCTGCTCTACTTCATCGTGACCGTCATCGGCATACTGGTCGGCATCGAAATTCCGATCCTCCTGAGAATTCTTAAGGATCGTTATGAATTCAAGGACCTGGTTTCCAGGGTATTCACCTTCGACTATATCGGCGCCCTGTTCGCCTCGATCCTTTTTCCGCTCGTGCTTGTGCCGCATCTGGGCCTGATCCGGTCCAGCTTCATGTTCGGCATCTTCAACGTCATGGTGGCCCTGTGGCTGCTCTATTCGCTCAGGGAACCACTGCCGTGGGCGCGCCTGCACAAGGTCGCCGCCGGTTTCGTGCTCATTATCCTGACGCTCGGTTTTATCTCATCGGACAAGATCACCAGCCTGTCGGAGTCCAACAGCTTTGCCGGCCACGTCGTCTTCGCCAAGTCGACGCCCTACCAGCGCATCATCATTACCCGCCAGCAAAGCGACATCCGCCTGTATCTTAATTCCAACCTGCAATTTTCCTCGCAGGACGAATACCGCTATCATGAAGCCCTGGTCCATCCGGTGATGAGCGCTTTGAAGGCGCCCAGGAACATCCTGATCATTGGTGGCGGCGATGGGCTGGCCCTGCGTGAAATTCTTAAATATCCGAGCGTCGGACACGTCACCATGGTCGATCTCGACCCGGCGATGACAAAGCTTTTTTCTTCCAGTCCGATGCTACGCAAGCTCAATATGGATTCGCTGCATTCGCCGAAGCTGACGATCATCAATGCGGATGCCTTCATGTGGCTCAAACAACAGCGCGCCCATCCGCCGATCTTCGATGCCATCTTTATCGACCTGCCCGATCCCTCCAATTTCTCTATCGGCAAGCTCTACAGCACGGCCTTCTATGGCCTCCTGCATACGGTGATGGGACCGGACAGCCTGGCCGTCATCCAGAGCACCTCTCCTCTGGTGGCGCGGCAATCTTTCTGGTGCGTCAACAATACTCTGCGTGCCAGCGGTTTCCAGACGGCACCTTACCATGCCCTTGTGCCCGCGTTTGGCGACTGGGGCTATGTCATCGCGTCGAACCGCCCCTATGCTGTTCCCACCCGCTACCCGGCCGGGCTCAGGTTCATTGATGCCGGCACCGCGCGCGACATGTTCAGCTTTCCGCCCGACATGGGTCCGGTTGCCACCAAGATACAGCGCCTCGACGATCAGGCCCTCATCCACTATTTCGATGAGGAATGGTCAAAATACCTGATCTACTGATGAAACCGACCCGTCGCCAGTTACTGTATGGATCAGGCGCGGCCGCGCTGGGCGTGGCAGCGGTCTCTCCTTTTGCCTGGGACGCCATAAAACCGAAAAAGCCCATATCGGGCGCGATCATCGGCGTCAATTCAGCCTTTGGTCACCGGCTGCGTGAAGGGGCTTTTCCACCGCCGATCGATAGCGGCCGGCATGAAGTGATCATCATCGGTTCAGGGGTCGCCGGCCTCAGCGCGGCCTATAATCTTGACAAGGCCGGGGTGACCGACATCCGGATTCTGGAACTGGAAAACCATGCCGGCGGCAACGCCCACAGCGGCTATAACAATGTTTCCGCCTATCCCTGGGGAGCGCATTATGTGCCGCTGCTCAGTTCTGAATCCGGCCATATCGAGGACCTGTTTCGCGACTTTGGCATCATTACCGGCGAGGACAATGGCCTGCCGGTCTACAACGAAGACTATATTCTCAACGATCCCGACGAGCGTTTATTTGTCGAGGGCCGGTGGCAGGAAGGTCTGTTGCCGACCCTTGGTGTGACCGCAGAGGACCAGGCGCAATACAAGCGCTTCCTGGTGCAGATGGAAGGCTTCAAGATACAACGCGGCAGCGATGGCCGCCGCCTGTTCGCCATCCCGATCGATGAAAGCAGCACGGATGCTGAGACGCGTGCGCTCGACAAGCTGACCATGAAGGACTGGATGCTGGCTGCCGGCTATACGTCCGAACCATTGCACGGCTTTGTCAATTACGGCTGTCGCGACGATTTTGGCGTCCGCCACGATGAAATTTCCGCCTATGCCGGCATCCACTATTTTGCCGGCCGCGACGGCAGGGCGGCCAACACGGCGCCGGATTCGGTCATCACCTGGCCGGAAGGCAACGGCTTCCTGGCACATAAACTGGCAGCCCCGCTGGCCAGCCGCATCGTGTCCGGAGCCCTCGTTCATAAGGTACAGGATAACGGTGCCGACGTAACCATTGACTATTGGGACGGCCACATTAGCCGCCGCCTTAGCGCTCGGGCCGTAATAATGGCGACCCCGCGTTTTATCGCCGGGCGTCTTATGCCGGAACTGGCCGCGACCGGCTTTACCTATGCGCCATGGGTAGTCGCCAATCTGACCCTCGACAAGCTTCCCGAAGGCCGGGGTGCCGATCTCGCCTGGGACAATGTCATCAAGGATAGCGCGACCCTGGGCTATGTCGTGGCCACGCACCAGATTCCGCAAATGCAGCCCCTGCGCACGGTCATCACCTATTACTGGCCCCTCACCCACGCCGCCCCCGCCGAGGCGCGCAAGGAAGCGCTCGGCCGGTCCTACGCAGACTGGCAAAAGCTGTTCCTGAGCGAACTTTATCGCGTTCATCCGGAATTGATCGGGCAAGTCAGGCATATGGATGTCTGGTTGTGGGGGCACGCCATGATCCGGCCGGTGCCGGGCTTTATCTGGGGCGCATCCCGCCAAGCGGCGTTGAAACAGACCCCACCGGTTTTCACCGCCCATTCCGATATGAGCGGCATCTCGATCTTTGAGGAAGCCTATACCCATGGCTTCAAGGCGGCACAGGCGGTAAAGGCATTCCTCGGATGAACCAGCCCTATATCGCCAATGCGCGCTTCGATCTGGCCTTTATCATCGGCCCCGCTTTTCTGGTGACACTCATTGCCGTGATCGCTGCCCCCTGGGCGCAAAGCCTGGCCGCTTTCCCCCTATGGCTGTGGGTCGTGCTCATCCTTGGGGTCGATGTCAGCCACGTCTACTCAACCCTGTTCCGCACCTATTTCGACCGCGACGAACTGCGCCTGCGCCCTCGACTCTATCAACTGACGCCCCTGCTTTTATGGATCGCTGGCGCGGCGCTCTACAGCTTCGACGTGATGATCTTCTGGCGCGGACTGGCCTATCTGGCCATCTTCCATTTCGTTCGGCAGCAATATGGCTTCATGCTGATCTACGGGCGAGCGGAAAAAGGCAACAAGGGACTCGACAAGGCGGCCATATACGGGGCGACCCTCCTGCCGCTGGTCTATTGGCTGTCCCATGCCCGCACCTTCAACTGGTTTGTCGACGGCGACGTCATCAGCCGCCCCCTGCCTTATGTGTTCGAAATAGCGGCTGCCTTCTACGCCATAGTGCTTGCGGCCTACCTTTGGCAGGAAATCCGGCGCTGGCGCGAAACCCGGACCATCAATTTTCCCAAGAACCTGCTCCTGCTGGGCACAGGGCTGTCCTGGGGCATGGGCATAGTGGCCTTCGACAGTGATATCATCTTTACCGCCACCAATGTGCTGGCCCATGGCATTCCCTATATTGCCCTGAACTGGCTCTACGGGAACAACCGCAAGACCATCCAGCCGGATACGGCCTATGTCTGGCCGAAACTGGCCTGGCTGTTCCGGCCCGTGATGATCCCCGTCTATGTTGGAATCCTGGCCCTTCTGGCCTTTGCAGAAGAAGGCGTCTGGGACGGACTTGTCTGGCGCGATCATGAAGGCCTGTTCCGGATATTCTCCGGCCTGCCGGCGATCGACGACCCCGCGATCCTTGTCTGGCTGGTTCCCCTGCTCAGCCTGCCACAATCAACCCATTACGTACTGGATGCCTTCATCTGGCGAAAGAACGGCAATGTACCTGACTTCAAGCGTATTCTCTTCGGACAGCAGCCATGACTGAACCCACCCTGTCTATCGTTCCGCCCGGCCAGCATCTGCTCATCGACTTCTGGGGTGCCCGCCACCTGACCGACCTGTCGCGCATTGAAAGCGCCCTGCGCGAAGCGGCCGAAGCGTGCGGCGCCACAGTCCTGAAACTCATGCTGCATGGATTTGGTGAAGGGGCAGGCATTACCGGCGTGGCTATCCTCGCCGAGTCCCATATCAGCATCCATACCTGGCCGGAACTCGGTTATGCGGCACTGGATATCTTCATGTGCGGTGCTTGCGATCCGCAAAAGGCCTTGCCCTGCCTGAGAGCCCACTTCGAGCCCGGTGCGGAATCCGTGACTACGCACCATCGTGGCCGCCGGGAACCGCCAGAGGAATAGCGTCGGACGCGCCGATCTCTACTCTGCCGTGAAGGCATCGGCAATCTGGCGCCGTTGCGGCGGTTCGCGGCGCCAATACAAATTGAGAAACTGGCCTGGCTGAAAAGCAAGCACAGGCTTTTTGTCTGCATTAGGCGCACCGGGGCTCATGCCTATGGTTAATCTGCCAGATGGCTACCAGATATCGTAGGGAACAGAACCGGTATCGACCGATGTCAGTGATTCGGTCATGGTTTGTTTCCGCGCCGTTCGGCAGGTTGGTAACACCTCGTTTACAAATGCGTTCCTGGCGGTAATTACGCTTCCCAAACGGGCCGTCGGCTCCTATGTATGGCGCGTGTCAGATATAGCCCCCCACACCCCCCGCCCCATAGTCCACGCCGTCAGCGACGCGAAGCTGATGGCCGTGCTTGGCCCCACCAATACCGGCAAGACCCACTATGCCATCGAGCGCATGTGCGGTTATGCGTCAGGCATGATGGGCCTGCCCCTGCGGCTGCTCGCCCGTGAAATATATGAGCGCGTGGTGGCGCTCAAGGGCGCCAATGCCGTGGCGCTGATCACCGGCGAGGAAAAGATCATTCCGCGCCTGCCGTCCTATTTCATCTGCACAGTCGAGGCCATGCCGCTAGAGCGCCAGGTCGATTTTCTGGCGGTTGATGAAATTCAGCTGTGTGGCGATACCGAGCGCGGCTATGTCTTTACCGACCGCCTGCTGCACGCCCGCGGCCGTTTCGAGACGGTTTTTCTCGGCGCCAAGACTTTCGCGCCCCTGTTCCATCGCCTGTTCCCCGGCGCCGAGATCATGATGCGCGAGCGGCTGTCATCGTTGACCTATTCCGGCCCGAAGAAACTGACGCGCCTGCCCAAGCGCACCGCCATCGTCGCCTTCTCGACCGAGAAGGTCTATGCCATCGCCGAACTGATCCGCCGCCAGCGCGGTGGCGCCGCCGTAGTCATGGGCAGCCTGTCGCCGAAAACGCGCAACGCTCAGGTCGAGCTATTCCAGAAGGGAGAGGTCGATTTTCTGGTGGCGACCGATGCCATCGGCATGGGCCTGAACATGGACATCCAGCATGTCGCCTTTTCCGGTCTTTCAAAGTTCGACGGCAAGAGCACCCGTCACCTGACGGCACAGGAGATCGGCCAGATCGCCGGCCGCGCCGGCCGCCATATGAATGACGGCACCTTTGGTGTCACCGGTGAATGCCACGAACTGGACGAAGACCTCGTCCACGCGGTCGAGAACCATATCTTCACGCCGCTCGATGCCGCCCAGTGGCGCAATCACAAGCTCGATTTTTCGACGCTCGAGGCCCTGCTGAAAAGCCTTAGCCAACCGTCGCACGTCATTGGTCTGCACCTGGCCAAGGAAGCGCTCGACGAGAAAAGCCTGCGCGCCCTGAGCCAGGACGAGGATATCGCCGCCAAGATCAGGAATCCGGTCACCCTGCGCACCCTGTGGGAAGCTTGCCAGCTGCCCGATTTCCGCAAGATCGGCTTCGACGAGCACATGAAACTGGTGGCACACCTCTTCTGGTCGCGCCTGAGCCCCGGCGGCTTTATCGCCGAGGAGTGGTTCGAGGGCGCAATCCGCGATCTCGACCATATGGAAGGCGATATCGACACCCTGTCGTCGCGGCTTTCGGGCGTGCGCACCCTTTCTTACATCGCCAATCGCGGCGCCTGGCTGGCGCGAACCGAGCACTGGCGCGACGCCACCCGCGATCTCGAAGAGCGCCTGTCGGACAAGCTTCACGAAGCTTTGATGCAGCGATTTATCGACGCCCGCACCAGCGCCCTGCTCAAGGCGCTCGATGCCGAAGAGGCGCCGCGCCCCGAAGTGACGCCAGAGGGTCAGGTCATCCTCGAAGGTCATGTAGTCGGCGAACTGAAAGGCCTGAGCTTTAAGGCCACCAGTAGCGAAAGCCAGATCTCCGACAAGGCGCTGCGGCAGGCGGCCAACCGCGCCGTCAAGCCGATCCTGCTCGATCGCCTGCGCGATGTCGGCAACAGCGCCTCGAAAGCCTTTCAGATTCGCGGCCATGAAGTGCTATGGAAGAAGGAACCGGTGGCGAAGATCGAGCCTTCCGACTGGTTTTCGCCCCGCCTGAAATTGATCGACGCCCCCGATCAGCCTGTCCTGGCCGAACGCGCCGTCAAGCGCCTGACCGACTATGTCCGCCAGAGCGCCCAGGCTGGCCTCAAGAGCCTCTACAAAATGAAGCAGGTGGCCGATGATGAGGCAACTACGGCCGCGGTGCGCGCCATCGCCTTCCGTCTGTATGAAAACGGCGGTGTGCTGCATCGTGACGAAACGCTGAAACTGACGCCGGAAGACAAGGCTGCTCTCAAGGCGCTGGGCATTGCCGGTCATCGCTACGCCTGGTTCCTGCCGGATATCCAGAGCCCGAAACTGCGCCCGCTGCTGCAGGCCTTCGGCGCCGGAGGCGACACCGACCATCCCCAGCGCAAGCACAGCCTGCGCGGCCAGCTCTTGCTGGAAGACTATGGCGCTGTCGCGCTCAAGACTCTGTCGCAGCTCGACAAGATCATGAGCCACGGCCTTTGGCAAAAAGGTGCGACCTATGTAAAGGCAGCCGCTTTCGCGCCTTTGAGCCTGAACGAGCAACAGCGCGACAAGCTGATGACGGCCTTGGGTCTGGTAAAGGTTGAGGCGCTCACGGTGACGGAAGCCGCGCCTGCGACGGAGGCTACACCGGCAGAAGGCAAGAAACCTCGCAAGCGCCGCAGGGGTAAGGCCAGAGCCGAAGCGCCACAAGACGTACCGGCTGTTGAGGCCGAAGAAGCGCCTGCGCCAGAGGTTTCCGACCTGTCCGGGCCAGCGCCTGCAGACGTCGCGCCAGTGGAGCCCATACCTGAAGCGAATGAAGCCGTCGCCGTCGATACGCCCGCGCCCGTGACTGAAACACACGAAGTCCAATTGCTTGGTTGGCGGCAGAAATCTTTCGAGCCACGCCCCAAGCGTGTGCGCCCGGAACGCCGGAAATCCGCATCCGAAACCAGCGACCAATCCGCGCGCACGGAGCGTACGGACAAGCCGCGCGGCGATCGCGGCAAGCGACAGGGCAAACCGGACGGACAGCGTGAACAATCCAGAGGCCATCGCGATCGCGAACCGAAACCCGCCGACTCCCGCTCGCGCGAGCCCTATATCAATCCCTACTCGCCCTTCGCCATCCTGCGTGAAAAGTTGATCGAAAAGCAGGACAGCTAAAATTAAGATCAGCCGTAAAACATATCTGTTTTACGGCTGATCTGTCCGTATTATCAGGTTGCAAATAAGATGAGTTGCTATTCATCTAAAAACAGAATAGTATAGTTTTATCGATATATAATTGTCTGCTGTTTTGTTTAGCCCTTTTCCAAAGTGCATCGAGCGAACCCCCATTCAAAAATTTAGCGAGAGGCATTCGGGCATTTCGTCCAGATGCGTATAAACATGTCATTTGAAAGGGTTCATTATGAGCACCGGGACAGTTAAGTGGTTTAATCCGACCAAGGGCTTCGGCTTCATCGAGCCGAGCGACGGCGGCCAGGACGTTTTCGTTCACATCAGCGCCGTAGAACGCGCCGGTATGCGCAGCCTCAATGAAGGCCAGAAGGTCTCCTACGAGATGGCGCGCGACGCCAAGTCCGGCAAGATGTCGGCCGAGCAACTCGAAAACGCGTAAGCCTTCGGGTTTTTGCTTTAAAAGCCGGTCCCTTATGGGACCGGCTTTTTTATGGCCCGGACGGCTTTGACAAACTTTGCCAAGAAAGATAACCTTACGAAAAGGAGTCCTCCCATGGCCACGATGAATATTTCCCTGCCCGAACAGATGAAGACCTGGGCCGAGGCTCAGGCTGAAACCGGCCGCTACAGCAATACCAGCGACTATGTCCGCGATCTGATCCGCCGCGACCAGGAACGCAGCGAAAAGATTGCGGCCATGCAGATCAAGATCACTGAGGGCTTGGCCAGTGGCATAAGCCCCTTGAGTATGGATGAAATTCTTGAAAAAGCACGTGCCAAAGCGCTGGAGCTTGGGCTGACCAAACCATGAGTTACCGCCTTACTCAGGCGGCTGAGGGTGATCTCGTCAATATCTATCTGGACAGCATACGTCTTTTTGGTCGTGCTCAAGCGGAACATTATTATGCTGGGCTGCACGCAACATTTCACTTTCTGGAACAGAATCCAAATGCCGCGCGAGAGCGCCGCCAAATCCAGCCGCCCGCGCGCATGCACCCACATAAATCTCATCTGGTTTTCTACCAACTGGCAGATCAGGGCATTCTTATTATCCGCATACGCCACGCGCATGAGAATTGGATGAATGATTTGGAAGTCGGCGGATAATTACTTCTTCTGCGCCGCGGCCAGCACCAGGAACATATAGTTGGTCTCGCCGCCGCCCATGACATATTCCGTCTGCTGCCAAAAATAAGGCCATTTTTTCAGCTCTGGGAGGTCGGGCCGGATCAGGGCTGTACCGGAAATGACGCCTCCCGGAATATAGGACCAGTCAGCGCGATTAGCGCCATAGGCGGTGGTGGCTGATTTCGCGCCGACACCGGAAGCGAAGGACTCGGTGTTTTCGCCTGGATGGACGCCGAGGACGAAGTTCAGCGCCTCCATTTGCAGGGCGTCCGGCGTATATTGCGGCCAGGCCTTGCGGAAAAAGTACTGCTGGACGCCGAATTCCTGGATCTGCCAGCCGGCGCCCCATATGTAGGGCACATAGGGTACGCCGTAAGGTGTTTTGGTAGCGTCATCGGCCAGTTTGGCCTGATAGGTTTTCACCGCCGCACCGACCTCACGGACAAACGCCTTGTCCCTGATCAGAGGCATAGCGGAGGCGAGCACGGCCCCGGTCTTGTCGATATTCTTTACGATCTCCGGCTTGAGCGCCACGAGCCGTTTGATAACCGCTGCATCGTGCGTCGTCTGCGCCAGTTCAGACAGCACGAAGACCTTGGCCTGGATATCGTCGGCGCGATCGAAGCCCTTGGTATAGAGGTCCCGCGCCGCCGCCAGGGCATCGGCTGACATCTGCGGATTGACGGTCTTCAGAACACGCGAAGCCGTCGCCAGTTGCGCCGCTGTACCCATTTCGCGGTTCGGATTATCCTCGGTGAAGACATAGCGATCGTCTTTCACAGATGAAGCTGTTGCCGTGCGTTCACCTGGCTTCAGCGCCGAATCGTAATCGAGATTGTCGGTCTGGGTCGAGACATCACCGAGCAGGGTATATTGCTCCAGATTCGGCTCAATAATCCCGCGATAGGTGCGTCCCAGCGCCTTGTAGCCACCGAGCACCGACAGCAGGCCGTGCTCGATCTGCTGGATGGCATCATTCTGGCCATCCGGCTGGTGAATCTCGGTCAGCTTCTTCGCTTCGTCGATCGTGGTAGCGTCATAATTCAGGCCGAACTCCTCGACCATCTTGGACAGCAACCAAACCGTGCCCATCTGGCTTTCGACGCGCAGGTCATAGTCGCCGGCATCGTGCCAGCCACCGGCATTCAAGCCCGGCACATGATCGCCCGGCTGATATTTGGTCAGGGTTGAGCCGCCCTGCAGATAGCCGTCGAAATGGTTGAAATTGACCGGCGCCATGCGGACATCATCCTCATGGTCAAGGCCATGCCAGGTGCGGTATTTCTCCCTGACCAGCATATGGCACATCTGCACCGGCAGGAAATATTCCAGTGTCGGCTGCCAGACATGACGATCATAGACATCATTGCCAATCTTGAAGGTGCCGGTCGCTTCGCCGCGATATTCCAGCACGTACATGCCGGGATCTTTCACAGCCGCGAGATCAGCCGTCAGGTAGTTATAGCGCAGGAACTGCCCCCACGGCTTCGGCATATAACGCGCCACTTCGGCACGGCCGGTCTCCGTCAGCTTGTAGAGCACCAGCGGATCAGCCTGGTTATCGCGCTTGTCCTGCTCGATGATGATGGCCTTGGCCTGTTCCGGGCGATATCCCACCTGCGATACCTGAACTACCGGCTTGTAGCGCCAGTCCGGATCGATATTCGGCGTGATCACCCAGGTAATGGCGTCGGTCGTGGCGCCCGGTTTGGTGATTTCGCGGACAATGTACCAGCCGTTATTGAAATTGCCGCGGCCATCGATCAGTTCCAGTTCGCCGGTCTGACTTTGGATCGTCATGCGTTGCAGGTCGCTGTCCGGCGCCAC
>FTKR01001692.1_pt1 | contig 21273 bp, 21 predicted proteins | sample 1658141 | NCBI WGS metagenome assembly FTKR01 (sample SAMEA3914802, study PRJEB12502) | metagenome | biome: forest; material: soil | place: Canada | collected 2010-06-25 | depth 0.1 m | reverse complement strand
CCCGGCAGGGTCATGAACAGGACCAGACAGGTGGCGACCAGCATCCAGCCAGCGTCGCCGCCATTCAGGTTGAGCGCAGCCTGATGCGCCAGCAGGACGGGCTTCGCCGCTTCTGCCGTTGCTGTCGCTGCACTGACCTGAATTATCGCCATATGTTCTTAAGTCCCCTTAGAAATTCAAAGCTTACCCGGCATCTCGCATTTGGGCCGCAGTCCGGGCACGGACGATGTCCGTGTGTGTGCACACGCGAGATAAAGGGTATTTTTTGTCCATAGCGGAAGATTGCGGGGATTAAAAGACAAATTTTTCCCGCCCGCTCGCAAAATTTGAGAAATTTTACGACCTTATAGCAAAATACCGCATCCAGCCGTCATATTGGCCGCGAACGAAGTCAGTTTGCTTTTCAGGCTTTAAAAGACAGCACCGCCGCCACGATCTCATCCTGTGTCGCCGCGTCGAGATAGGGGCTGAACGGCAGGCTGATTACGGTCTTCGACTTCGCTTCCGAAACGCTGAGATCGCCGGCGCCCGATGTAAACATGCTATAACCGGGTTGCTGGTGCAGCGGGATCGGATAATAGACCGCCGAAGGCACCCCTTTTTCGCGCAGATGCAGTTGCAGGGCGTCGCGGTTTTCGTGTTCGATGGTATATTGCGCCCAGGTCGAGACGTATCCGTCCTTGACGTGTGGCACTGAAATCACCTTGCCGCCGAGCAACTCATTATAGCGCTTGGCGACCTTCTGGCGCAGCTCGATTTCCTCCCCGAAAATGGCCAGCTTTTCGACCAGCACCGCCGCCTGGATGGTATCGAGGCGCGAATTCATGCCGATGCGCACATTGAGATACTTGGCTTCGTGCGTGTAGTTCATCGTCGCCGCATCGGTCGGTGTCGCGCCGCCGTGAACGCGGAAGGAGATCAGGCGCTCCAGCAAAGCGTCATCATTGGTCACCACCGCACCGCCATCGCCATAGCAGCCGAGCGGCTTGGCCGGATAGAAGCTCGTCGCCGTCGCCACGCACCACTCCAGCGGCTGCTTACCATCGATGGTGCAGCCGAAGCCCTGAGCAGAGTCGCAGATCAAATGGATGCCGTACTTCTTGGCGATAACCGACAGGGCCGGATAATCGGCCGGCTGGCCGAACAGGTCGACCGCGATGATGGCGGCAGGCTTGAGACGGCCTTCCTTGATCACGGCTTCGATGGCGGCTTCGACCTTCACCGGATCAATATTGTATGTATCGGCCTCGATATCGACAAACACCGGCTCGGCGCCGGTCATCGGCACCACCTCGGCGGTGGCGACGAAAGTAAAGGCCGGCACGAACACCGCGTCCCCTTTGCCGACGCCAAGCCCCAGCAGGATCAGTTCGATGGCGTCAGTACCGTTGGCGCAGGAAAGCGTGTGTTTCGCGCCGGCGAATTTGGCCATGTCGGCCTCGAACGCCCTGACTTCCGGCCCCATGATATAGGCGCCGTGCTTGATCACCTTGAGGACGGCGTCCTCGATCTTCGCGCCGATACGTTCGCGCTGGATGCCGAGGTCGATAAACGGAATAGCCATGGGAATAAGCCTTCAACAGTCGCGCCCAGTTCGGCGTCACATGCGCTTTACCAGCATATGAAAGCAATGCACCTCAAAAGGCGTTTCCCAAGATTTCAGTAAAGGCAGGCGTTGATGAAATTGTATACGATTTTACTTGATGCGCTGGCACCGAGATTATATAGAGGCCGCGCATCAAGAGCGGATCACTTCCGCGCCAACCTGCCTTCCCAGGCAAGGTGGCAGCCTTTTTAGGGCGATGTGGCCGACGACCGGCAACGAAACGGGACTGTTTTTACCTCCCTTTCGAGACCTGAGCTTAAGGGCTTGAGACTTGAACGCGCGCACCCTCTTTACCGAACCCGATGACCTGATGGCTGCCGAGCTGGCCGGCCATCTCCACCACACCCTTACCCTGACCACGCTTGCGCCCTTTGATGTCGCCGCCTGGCTTCGCGCCCCGCCCAGCGAGTATAAGCAATCGCGCTTTGCCGATACATTCCAGTATCGTGTCAGGTTGACAGGCTTGACTCCGGGGGAGGCACGCCGCATGACGGATCGGCTCGCCGCCCTGCCGGACGTCGCTGGAATCCAGGTCGAACACATGATCAGCCGCTTATGAGAATTATTTCAGAATCGCGGCCTCGCGCCGGTGACAAAGCGCTATTGTCTGACTATATAGAGGCGCACAACATTCCCTTGTGAGCGCTACCATAACGGCCTATAGAGCCGTCCCAGTGCTTGTTTATAATGCCACACACATCTTCAGGAGAGCTTCGGCCATGACCACTAAAGGCAATCTGATCAACGGCGAATGGGTCGTCATCGACAAGACCTTCAACGACATCAACCCTTCCGACACCAACGACGTCATCGGCGTCTATTCGACCGCCGGTGAGCCCGAAGTGGCCGCCGCTATCGCCGCCGCCCGCGAAGCCTTCAAGACCTGGCAGTTCTCGACGCCGCAACAGCGCTTCGACGTGCTGGATAACGCCGGCACCGAAATCCTCGCCCGCAAGGCCGAACTCGGTGCGCTATTGTCGCGCGAAGAAGGCAAGACCCTGCCGGAAGGTATCGGCGAAGTCACCCGCGCCGGCCACATCTTCAAGTATTTCGCCGGCGAAGCCCTGCGCGCCCATGGCGAAGTGCTCGATTCCGTCCGTCCGGGCGTAAAGGTCGAAATCACTCGTGAGCCGGTCGGCGTCATCGGCCTGATCTGCCCCTGGAACTTCCCCATCGCCATCCCGGCCTGGAAGATGGCGCCTGCCATCGCCTTCGGCAACACGGTCGTCTGCAAGCCGGCCGAACTGACCCCCGGCTGCGCCTGGGAACTGGCCGACATCCTCAACCGCGCCGGCCTGCCGAAGGGCGTGCTGAACGTGGTCTTCGCCCGTGGCTCCGTCGCCGGTCCGCTGCTGATCGACGGCTGCGACGCCATCTCTTTCACCGGCTCGGTCCCGACCGGCACCCGTGTGCGTGACCAGGCCGTGGCGAAAGGCAAGCGCATCCAGGCTGAAATGGGCGGCAAGAACCCGGTCGTCGTGCTTGATGACGCCGACCTCAACATCGCCGTCAATTCGGTGCTGAACTCGTCCTTCTTCTCCTCCGGTCACCGCTGCACCGCATCATCCCGGATTATTGTCACCGAAGGCATCGCCGATAAGTTCGTCGCCGCTCTCGCCGAAGCTGCCAAGGCCATCAAGGTCGGCGACTCGCGCGCCGACGGCGTCCAGATGGGCCCAATCGCTTCGCAGGAACAACTCACCATCGCCCGTGACGCGGTCGCCAAGGCCAAGGCCGAAGGCGGCGTGATCCTCTCCGGCGGTGAAGACCTGACCTTCGGCACCCCCGGCTACTATTATGCCCCGACCCTGATCGACAAGACCACTCCGGATATGGCGATCAACCGCGAAGAAGTCTTCGGCCCCGTCGCCTCGGTCATTCGCGTCAAGGATCTGGAAGAAGCCATCAAGGTCGCCAACGACACCGAATTCGGCCTGTCGGCGGGCATCTGCACCTCGTCGCTGAAGTCGGCCGAGACCTTCAAGCGCCGTTCGGAAGCCGGCATGGTCATGGTCAACCTGCCGACCGCCGGCGTTGACTATCACGTGCCGTTCGGTGGCCGTAAGGGCTCCAGCTTCGGTCCGCGCGAACAAGGCGCCTATGCGAAGGAATTCTACACCATCGTCAAGACGGCCTATCAGTTTGCGGGCTAAAACCTCCGAACACGGATAAAATGAAAAGCGGCTCCGAAAAGGGCCGCTTTTTTGTTTGGCATATGCACCGCACCGCCGAAGGCTTTACTTTACAGCGCCCACACCCCCGGTTTAAATATAAATTATACAAGACGCCGCGATTTCGGTTCAGCGTTCGAATGGGGGGCGCATATGCGCATCATCAAAACATCATCACACCGCTACCTGCGGGCGGGGCTTGTCGCGCTGGCCGGTCTTTTTCTGCCTCTGGCGGCACATGCCGATGACTGGGTGCAAGCGCAATCGGGCCACTTCACCGTCTACAGCCAGATGAATGCTTCGGTGACCGAAGATTATCTGCGCAATCTCGAACAGTACCGCTTCGTCCTCACCACGTTTTACGGCCCCGCGGAAGTGGAAGATCTGCCCCGGCTGACGGTGTACCTGCTGGCCAGTCGCTCCGCCCTGACAGTCATCCGCCCCGAACTGCCACAGGGCGTCGCCGGCGCGTTTATCTTCGACATTGAGGGCACCTCGGCCCTCGCTGTTTTTCCCAATCGGGCCACGTCAACCGGTTACAACGTCCAGAATCAGCCTGAAAACGACAGCCAAATCATTCTATTTCATGAATATGCACATGATTTCATGTTCACGCACGATCTCGAACGCTATCCGCCGTGGTTCGTCGAAGGGTTTGCCGAATACTACGGCACGACCCGCATTCAGGAGAACAAGGTCGCCGTCGGCCTGTTCTGGAGCGGGCGCGCCCGCACACTTAACCGGGCCGGCGATATTGGCTATGACCAGCTTTTGCGCAGCGCTGGTTCCTGGCAAGGTAACAGCACCGACACTGAATCCTATTACGCACAGTCCTGGCTGCTGACACACTGGATCTTCGCTACGCCAGAACGCATGGCGCAGTTCCAGGTCTTTCTCCGGGCCTACCGCAAGGGAGACGATCCGGTTGCCGCTTTTGAAAGCAGCTTTGGTCTGTCGGTGAAAAAGCTGACCGCCGAAATGGACCATTATTTCCAAAAAATGCCAGCCAAGGTCTATGAACTGAAGGATATGCAGGTACCGGTCATCACAACCAAGGGGTTGCCTGGCGCCCTGGACAAACTTCTTCTGCTCGACGCCGGCATGCGTTCGGGCCTGCCGCCAGCGATTGCGGAAAAGACCCTGGCCAGCATACGCAGGGAAACCGCGAAATTTCCGGAAAACGATGAGGCTCAACTGATACTGGCCCGCGCCGAGGCCATAGGCGGCGATCCGATGAAAGCCATTGCCTGGCTGACGCCCTATAGCTCTACTCATCCCGATAATGCTGAAGCGTCTTTCCGTCTGGGCGAGGCCTGGTATCATCGCGCCATTTCCGATGCCACAAGCGAGGCTGAGCTGCCCGATACCCTGAAAAAGGCGCGCACGGCATTGAGCGCCGCCTATAAACGCGATCCGCTCAATGCGTCCACGCTCTATTATCTGTCGCTGGCCGGATATGATCAGCCCGGTTACCCCGACGACAATGCGCTCAATGCCGCCATCCAGGCCTATAATTTGGAACCGGCCGTGACCGCCTTTGCTTTTCAGGCGGTCTACTTGCTGATCCGAAAAAATCAAGCGACAGATGCTGTCGATATTCTCCAGGTTATTGCTGAAAATCCGCACGGCGGCGGCGAATCCAAACGTGCCGGCATCCTGCTGAAAGCGATAACCAACGGCATGTCACAAACGGATCTGGAAAAGGTGATGTACAACCCAGAGCCTGCGGCAGATTAAAGGCTCAGGCCGCGAATATTTCGGTGGCGGTTTCAAGTTGCTTAAGCACCTCAGCCAGCGGCTTCGGGCGGCTATAGAGATAACCCTGCAAATACTGACAGCCGGCCAGCCTGAGCAAACGCGCCTGGTCCTCGGTCTCGACACCCTCGGCTGTCACCGAGATATGCAGGGCCTGGGCGATGGCAACTGTGCCGGCCACCAGGGCGGCCGCCTGTGGATCGCGGTCGACCGTGCCGGCCAATGACTTGTCGATCTTGATCTTGTCGAACGCATAGCGGCGCAGATAGCCGATGCTCGAATAGCCGGTGCCGAAATCATCGAGCGCCATCGAAACGCCCAGCGCCTTGAGATTGCCGATGGCGGCGATGGCGCGCGCCGGATTTTCGATCAGATAGCCCTCGGTCACTTCCAGTTCGAGGCGGTCGGTCGGGAAGCCGGTCTCTTTCAAAGTCTTCGCCACCTTGGCTTCCAGTTCCGGATCGCGGAACTGCGCCGGCGACAGGTTGACGCTAAGGCGCAGGTCCGGCACGGCGCCGAGATCAAAACAGGCCTTCCGTAGTACGAACTGGCCAAGCGGATGGATCAGGCCGCTGGCTTCCGCCACATCGATGAACTGATCGGGAAACATCGGGCCTTCCGGGCGCCGTGGCCAGCGCACCAGCGCCTCGACACTGCTGATCACACCCGTGCGGGCATCGACGATCGGCTGGTAGACGACATCGAACTCGTCATTATCCAGCCCGTTGCGGATGCCGGCCTCAATGGCGGCCTTGCGCAGGCGTTCGGCGTCCAGTTCGGCGTCATAAAGCGTGATGCGGTTCTTGCCGGCGCTCTTGGATTCGTACATGGCCATATCGGCGCGGCGGAAAAGTTCCTGGCTGCGCACGGTCTTGATATCGGCCGCGGCAATGCCGATACTGGCGCCGACCTGTAAACTACGCTCACCAATACGCACCGGCTTGGCGAAGAAATCGAGTATGGCCTGGGCGAAATCGAGACAGGGCTTCATGGCCTCCGGGCCGGTCAGCACCATGGCGAATTCATCGCCGCCCATACGCGCGAGCATGGCGCCTTCGGGCAATATGCCCTTCAGCATGGCTGCCACGATCATGATCAGCTTGTCGCCGGTCGCGTGGCCATAGATGTCATTGACCTCCTTGAAGCCATCGAGGTCGAGATAGACCACCGTCTTGTAGACCGGGCCCCGGCCGGATTTCGACTTCTGCACCAGTTCAAACAAGGCCCGACGGTTGGGCAGGCCACTCAGGCCATCGGTCAGGGCGAAGGTGCGCGCCAGGGTCTCGCTCTTGGCCAGCCGGTAGAGACCGAAGGCGCTGGCGGCGGTGAACAGCAGGATAATAAGCGCCGTCGCGCCGGCCACCTTGCGGATGCCCCAGGCGGCGGCGCGCGCCGCTTCCATGCCGGGCTTGCGCGGCGTCCAGGTTAGTTGACCGATATTGCCGGCGGCGCCTTGCAAGGGGACCGCGGCGTCTGTCTGGTTGCCCACCGGCACGAGGCGCAATCCGGCCAGGCCGAAGGTAGTGCTCATATCCCGCAACTTGGAATCGGTCAGGTGACGCGTCATGACCAGATAGCGGCGCTTCGAGCCGAGGCTGGCAATGCCGGTATCCGACCGGCGTGCCAGACTTATGGAAACGATAGCGGGGCCATAGATTGTTTGGCTCAGACCGGTAACCGCGCCCTCACCGTTTTCCAACCGACGCCTGTTGGCGGCGACCATGGCACTGAAGCCGGCTCCAAACACTTTTGGATCGGCGCCGAAATAGGTGTTACCACGCAGATAGCCCCACAGGATGCGGTCATTTTCATCGAGAATGAAGGTGCCGTCATAAGGGTGACTGTCATCCGCCACTACGCCCCAGGTCGAATAGAGCCAGTCCTTGTCGATACCGTGGATGTAAATCTGCTCGGCGGCGCCATTCCATATGGAATTGTCGGTGACCGTCGCTTCCAGGCTTTCCATCGCGGTTGTGATGGCGGCGTGCGCCGTTTCCTGGGCGCGGCGATTATCGAGGTCATTGGTCTTTTCAGCGATCATCGCCAGGGAGGAATGCAGCAGAATCAGGACCGCCAGCAGCAGGCCGAAACCGGCAGCAAACACCAGGCCGAACAAGGTTCGCGCCTGCAAATTCATCACTCTGTGCAATAGCTTCTGCATTTGCGCCCCCTGAGAGAGGGCGCATTATGCGGTAAAATCGTGAATTTCTTCCTTACGCGGACGGTAAGATCAGGCCTTCAGCACTTCGCTCTCCGGCGCACCACGATGCAGGCGGTCCGGCAAGGGCTGGCCTTCGGGGATGAACTCCATCGCCACCGAATTGAGGCAATAGCGCAGACCGGTCGGACGCGGGCCATCCTCAAAAACGTGACCGAGATGCGAGTCGCAACGGGCACAGCGGATTTCAATCCGCGTCATGCCATGCGAACGATCGACGATATTGCGGATATGGTCCTTGTCGATGCCCTGGTAAAAGCTTGGCCAGCCCGAACCTGAATGGAACTTGGCGTGGCTGTCGAAGAGCGGCAGGTCGCACAGATTGCAGACATAGGCGCCCTCTTCTTCATACTCATCGAACTTGCCGCAGAAGGCCGGTTCGGTGCCGGCATTGAGCAGGATGCGACGGGCTTCCGGATCGAGGCGCGCGGCCAGTTCTTGCTTTTGTTCCGGTGTCGGCGGGGTCAGATCAAAACCAAGGGCGGATTTCGTTGCGGCGGTTTGGGTCATGAGAGAATTTGCCTTTCTTCTCCTGCCCCATTTACGGGGAAGGGGGACCACTAAGTGGTGGAAGGGGGAAACTTACTTGTCTCTATATACGACGTCTTCTCCCCACCAGTTACGATTATCACGGAATTTTTTACGAAATTCCGCCCAATGCGCCACCGATTGCTCAAAGATATGCAGGTCATGGCGGACTCCATCCTTCAGTGCATGGTCCTTCAGCACACCAACCTGACGATAGCCATTGAAGGCCTGCAAGCGCACCGTGCGGTCATTCCAGGCCACGACATGATTAACGATCTTATGCAGGCCCATGGTGAAGAAGGCATGGTTAAGCGTGCCGACAAAATTATAGATGGTCAGTTCCTTCGGCGCCGATGCATCACCGATATAGACGCCGATTTCGCCAATGCCTGAATGCCGATCGGTCACCGTAATCGAAGCATAGCCGACATCACGGCCCTCAATCTGGATGATGCAGTGCTGGTAGTCGTCACGTGTATTGCTGCGCTCGATCCAGGCCGTCTGACGCGCGATATCATAGGGCACATCGGTCAGCATATATTGGGTGATATGCGGCGATGTGCGCCAGTCGAGCAACAGGCGGGCATCATCCGGCACAACCGGGCGATAGGACAGGAAACTATACATTCAGCATGGCCTCCACGATACGTTTTGGTCCCAATCCATCGACCGCGGCATGAGCTTTTTGCGCGATCTCAGCACGCATAAGCGCATCATCCATCAACGCCTTGACACGGATACCCAGATCATCCGGCAGGCCATTGCGGGCATCCATCACCGGGAACGGACAGGCCTTCAGCGCCGCCGCCTGATTATCGTAAACGACCAGAACCAGGGCCGGCAGTCCCATCGCCGCCACCTCACCCACGCTGCCGCCGGCCGCCGTGATTACCAGGGCGCTGCCGGCCAGCATATCCGCCACGCTTTCGGGAGAAATGAACACCCGGATGCGATCGGATTCTCGTGCCAATAGCAACAGATCATCCGTGTGCTGATTAGCCGGCCCGGCGATCAGGCGAATGTCCGCTGCCGGCAAGGCCGCATGAACGGCTTGCGCACATCGGGCTGTCAGTTGCGTCGGGTCGCTGCCACCAAACATGATCGTGACGGTCGCCTTTTTCTCCATCAGTGCCGTCCCCGCAAGGAACTCTTTACGGATCAGGGCATAATTCGCCCCAAGCAGCAACTTCGCCCGCGTCTTGCGTTCGTAATCGGCCCGTCTCGCTGCCTGAGCCGGATTGATGATCAGGTCGCAAGCGAAATTTTCCAATGCGTTGAGATCGTCAATCACGGCCACGCGCACGGCATTTTTCTGAAGGGCGATATAGCCTTCGGTCGCGGCATAGCTATCGATCAGCAGCCAGTCGCCGCGCGTTAAGTCAAGCCCGCTCATGGTCATGAAATCAGCGGCATCCCCCAGAGAGCCGGCAATAGCCATGCCCTGTGCGTCAATAGTGTCCAGACGCGTCCTGACCTCTTCGCCGATATCATTGAGCAGGAAGGTAACCTCGATGCCTTGCGTCCGCGCTTCTTCGGCGATGGCGAAGCAGCGCATGAAATGACCCAGGCCAATCTGTGACGATGCCTCGGTGCGGATAAACAGCCGCATGTCACGCCACCCGGATGATATCGTGACAGGCCGGCGCTTCCGTCTGCCAGACCGCTGTCGCCCACGACCAGCCGACACCAAATCCACAAAGCAGTAAAGACAAGTCCGTTTGCGGGCGAATCTGGTTCAGATGATCGCAAAGGGCCAGCGGGATCGACGCCGATGACGTATTGCCGAAATCGCGCACGGCATAGACCATCTGGTCGTCACGCGCCTTGATTTTGTGGCCCAAGGTGCGGATCATCATGGCATTGGCCTGGTGCAGGATGATGTGATCGATCTCACCAATCGCCTGGCCCGCCGCGGTCAGGGCGCGCTCGATCGATGGCGCCACCTGCTTTAGTGAAAACGCCATGACCTGTGTGCCATCCATGAAGAGTTCAGCCTTGCCAGGCTCGGCCAGGCCGCCGGTTTTGGAGATCAGATAAGGCGCGCCGGAACCATCCGAACCAAGATCGAAAGAAATTGATCCGCCTTCGGACGATTCCAGCGCGGTAACGGCAACGGCGTCGCCAAAAAGCGGCGCCAGGGAACGGTTGCTGTCGGAAATCATATGCGTGGTGATGTCGCCCGTAACCAGCAGCGCCCGGAAAATGCCGCCGGACTGCATCAGGGCATTGGCGACGGACAAGCCATAAACATAGCCGGAACAGCCCAGTGACAGGTCGAAAGCGGCCGTATCTTTTGCCAGCCCAAGGGCATTCTGCATGACACAGGCCGTGCTCGGCAGCGGGTAATCCGGCGTCTGCGTGACAACGATCAGCAGGCCAATGGTTTCGCGCGCCCAATCGAGCTTTTCCAGCAAAACCTCCGCCGCCGCGATGCCCAACTGGCTGACCGTATGCCGATCGGCCACCGGACGGCGCTCAATGCCGGTGGCGGTGATAATCTTCGCCATGGTCTCGGCGCCGAAGCTGGCTGCCATGTCGGTATTCTCGCTGACAGCCTCCGGCAGGGCGGTGACGATCCCGCATAATTTTGGGGGTTTGGCGGTGAAGCTGACCATTAGCTGGTTAGCCCCCCATCGACCACCAAGGTCTGGCCGGTAATAAAGCCGGCATCCTCGGATAACAGGAAGCGCACCAAATGGACGATATCGGCCAGTTCGCACAAGCGCCCCAGCGGCGTACGCCGGACGATCTGATCAAGCTGTTTGTCGTCCAGTCCTTCGGAAAGCTGGGTTTTCATATAGCCGGGCGCCACCGAATTGACGGTAATACCGACACGCCCGACCTCACGCGACAGCGCCCGTGAAAAGCCATCCAAGCCTGCTTTCGAGGCGGCATAGGCCGTCAGGCCGGTATAGCCGCGCAGGCCGGTGATCGAAGAAATATTGACAATCCGGCCCGGTTTGCGCGTTTTCATCATCTGGCGCAAGGCCGACCGCGCCAGGCAGATGGCGCCCGTCAAATTGACCTGCAACACCCGCTCGATATCGCTGACCGGCAGGGTCGAGAGAATACCCTCAACCGACATGCCGGCGTTATTAACCACGCCCCACAGACGATGGCCGTCAAAGGCCTTCACCGCATCGGTGACGAAACCTTCGATCGCCGCCGTATCGGCCATATCAACGCCCTGCCAAAAAAACCAGGTGCCATGGACATCCTTGAGCGCTTGTAAATCGTCGCCAAAGGTCGTGCTGCACCCGGCCACGCCATAGCCTTGCGCCAACAGGTCGCGCGCCAGGGCAAGCCCCAGACCGCGGCTGACGCCACTGACCAACAGCCATTTACGCGGCGCGTCAGTCATGACCGTCACCGAACAGGGCGGCCAGGTCGCCGGCGGTGTGGAACAGGACGAAACCATTGGCGAATGGCGTCAGGCCGGTCTTTTCCTCCAGGATAACAACGAGGGTCGCCAGGTCGAGGCTGTCGATATCCAGCGGGCCATTGAGCAGTGGCGTATCGGCATTGATCTCGCCGGACGCCGCCCCCTTGTCAGTCAGAATTTGTGTCAGTTCTTCACGGATCAGGTTGAGGCTATTCACGGCAGGAAGTCCTTGAGATGGGCGATGACGGCGGTGGGCGCCTCCATATGCGGCAGATGGCCGGCGCCGGCGATCAGATGCACCGGCGCGGTTTGGGGCAGGCGATACGGCGCCGGCACGGGGATGAGCTGGTCATGGTCACCCCACATGATCTGGAGGGTGCAGCTTACGCGGGCCCAGTCAAAGCCTTCGGGTGAGAGCGCCAGGCCGTAAGTCTTCGCATTACCGAGTAGCGCTTTCAGCGCTTCATTTCGGGCCGGATCGGATGAAGCATTCCGGAGCGAGGCGGTCAGGGACGGGCCAAGCGATTGGCCCTTTGGTCCCAACAGATGATGCGCCAGGGCTTCAGCGTCGTGGTCATGCAGGAAGGCATCCAGCGTATCGTGATGGAACTCACCACCGAGCCCCGCCGGTGAGATCAGCGACAGGGATTCGACGCGTTCCGCATGGCTGCCAGCAAAACCCAAGGCGATCTTGGCGCCCATGGAATGACCGATAATATGCGCCGCATCTATACCGAGCACATCGAAGGCTTCATCGAGCCAGTTGGTCATGAAGACGAGATCGCCAGCCCCAACATCCGTCGTGCTGCGGCCATGTCCCGGCAGATCGATCGCCACCAGGCGATATTTCGACGCCAGAGGCACAAGGCAGTAGTGCCAGGTCAGCAGATCCGCACCGAAACCATGGATAAACACCACCGTCTCGCCGGCCGGATTACCTATTTCAAGATAACCAAGTGGCCCATGGCTATGCTTTTCGCTGATCGACAGCGATATTTTGCGCGATGCTTTTATGGGCATTCGGGCATTCACGCCAGAAACCCTCCGTCCACGGATAGTATCGAGCCGGTGATCCAGCGCGAGGTATCCGCCAGCAGGAAAGCGATAGCCGCCGCGACGTCACCCGGACGCCCAAGCCCCAGCGGATGCATATCGACCACGCGCTGGAAATTCTCTTCGGAAAGGATGGTGCGGAACTGGTCCGACATCGGCGTGTCGACCATGGCCGGCGCCACGGCATTGACCCGCACCCCATCACGCACCAACTCAACACCCAGGCCTTTTACTGCTGAAACGATGCCGCCTTTCGAGGCTGCATAGACCACGTTGCCCGGCGCGGTACGCAGTGCAGCCGAGGACGAGCAATAGACCAGCGACGCCGGCGAACCGTGGCAGGCCTTGAGCCGGAAGCCCTGCGCCAACATCAGAGCCGCACCGAGGTTTTGCGTCAGCACGTCCATGACAAATTCCGGCTTGATCGCCTGGATCGGTCTAGTGGCCTGCACACCGGCACAGTGCGCAATACCGTTGAGTGGGCCAATTTCCGCGCACAAAGCCTTAAGCCAGGGCACGATGGCACTCAAATCGGCGAGATCGAACAGGCGGCCAATATGACCCTCTCCCTCCAGTTCGGTCATGACCTGATCAAGGCGTTCCTGATTACGGCCGGAAGCCACAATACGCGCACCCAGCTTTGACAGATAGATGGCCGTGGCCTTGCCGATGCCACTGGTGGCGCCAGTGACCAGAATCGTCCGGCCCTCAAGAGACATGGGGTTAAAACTCATATCACGCCCTCCATGCGTTTGGCGTAAGCCTTCTGGAAATGCGCAATCCGGCCTTCCAGTTCGCCCAGCAGCGGCGGACGCTCAGGCGGTGCATCACGTGTGCCTAGTTGCGCAATGGCGCAGATATCGCGGTCCTCGTTACGCACCTGTTCAGAAAAGCTTTTCAGGCTGTCGATCACCATGCCGCGCGCCGCACGGCCGTTATTCTTCGCCAGCCATGAGGTCGAATGAATACGCAGAGTTTGCGGACCCGTCGGTTCAAAGGTCTGGAAGGTCAGGAAAGCGCCAGCCGAAAAGGTGACGACAATATTGGGGAAAATCAAAAAATTGCCGTACTGCGGATAGCGGTCGGAAGGCTCCAGCTTAATACTTTTGCTCACCTGCCCCCACCATTTCAGCGAGCGTTCCTTGAGATTGCCGACATAGCGGCTGTGGTCGGTATCGGTTGAAATCTGCAAGTCGATACTGAGGATCAGACCGAAGCTTTCGGCATGGACCAGCGGCACATGATAGCCTTCGGCGGCATTATCCATGCCGAGCTTCCAGTTCGCCGCCCAGTCGTAGCTTTCCTGCTCGAAATGGTCCGGGCAGACTTCGCTGACGTGTTTCAGGTCGTCATAAAAGCTGCCAAGGAAGTCTGCCAGAGACGGTCCGCCCGGCTTCATCCGTATGAAGACGAAATGGCCGACGGTTTCGAGTTCATAGGTTTGTAGCGACAGCTTGGTTTTATCTGCTTCATCGAAACCGAAGCTCTGTTTGTTGAGCGGAATGCCGATCGGTTTGCCGGCGTCATCATAGGTCCAGCCGTGATAGGGACATTGCAGAACGCGATTGCCCTTGCCGCATTGAATCTTCGAGAAGCGGTGCGAGCAGACATTGCGGAAGGCCTTCAGCACACCGCCGAAATTCTGCACCACGATCGAATGCGCACCGATCTGCGCCGTGATGAAGTCCTTGTCATTTTGCAGGTCATGCACAAAGCCGATACACAGCCAGGATGGCTTGAAAACATGCTCGATCTCGGCGGCAAGGACATCCTCGCGCCAGTAGTGATCCGCCGGTATCTGGCCAAGCCGTTCCTGATACATCAGGCCAGTTCCACCACTTGCGGCGCCGTCATCGGCCCGATCGTCATCTTGATGGCGCTCCACGACCAGCCGACGCCGAAGCCCATCATGACCAGGCTTTTTGGCTTGTCGAACTTGTCAGCCAGTTTGACGGCGATGGTCAACGGGATCGAGGCCGAGGAGGTATTGCCATAGGTCTCCATGGCGATCGGCACTTTTTCCTCCGGCAGCCCTGATTTCTTGCGCAGATGATTGAGCATGAAGACATTGGCCTGATGAAACAGCACATAATCGACATCATCAATCGTCGTGTTGGCCGTTTCAAAGATCGATTTGACCAGTGGCGGCACGTTTTTCAGCGTGAAATTGAAAACCTCGGTGCCATTCAGGTGCAAACGCGACTTGCGATACAATTCGTCGGCCCGTTCGGGGCTGTGCGCCTCCTTCGGAGGCAGCAACGGATGCTTCAATCCGCCGGCCTCGACCATGATATGTGGCGCGCCGGCACCATCCGTGCCGAAGACACCATACATTTCGTCTGCATTCGGATTAATTTCCAGCGCGGTGGCCGAACCTGCATCGCCAAAGAGCGGAATCGTCGCCCGATCGCCTTCCAGAAGCTTGGAGGTCGAGACATCGCCGGCCAGAACCAGCGCCCGCGCTGGACGACCGGAAACCTTCAGGGTCTGCATCAGCGAGGCAGCGGTCCACAGACCATAAGCATAGCCGGAACAGCCGAGATTGATATCGAAGGCCAGGCAGGACCCGAGACCCAGCCGTGATTGCAGGGCGCAGGCCGTGGCCGGAATGACAAAATCGGCACTCTGGGTCACCATGATCAGCACATCGATCGTGTCGCGCGCCCAGCCCAGTTCTTCGAGCAGGCCATCGGCGGCCTTCTGGCACAGGTCGGAGGTCAGGATATCCGGGCGGGCAATGTGGCGCGAGCGCACACCGATCGAACCCATCAAGCGCTCACGTTCGGCTTCTTCGGGGATCAGGTTCTCCGCTACAAGATCGCGCGTCTCGGCGGGCACGCAGGCGCGAATGCCACGGATACTCACGCCTTTCATTGTCGCTTCGGTCATGTCCGGCACCTCAAAATACGCAACGCCTTATCGGTGATTCGCGCCAAGCGAACCAATCACAACCCTGCGCATGTACCCTTTAAGGGAATATTGACGGAATCGGCCTTTATTAACCTATATATTTCAGGAGTACCCCATGGATAAGTCCGCCTTTTTTGCCGCCGTCGCCGAAATTCTGGAAGCCAATCCGGCCGGCCTGACCGGTGACGAACAGATCAACGATGTCGGTAACTGGGACAGCCTGTCAGTGATCTCCTTCGTTGCCATGGTCGATAGCGACATGGACCAGATCGTCGATGGCGAACAGCTCAAGGGCGCCAGGACGCTCAACGATTTGGCGGCGCTGGTTGGTCTCTAAACTCTGATGAAACGGGTCGCCATCATTCCGGCGCGCGGCGGCTCGAAACGCATCCCGCGCAAGAATATCAAGCCGTTCTTCGGCCAGCCGATAATCGGCTATTCGATTCGAGCGGCGCAGGAATCCGGCCTGTTCGATAGTATCGTGGTCTCCACTGACGACGAGGAGATCGCCGATGTGGCGCGATCCTTCGGCGCCGACATTCCTTTCATGCGCCCGCCCAGTCTTGCCGATGACCATACCGGCACCGGAGCCGTGGTCTGTAATGCGCTGAATTGGTTTCACCAAAATGGCAAGACTTACGATGCCGCATGCTGTATCTACGCCACCGCGCCTCTGCTTGATCCGCAACGCCTGAAAGAAGGCTGGGATAAGCTGCAAGGCAAGCGCTTCGCTTTCAGCGTCACCTCTTATGCCTTCCCGATCCAGCGCGCCCTGAAACAAACGGCGGATGGCAGCGTCGATATGTTCTGGCCGGAAAACCTCACCAAACGCTCGCAGGATCTGGAGCCCGCCTATCATGACGCCGCCCAATTCTATTGGGGCTGGACCGACGCCTGGCTGAACGGTGAGATCGCCTTTTCGCCCATTTCCGCGCCGGTAATTTTACCGCGCACCCAGGTGGTCGATATCGACACGCCGGAAGACTGGGAAGTGGCGGAAGTGACTTATCGGATTTTAAAAGGCTAGTATTCGGTATCGCCGCCGCCCTGGGCGAATCCCGGCAAGCGCAGATTGTATTTGATGGCGCAGGCACGCAGGGTGAAGGCGGCGAAGAAACCGATGATCGCCGCGAGCCAGAAATCCGCTCCCATCAGCTTCATCCCGGCAAAAACGCCCGCGCCGAGCAAGGCGGCTGTGATATAGATTTCGCGGCTCAGCAACAGGTTCGGTTCTCCCGCCAGCACGTCGCGGATAATGCCGCCGAAGCATGAGGTCAGGACGCCCATGATGATGGCCGTGAAGGGATGGACGCCCAGCCCCATCGCCTTGGCGGTGCCCACCACCGCATAGGCGGCCAAGCCCACCGCATCGAGCCACAAAAGCGCGCGAAATCGCCAGCCGCGTTTGGCGAAAATCCACACCGCCACGGCCGCCACCAGGCTGACCATGACATAGCCAGGCCTCTGCACCCAGAAGACCGGCGCACCGATCAGCAGGTCACGCATGGTGCCGCCACCGACGCCGGTTATGGCGGCGAAGAAGCCAAAGGTGACGATGTCATGCTTTTTACGCGCGGCCGCCAGCGCGCCGGTCATGGCGAAGATGGCCACGGCGGCATAGTCGAGCCAGTAGAGAGCGATGGATATTTGCGAGGTCAGGGTGTCCATGACCTCGCCTTAGCATATTCTTCTCAAATTTTACCAGTGGCGGCCGTAATAGGGGCGTCCACGATAATGGTGATAACCGTAACCATAGCCGGGGCTGCTGGAGAAAAAGACGGTGACATAGCCGCGTGGCGGGGACGGCGGGGCGTAATAACCGTCATCATAACCATAGTAGGCGTTCTGATAGCATTGCACGCTGTCCTGCCCCACGGCATTGCCGAACATCCCGCCGACCATGGCACCGCCAATGGTATTGCCGCCCCGGTTCCAGCGATTGGACAGGCCGTTGCCGATCACGCCGCCCAGTACGGCGCCAACGATGGTTCCGGTAGCGCGGGCACTGGCTTGGCGCTGATAGCAGTAACCGGCAGGTTCCCGGCCTTCGGGCGGGCGACCGCTGTCGCGCGCTTGATCGGCGAGGCCCTGCTCATAGGCGCGGCGCAGTTCGGTCTGGCTATAGGGGCGCAAATTGGACGCCGCGTCGATTTGGGTGTCACCGGTTTGCGCCATCGCCGGCTGCACCAGCATCAGGGCCGCACCGCCCACCAGGCAGGTCTTTGTGATCAGGGATTTCATCTACGCATACTCCGCTCGGGTTCCTCCTTACCCTAAAATTATGTCCGGTGCATGGCCAAATACTTGACCGCAGGAGGACATGGGTTCAAGCCTTGCGTCCATATTCAGGAGTGCCGAACATGTCCGAAATGAAACCCGTTATCGCCCTTCATTCTGCCTATCGTGACGATATCGGCGACCTGGTGACACGCCGGCCGGTGCCGTCACAGCGGCTGAACAACATCGGCGCCTTCCTGTTCCTCAATCACCACGGCCCGCAGACCTATGCGCCAAATAATCGCGGCCTGCCGTTTGGCCCGCATCCGCATCGCGGTTTTGAGACCGTGACCTTTATCCTCGAAGGCGACCTGGCCCACCGCGATACCGGCGGCCATGAGAGCATCATCCATGCCGGCGGCGTTCAGTGGATGACCGCCGGCAGCGGACTGGTGCATGAAGAGGTGTCGCCGGAAGCCTTCAAGCGCAGCGGCGGGCCGATGGAGATTTTGCAGCTTTGGGTCAACCTGCCGGCGCGGCTGAAAATGACCGCCCCGCGTTATACCGGCGTGCAGAAGCCCGAAATCCCGACTAGCGAGGCCGATGGCGTGACGCTCAACCTGATCTCCGGTCATTGGCGCGGCCTGGATGGTCCGATTGCGTCATTGACCGGCGTTTTCATGACCACTCTTGAGATGAAGGCCGGTGGGCGGATCAGCTTTGACGGACTCGAAGGCCGCGATGTGTTTCTGTATGTCGTGCGCGGCGATCTGGCGGTCAATGGCGCCGATGTGCCGCACTGGAATCTGGTCGAGTTCGGCGAGGGCGGGCTGGTCGATATCGAGGCGGTGAAGGACAGTGTGATGCTGTTCAGTCATGCCGAGCCGATCGATGAGCCGATTGTCGCGCATGGCCCGTTTGTGATGAATACGGTACAGGAAATCCATCAGGCCTATGCCGATTATCAAGCGGGGAAATTTGGGTAACTCTCCTCCCTAGCGTAGCTGAGGAGGTGGCATTCGCGAAGCAAATGACGGAGGGACGCGTCTCAGAAATTGAAGCGGGATGTTGCTGCGAGTTATGGTGAAACGCCCCTCCGTCAGCGACACCAGCCCTCCGGACTTCGCGCTGACACCTCCCCATTTGAGAAATGGGGAGGAGGATTACGCAATCATATCCATCGCCAGCGGTTCCCCATGCATGATATCGCGGGTGGCGGTTTTGCCGAGCACGTTCCACAGGCGCGAGGGCGGCAGGCCCAAGCCCGGACGGATAGAGCGGATATTGTCGTTGGTCAGCACCTCGCCGGCCTTGATATCCTGCACCACATAGAGCGAGCGACGGAAGGTTTTCGAGCCCTGCTCGGTGCCGAGCGTTTCGTAATGGACGCGGCCCAGCGCCTTCCAGGCGTCCTTGCAATCGCGCACTAAGGCGGTGAACTCCGCCGGCTCCAACGAAAAGCCGGAATCCGGTCCGCCATCGGCACGTGCGAGTGTAAAATGCTTCTCGATCACACAGCCCCCGAGCGCTACAGACGCCACCGAGGCCGCCGTGCCGAAGGTGTGATCCGACAGACCCGCTACGCAGCCGAATTTGCGGCCGAGATCCGGCACGGTGCGGACATTGGCATCGGCAATATTGGCCGGATATTCCGACACGCAATGCAGCAGGATGATCTCGCCGGAACCAAACTTGCGCGCCGTCTGCACCGCCGCGTCGATCTCGGCGGCATTGGCCATGCCGGTCGACATGATCATTGGCTTGCCCTGCTGCGCCACATAGGCGACCAGCGGCAGGTCGACCAGTTCGAACGAGGCTATCTTGTAGGCCGGTGCCCCAAGGCTTTCCAGCAGATCGACGGCGCTATTATCGAACGGCGAGGAGAACATCGTAACGCCGTGCTTTTTTGCTCGCTCGAACAGTGCCGGATGCCAGTCCCACGGCGTGTGCGCTTCCTGATAGAGGTCATAGAGCGAATAGCCGTCCCACAGCCCGCCCTTGAGCTGGAATTCCGGTCGGTCGGATTTCATGGTGATGGTGTCGGCGGTATAGGTCTGGAGCTTGATGGCGTCACAGCCGGTCTCCGCCGCCGCATCGATCATGGCCAGGGCGCGATCGAGCGAACCGTTGTGATTGCCCGACAGTTCGCAAATGATGTAGGGCGCGTGATCGGCGCCGATTTTACGTCCGGCGATGGTGACTTCGAGTTTCATAACACTTCACTTAAGGCGCTAATGACCCGCGCGGGGTCGTCATCCGCCATATCAGCATAGAGCGGTAAAGAGAGTGTGTTTTGATAAAACTGATCGGCGCCCGGTAGTTCGCGTTGAGCCAGTGCGTGAGTCTGCCAATAGGGCTGGCGATGCACCGGCACATAATGGACCTGCGTGCCGATACCGCGCTCGCGTAGCCCGGCCATTACCCTGGCGCGCGTGGTGCCAAGCGCTTTGAAATCGATATTCACCGCGAACAGATGGAAGACGGTATCATGCTCCGAATACTTCCAGTTTACCGGAATATTTGCCGACGCCAGCGCATCCTGATAGGCCTTCACCAGCGCTTTGCGACGCGCCGCGAAATCCGGCAGACGCTTCAGTTGCGACAGGCCGAGCGCGCAATTGATATCCGGCAGGCGATAATTATAGCCCAGGCACTGCTGTTCATAGACCCACGGGCCGGCATCACCCTCACCGTCGTAACGCAGACCGACAAAGTGCGCCGGATCGCGTTCGATGCCATGCGAGCGCAGCTTGCGCAACTGATGCGCCAGCACCAGATCATTGGTGGTGATCGCTCCGCCCTCACCGGTGGTCAGGGTCTTGACCGGGTGGAAGGAGAAACAGGCCGCGGTCGAACTGTGGCATGAACCAACCGGCCCTTGCGGCCCCACCGTGCCGATGGCGTGGCAGGCATCCTCGATAACAAAGGAGCCATGCTCCTCGCAGACTGCGCGAATATGACCCAGATCGACCGGCCGGCCGGCATAATGAACCGGGATGACGCCACCCAGACGATGGCCGTGATAGTCGCGCTTCAGGATTTTGAGCGCGTCGTCGAAGCTGTCGTCGGTGATCAGGCCAGTGACCGGATCAACATCGGCGAAGATCACCGGCGCGCCACAATAGGCGACGCAATTGGCGGAGGCGGCGAAGGTAATGGCCGGCACGATGACGGCGCAGCGCGGCGACAGCTCCTCGCTCATCACCGCCAGATGCAGGGCCGCCGTGCCGTTGGAAACCACCACCGCTTCTTTGGCGCCAACCGTTTCGGCCAAGGCTTTTTCGAAGCGTTCGACCATCGGGCCGGTCGTCAGAAAATCGGAGCGCAGGGTCTCGACCACGGCTTCGATATCGGCTTCGCTGATCGACTGGCGGCCATAGGGGAGAAAGGTCAATTTCTCCTCCCCTGTAGCGCAGCGTACGGGGGAGGTGGC
>FTKR01002158.1_pt1 | contig 21482 bp, 11 predicted proteins | sample 1658141 | NCBI WGS metagenome assembly FTKR01 (sample SAMEA3914802, study PRJEB12502) | metagenome | biome: forest; material: soil | place: Canada | collected 2010-06-25 | depth 0.1 m | reverse complement strand
CTGCCGGTATCGAAATTGATCAGGTCTTCTTTTGGAGTCTGTGTGGCCAACGCTTTTACGCCCTTGGCGTCAAGTGCAGTGTCGCTGACTTCGAAGCCGGCGATCTTGCCGGAATAAACATTGTTCCCAGTTACCCGAGGGGCGAGGATAAGGCTGCGAGACGGCGTGTCGAGCCGGCCTTTTGCCTCCCCAATTGCCTTTCCATTGGTGTAAAGGCGCGTAGTCGTGCCGTCGCTGGTGAGGGTCACAAAGGTCCAGGCGCCAGCCTTGAGTGTCGTCTTGCCACTAATCGAAATGCCGGGCGCCTCGAAAGTGACTCGGCCGTCTTGGGTGAAGAGCAACCAATCACCGACAGAGGCGATGGGAGCCTTACCCTTGGTGATGTCTTGCGGTTTGAACCAGCCCGATACGGTGAAGGCCTGGCCTGAGAGTTCGTCTTGCTTGATGTCACGTCTAACCTGGTCGCCCGCAGCAGGCACTTCAACATTATAGGGGCCCCAGGTTGTGGCTATAGCTGGAGCAGCCGCCAGCGCTAGTAAGGAGCAACCGATAAAGGCTGCGGGTAAGATCTGGGCCATGAAAATTCCTCCTGCGCCGGCGCAACCTGAGTAGTGGCAGCCTGTGTTCGGGAAGGCGGTATCGCAGCGTGAAATGACACGCAGCCGCATAAACCCTCTCCCTGAGAATAATTATATTTGATTTATTTAATACACGTTGTCTGCGCCACTGCAAGAGGCTAAATCGCGGCCTTCAGAACATTAGGGCCCGGCAAGAGGCGATTCTGAAACGCCAAAACGGCGGCGCCCATCGCCGCGGCGTCGACTGAAGCCGTTGACGTGGTGAAGCGTGTTAAGGGAATTGGGCCCTCGTGGGCTTCGACATATTTGTTTAACGCGTTGCAGAGTTTCTCGGCCACAAAGGCGGGCAATTGACCGCCAATCACGTGCAGTTCCGGACTTATGGCATAGCTGATCGCCAGGAAGGGCAGTGTCATATGTCCGGCGGCTTGCTCAACCCAGGCATCGATTCCGGCCTCCATCTTGCCGCCATCGGCTATTAGTTCGTCCGGATCGCTGATGTCGATGCCTCTATGCGCCAGTTCATTGTAAAGCGCGTACAAGGACACGACGTTCCATAAGGTACGCGCCTGGCCGTCCTTCGGCACGATCGGGATGTTGCCGATTTCCCCGGCATGCGTCAGCCCCCCTGGAAAGGGCTGGCCGTTTATAATCAAACCACACCCAATCCCGGCGCTGATCAGCGTGTAGATAAAACTCTTGTGGCGCAGCCCCTGACCAAATTGCAGCTCACCGATGGCCGCTGCCGTGGCGTCGTTTTCAATGAAGACAGGAACCTTCAAGGCGGCGGAAAAGACCGCAGCGACATCTATGCGTGACCACTGGTCATACCCTTCGGGGCGCTCGTCCACTTCTACACCACCCAGACGATCGGGAATGGCTAATCCGACGCCGGTCATGCGACTGCGTGGAATGCGCAGACGACGGAGCCCATTTTCCATAGCGGTCTGCACGAATGCCAGCGCGTCATCTGGTAGGGCAAAATGCTTATCGATATAAACCCTGTCACGCACCTGGCCCTGAAAGTCCATTATGACCACGGTCATGTGATCCCGGTCAAGGTTCAGGCCGAGCGCGTACGCCCCCTCGGGGTTAACCGTCAGCCGCATCGCCGGCTGCCCGCGCGCGCCCACGACATGGCCGAGGTCCAGAACCATGCCATCGGCGATCAGACGCTTGGTGATATTGATTGTCGATTGGTGCGTCAGGCCAGTAATTTGCGCCAGCTCTCTACGCGTCACTTCGCCGTGCGAACGAATAGCCTGCAAGACGACCCGCTGGTTATAATCACCCGCTCGCGCCAGATTTGTGCCGGCCAGACCAATGTCGGCAGGATAACGATGCGGACGCAGAACCATCTAACGTAATCTCCTGTATTTCTTGAATAGATCAATAAGTTGGGAAAGCAAGAGACAGCGGCCGCGGCGTATAGGGCAGCTAGGCAAAAGATATCCGGTTTGCCGCTTTACAGCTTCAAGTGTCTTTTTTGCAACTCTTGCTGCCTAGCTATGATAGCGTTGTCAATCGGCTAATCTCATTGAATAAATTAGAAAAATACATATATTTATTGATTAAAACAATTTGAATAATTTAATTTGCCAGATTGGCATATCGGAATTATGACTCCGGTGCGGCGCGGATTGCAGTCGTGAAAAAATACAGGGAAGACTACCATGAATACATATTCCCGGCGCCATATGGCGCTGCTTACAGCCGCGTCCGGCATGGCTATGCTGGTGGCGAGCGGCGCGTTCGCTCAGGAAATAGCTGAGCCAACGCCAAACGCAGATGCAGATACGGTCGTAGTTGTGACGGGTATCCGCGCCTCACTGAAACGGGCGGTTACATTGAAGCGCGATGCCGACCAGGTCATTGACTCCGTGTCGTCCGAAGACATCGGCAAATTCCCCGATGCGACGATTTCGGACTCCCTTCAGCGTATTCCTGGCGTTCAGGTGCGCCGCGAAGCCGGTGAAGCCGGCGCGGTCAATATCCGGGGTCTGCCGCAGGTCGCGACCTTGCTGAATGGCGAAGCTTTCCTTGGTGCTAACTCGATCACCAATGTCCAGCCGAACTTTGGTGATATTCCTTCCCAGCTTATGTCTGGCGCAGACGTAATCAAATCGACGACGGCCACCCAACTGGGCGCTGGCATTACCGGCACTGTCAATTTGAAAACCTGGCGTCCGTTCGACTTCAAGAAGGGCCTGACCTTGACCGGGGCCATTGAAGGTGCCTACGGCGATCAGACCAAAAAGTGGGAGCCTAATGCCAACGTGCTGGGAAGCTGGCGGAACGGCACTTTCGGCGCCTTAATCTCCGTGGCCTATTCCGACACAACGGCGGCCAATTATTACAACGGGATGAACGGCAATTCGGGTTGGTCCGGGAAGCCCGACGAAAGTTCATTTGCGCTGCCGGTTTTTGAATCGACCGGTCTCAACAGTGGCGGTCTCGCCTTCATGGCTGGTGACCAGAACGGCAATGGCAAGAATGATGAATTCATCTCATACGAAGGTCACGTCGGCTTCAATAAATCGACCGAGCGCAAGCGTACGGGTATCAACGCCGCCTTCCAATGGAATGTGAGCGACGCCGTTCACATCAATGCGGAATACTTCCACACCGAGCAAACACAATGGAACCGCGAAGTCGGTATCGATGCCGAAAACAAGTGGTCGAGCTGGGGCTGGTTCGCGCCAGTCTCCGCGACCGACACGGGTTATGACGATGGCGGCAAGGCGCTCTACACGGTTCAGGAATACAAGATCAATGCCCTGCGCCTTGGCACCTACACCGAAACCGACCGTTTCGATTCCAAGTCGGATAACTTCAACCTGGCTCTGAACTACGACAATGGCGGCAAGTTCAGCTTCAACGCACGTGTTTTGCATGCCAAGGCGACGCAGCTCAACATTAATTCCTACGCTGGGCAAAGCCTCGGCACCGAATACCAATATGCCGACTGCCCAAATGCTACGAGCACGACGCCTTGCGACGCCGCCAACAATCCGGGCGATACGGTTGGTCAAAACCACTTCCCCGATGGCGATCACGTCACCAACCCGACGGGTTTCACCGGTTTGCAGGCTATCAATATCGATTACAGCGGCGACTCGCCTGTCTGGAGCGGCCTTGACGCCGCCTTGCTCGGCAACAAGGCGAACTACGTCATGGACGGCGCCTCGTCGGAGAACAACTACGATCGGGAATCGACCATGGACGTGGCGCGATTTGACGGTCATTATCGTGTCAATGACGATCTGAAATTCGATTTTGGCGCTCGCTATTCCAACCGCGACATGCGTAACGACCAGTTCGCCTACCTCGCGCCACTGTACAAGAACTACTCTGCTGTCGGAGCAGGCGCGCTCGACGGCCAGGGCTGCCTTGTGAAGTGGAAATCGACGGATGTTGTGATCAACGGTGGTGATGGCAATGCCGGTTGCCATGCGGGTGACGCGGGCGGTTATTTCACGGCTTCGCCAGGTATCCCGTTGACCGCCTACGGCAACGACGTCATTGCCGTGAACAATTTCGGCGGCGTCGGTGGCATTCCAACCGCTTACGCAATCGATCCACATGCCATGGATGATCCGCTGGCCTGGCAGGAAAAATATTGGCCTGGCGAGGTCCGTGTCGCCGATCCAGGCGCCTCGTTCAGCGTCGGCATCAAGCAGGAAGCGGCTTACGGCCAAATGAACCTGCGTGGTGTAGCGGGCGTACCCTACCGTTTGAACGCCGGTGTCCAGGTCATCCGTACCGAACTTGACGTGATTCAAAACCTGCCCGGCGCCTCTGGTCTCTATGGTGCGCCTAACCTGAATAACGGTACCAAGGAAACTCAGCGGGACTTCACCGACGTTTTGCCATCGTTCAACATCTCGTTTGATTTGCGTGACGATCTGAAACTGCGTGGTGCTTTCTCCAAGAACATGACGATCCTCGATGCAGCCCAGTGGGGCGGCGCTTTGTCGCTTAGCTATTCCAAGGATTCGGCCACCGGCAACTTCCTGGTCATTGGCGGCAACGAATCCGGAAACCCGAACCTCGACCCGTGGCGTTCGACCAACTACGATGTCTCACTCGAATGGTATAATGCACCAGGCTCGTTGTTCAGTGTTGGCGTCTTCTATGTCGAAATCGCCAGTTTCATTGAAAACGTCAGCGTCATGCGCGATTACCCCGACCAGACGGGTGGCGGCCATCGCATGGTCTCGATCAACACCTCCGGTCAGGGCGCGGGCGGTACCCTCAAAGGTATTGAACTGAACGCCAAACAAGCCTTTACCTACCTGCCGGGTTTCTGGTCCAACTTCGGCATCGATGCGAACTATACCTATTCGCCTTCGTCATCGGGCCAGACCGATCTGGCCGGCGACGACCTGCCGTTCCAGGACAATTCGGTTCATCAGGTCAACGCATCGCTCTGGTACCAAAATGGACCGTGGCAGGCGCGCATTGCTGATAACTACCGGTCCAAGCGCGCCGTCGCGTCCAACCAGGTATGGGGCACGACCGGGCTGGAGCTTTATCAAAAGCCGACCAACTATGTCGACGCTTCGGTCAGCTATGAGTTCATGCCCAACATGACCGTTTACCTGCAGGGTTCCAACCTGACCGGCGAAAAGGAATCCTATTACTTCCAGTGGGAAAATCAGTACGCCTATCAGAATGTCTATGAGAAACGCGTGACCCTCGGACTGCGCGCCAAGTTCTAACTGTTCCTCACATCCAGTTTCCTCCCTAAGGGCCTGGATGGGTTAACTGCGCTCCGGAGCCGTCAAACTCCGGGGCGCTTCTTTCGTTTCAGGCAGACATGCGCCCTATCACGACCATCGCAGCCGGCGGGCTGAGCCGTTCTGAATTTGAGACTATTGCGGCGCAGCGCAGTCCGGTGGTTTTGAAGGCCCTCGCCGTAGATTGGCCGGTCGTGAAGGCCTATGGCAATGGAGATGTAGATATCTGCCGTTACCTCGCCGACCGCGCCGCCGGTCAATTGCAAGACGTTCTGGTGGCCCCGCCTGCGGCAAAAGGGGTTTTCTTTTACACAGACGGCCTGACAGGTCTGAATTTCGATCGTCGAAAGATGGCGTTAAGAGCCTTTCTTGATCACCTTCTGCAAGTGCGGAAAGCGATCGATGCGCCCGCCTTCTATATTCAATCCACGCCGGCGGCTCAGATTGTGCCGACCTTCGCGACCGATAATATCAATTCTTTACTTGAGCGCGCCGTCGAGCCGCGCTTGTGGATCGGCAATGCAACACGCGTTGCGACGCACTTCGACGTCGCCGATAACCTGGCGGTGGTGGCTGGCGGACGGCGAAGGTTCACCCTGTTCCCGCCTGAGCAGGTGAATAATCTCTATGTCGGCCCTCTCGATTTTACACTTGCGGGTCAGCCGGTAAGCCTGGTCGATCCCGAGGCGCCGGATTTCGACCGTTTCCCATTGTTTCGTAATGCGCTGGCTTCAGCACGGACGGCCGAATTGGAGCCGGGTGACGCCATCTACATTCCCAGCCCATGGTGGCATCATGTGGCCGCACTTTCGCCGGTCAACCTGCTAGTCAACTATTGGTGGCGTGACTATCCCGCCGCGTGCGGTACGCCATTCAATTGGCTGGTCCACGGCTTGCTTACCGTACGGCATCTGCCGAAGACAGAACGTGATGCCTGGCGGGCAATAATGGACCATTATGTCTTCGAGGACGACGGCGATGCCGCCGCGCATTTGCCTGAAGCGGCTCGGTCGGTATTGGGGGCAATGACGCCTGATCTGGCGATGCATCTTTCTGTCTGGCTAGGGAAACAATTCAAGCCTCCCCCCTAGGGCGGCAAATCCGGGGAAACGTGAATGCAAACAATCGTCAATAAAGTCGTCATTGTGGGTGGCGGCACCGCCGGCTGGATGGCGGCAGCCAGCTTGGTGCATCAACTGGCGCATCTCAAGCTCGATATCACTCTAATTGAATCGTCGGATATAGGCACGGTCGGAGTAGGCGAGGCGACCGTGCCGGCGATCCGCGATTATATAGCCTCGCTGGGACTCGATATATTCGATGTGATGCGGGCAACCCAGGGCACGGCGAAACTAGGCATCGAATATGTCGGCTGGAGCGGTGAGGGGCGGCGGTTCTTTCATCCGTTCGGCGCCTATGGCGTGCCGGCGGGACAAACCGCCTTTCATCACATCTGGCACCGTTTGCGCGAACTGGGTGACGATACGCCACTGGCGGCCTACAATCTGTGTACGCAACTGGCTTTGTCAGGGCGCTTCATGCCGCCGCCAGCGAAACCAAGGGCCGCTTTCGAAGCGTATGACTGGGCCATTCATTTCGACGCCGGTCTCTTCGGGCGCTATCTGCGCGAATTCGCGACACAACGCGGTGTCAAGCGCATCGATGCAAAGGTCATTGATGCCGTGGTGGACGAGCAGAGCCAGATTACCCACGTAAGGCTGGATAGTGATCTGTCGGTGGATGGCGACCTGTTTATCGACTGTTCCGGTTTTCGCGGTTTGCTGATTCAAGGCGCCTTGCACAGCGGTTATCAGAACTGGAAAAAGTGGCTGCCGTGCGATCGTGCTGTGGCCCTGCCGTGTGCATTCGCGCCATCTGCGCAGGACAGCGCGCAAGAGGCTGATGTGCGCGCTGGCATGACGCCTTACACCCGTGCCACGGCACTCGCCGCCGGCTGGTCATGGCGCATCCCGCTGCAACATCGCATAGGGAATGGTTATGTATACAGCAGCGACCACATTTCGGACGACGAGGCAGAAACCGTTTTGCGGGCGCGACTGGAAGGAGAGGTCCTCGGCAATGCCAATCGTCTTCGCTTCACCAGCGGACATGCCACGGAAGTCTGGAAGGGCAACTGCATCGCACTGGGGTTGGCGGCGGGTTTTCTCGAACCACTGGAATCTACCAGCATCGTATTGGTGCAGACCGGCATCGAGAAGTTGATCCGTCTGTTTCCCTACGCTGGTTTTAGTGCCGTTACACGCACAGAATTCAATCGCTGCACCCGGCTCGAATATGAGCGAATCCGGGATTTCCTGATCCTGCACTATTGGGCATCAGCGCGAAGCGAACCGATGTGGAGGGCTTGTCAGGAGGCCGAATTGCCAGATCCTCTACGGCATAAGATCGAGGTTTTCCGCGCCCAGGGACATCTGGTCCGCTACGAATGGGAGAGTTTTCATGATCCGAGCTGGCTCAGTATGTACGCAGGGCTTGGGATTGCCGCTCGCTCGCGGGACCTGTCCGCCGATCGCCTTGAGCCTGACCAACTGCGGAACATAGCCGAACGACTGAGGACTGACGTTACAACGCTTGCCAATCAGGCGTACCTTCACGGCAATTATATCAAGCGCGTGCTTGAAGATTCAAAATAATTTAGAAAAAATAGTACTTTTCACTTCGGCTCTTCCGATGTCGTGCGTCTTACCTTCAAAGCGCACAAAATCAACAGCGCTTGGGGAGAGAAAAAATGAAAGCACGAACGAACTTACGTCATCGTCATATCATGTCCGCGTCAGTGGTCGCATTACTGACCCTTGCGGCATCCGTGGCTCAGGCCCAGGATGCGACACCGTCTGCTGCCCCGACGCGAAGCGCCGTTGTGCCGGCTGCTGCTGAAGACAACACAGTGGTTGTGGTTACCGGGATCCGCAATTCCCTGCGTAGCGCCATGAACACCAAGAAAAATGCAACTGAAATTGTCGACTCGATCGTCGCCGAAGACATTGGCAAGCTGCCGGACAATAACGTTTCGGAAGCGCTGCAACGGATCCCCGGTGTCCAGATCACCCGTAATCACGGCGAAGGCAGTGGCATCGCCATCCGCGGTCTGACCCAGGTCAAGACGCTGATCAATGGTCGCGAAATCTACAGCGATACCGGTCGCGATCTGTCCCTGGAAAACGTCCCTGCTGAAATCCTTGCCGGCATCGACACCTATAAGAATCCGTCTGCCGGTCTCGTTGAGGGCGGCCTTGGTGGTGTCGTCAACCTCAAGACACGTCGCCCGTTCGACTTCAAGGGCTTCACGGCCAGTGCCTCGATCCGTGAGAACTATTACGATCTCGCGGATAAGAGCGATCCCCAGATATCCGCGCTTATCAGCAATCGTTTTGACACCGGTGTCGGTGAAGTCGGTTTGCTGCTCGGTCTCGCCGATGTGAAATCTGCTGGCCGTTTCGATCAGATCGGTGTCGAGCCTTTCAACAATCGCTATAATCTGCTTGATTACAACAAAAACGGCGTATTTCCGGGCACCACACCGCCCGCCGCCGGTTCCGATGCCGGTGACCTGGTAATTTCGCCGAACGGGGGCGGTAACTCAACCGAAATCACCGATCGTGACCGCAAGGCGATGAACTTCGTCGGTCAATGGCGTCCAAACGACGATATGGAATGGACGTTGGAATTGACCCACAACGACTATGACTACACGCAATCATCCTACGTCGTTTTTGCCAACCGTGGTTCGCTGCTGGCTCAGCCTGGCGCTGACTTTACCTTCTCAGGCGACAGCAATGTGGTGCAATCGGGCGCCTATCGCGATGTTACCTTCACGTCGAATTCCAATTATTTCGACCGGACCTCCTTCACCGACCAGGCGGCGATTTCCGGCAAATGGCGAGCGACGGATCACCTGAAGTTCACGACGGATATCGCCTATACACGTTCGGCCCGTACCGATCTCAGCGGTGGTATTCGTATCGGCAATTCCGCCAATCCGACCGGTACGACGCTGACCTTTGACGTTCGTGGCGATCTGCCAAGCTTCCAATTGACCGGCTTCCCGGTATCGGACCCGACCGCCTATAACCTCATCGATTCCAGTCACGCCATTGAAAAGGCCAGCGGCTCGGGACTGGCCGCGCGGGTCGATGCGAACTACAGCTTCGATAATGGCTGGGTAAAAAGCATCGACTTTGGCCTTCGCTATGCCAATCGCGATATTCTGCGCATGCAGGGGTCGCGCTCCCATTTCTCGGGTAATCAACCCATATCGCTTTTGCCTCAGGCGGCGGGCGTTATTCCGTACGATGACTTCTATCGCGGTCAGGAGGGTCAGTTCATCGGCTCCGGCATTCTGGGCGCACCTCTGAGCCTGTTGCGTGATCTGCCAACGGTGTGTGCCGGTCTTGGCGATACGGTTTGCTACCCGACGTTTAATCCGCTTAACACCTACTCGGCGGAGGAATCGACAAATGGTGGCTTCGTCCAAATCAACTATGGTTTCGACATCGGTCGCTTCCCGGTGACCGGTAATGTCGGCGGGCGTTATGTGACGACCGACCTGCATATCACCGGCTTCCGGACCTCTAACGACGGCTTGGGAGCGCCCATCGATCAGCGTACCAGCTACAAGGACTTCCTGCCGAGCTTCAATGCCCGCATTGAGTTGAAGGACGATCTGTTCCTGCGCCTGGCAGCCGCCAAGCAATTGACGCGCCCGTCCTTCTCGCAGTTGTCGCCAAACCTGTCGATAGGTTTCGCCAACGCCAACGCGACCCTCACGGGCAGCGCCGGCAACCCGGACCTGCGTCCGCTGCGTTCGACATCATATGATGCCTCGCTGGAATATTATTTCAGCCGGAGCAGCTACACCTATCTGTCGCTGTTCAAGAAAGAGGTTTCGGGTTTCATCCAGACGGTGACGACTGAAGAGCCGGTTGCTTTCCCGGACTATCCGCAATATCCGACGGCCCAGATCACTCGTCCGCAAAATGGCGAAGATGGCACGATCGATGGTTTCGAAGTGGGTGTTCAGACCTTCTTTGATTTCCTGCCGTCACCGTTCGATGGCCTCGGGGTTCAGGCCAACTATACCCGCGTTAACTCGTCGGCGCCGGGACCGATTGCTGGCACCTCTGTCCCGCTCGTCGGTCTCTCAAAAAACAGCTACAATCTGGTCGGTTACTATGAGAAGGGCAAGATCCGCGCTCGCCTGGCCTATAATTACCGCGACGATTATGTTGATACGACTTCGGGCCCCGGTTCCGGTGCCCTGCCGATCTACGCCGCGCCCGTTGGCTATCTCTCGGCTTCGATCGGTTACAAGTTCAACACTCACGTCGACTTCTCGATTGACGCCGACAACCTCACCAACACCGAGTACGGCAGCTATTTCGGCACCGAAGATCGTCCGCGCTTCCACAATATCGTGGATCGCCGGATCGGCGCCGTGCTTCGTCTGACCTACTAAGACCAGAATTCTGCTGACGACCTGATTTCACTTCCCTGATCAACGTGCATAAGCAGACGGCCGGCATAGCTGGCCACCCCCGCACGGTCCTTCCGAGAACCAAACTGCCGTGCGGGCTTTTTTTATTCCAGTGGATCGCTTTGTCTGAAACAAGGCGATCCACGTTCGTTTTCCCGAGGACTTCATCTCATGCTTCGTCCTTTCGTCACCTGTTTGATAGTTCTTTTGGCGTTGGCTTCCAGCGCGCAAGCGGAACCCCGCCATAGCCAGGAGCTGGACACCTCCTGGCAGTTTGTTCGTGCGGAAGCATCAACGGACCAGTCGACGCCGCCATCGGCCATGGCCTGGCAAAAGATCACCCTGCCGCATACTTACAACGCAGCCGATGGCGCTGATGGTGGCGGCTATTATCGCGGGGCGGCCTGGTACAAGACGCAGGTCCAGTTCAAGGCTAAGTCGCCTTCCGAGCGCACCTTCATCGAGTTCGATGGCGCGGCCGTGGTGGCGGATATCTGGGTCAATGGAACCCACGTCGGTAAGCACGAGGGCGCCTATGCACGCTTTCGCTTAGATATCACTGATGAACTAAAGGCTGGTGCAAATGAGATTGCCGTGCGCACCAGCAATGCTAAAGTTGACTCGGTGGCACCTCTTGGCGGCGACTTCACCGTATTCGGTGGCTTGTTCCGCAAGGTGCGTCTGGTTTCCGTGGCCGACACGCACTTTGATATGATGGATTACGGCGGGCCAGGCCTCTATCTGACACCTTCAAAAGTGACATCTAAGTCGGCTGCACTTGGCGTAGTCGCGCGGGTAAGTAATGCCTCTAAGGATTCAAAGAGCCTGACGGTCAGGTTGAGCCTGATTGATGCGTCGGGTTCGGTTGTCAAAACCTTCAACGCTCCGATTAAAATCGCCGAGGGTGCCGAAGGGACGGTGTCATTGAACGGTACTATATCCCACCCTCATTTATGGGATGGCGAAACCGATCCGTACTTGTATACGGCGCGCGCCGAACTGATTTCAAATGGTCAGGTCATGGATACGGTTGAACAGCCGCTTGGCTTTCGTGATATTCGCATAGATCCCAACAATGGGCTTTATCTAAATGGAAAACACATTGCCGTTCATGGCGTAAATCTGTTTCATAGTGGCCGGCCGGAGAAGGGCTTGGCCGTCAGTGACGCGGATATCGACCAGGACCTGACAATCATGCGTGATCTGGGCGCCAATGGCTTGCGTTTCGTGCACTTCCAGCACCCGCCCCATACTTACGACAAAGCCGATCAGGCCGGCTTCCTTGTGTGGACGGAAATCCCGATGAATGGTGTCATCAGTGGCACGCCGGCGTTCCAGGCCAACATCACGCAACAGTTCAAGGAGCTTGTGCGCCAGAATTATAACCACCCGAGCGTCATGATGTGGGGGATCGGGAACGAGGTCTATAAGTCCGATGACGACAGCAATCGCCTGATGGACACATTACAGAAAATCGCCGGTGAAGAAGATGCGACCCGACCGACGGTCTATGCGACATGCTGTGGCGCGCCCAACGCGCCACACGCCATGCACACCAATGTCATTGGTTATAATATCTACAATGGCTGGTATCCCGAGCAAAAGGGTTCGTTGGGCGATTGGGCCAAGGCGGCCCACGATCTGGTGCCTACGCGATCGATCGCCATCAGCGAGTATGGCGCCGGTGCGAGCATTCTGCAGCAGGAAGACCCGCCAGCCAAACCGGTTCCGGCCAGCTATTGGCACCCTGAACAGTATCAGGCCTTATTCCATGAAACAGCCTGGCGTGATCTCCGCGAAAAACCCTATCTTTGGGGAACCTTTATCTGGGTTGGTTTCGACCTTGCCTCAGACGGCCGTAAGGAAGGCGATCGCGACGGCATAAACGACAAGGGTCTGGTCAGTTATGATCGTACAGTGCGCAAGGACGCCTTCTACTGGTATCAGGCCAACTGGTCGGACAAGCCGATGGTCTATATTACGTCGCGCCGCTTCGTTGACCGCAGCACGGATCGCGCTGATGTTAAGGTCTACTCCAATGCTGAAACGGTTATGCTTTCTGTAAATGGCAAAACCCTACCGAGTGTCAAGGTAAGCGATCACATCGCTACATGGCAGAACGTCCCATTGTCGTCAGGCGAAAATCGCTTGGCAGTGAATGGGACGACGGCGGGTGGTCAGGCCGTGACGGACGCTGTAGTCTGGAACAGGACCGTCGCGAACGACGGAACGGCTCATTAACTTTGGACCATTGAGAAAAAGTACGCGCCGGCTTCGGATGTTCCAGGCTGGCGCGTCTAACTATAGGAAGCTAATCAACGGCCCAAATGACCCAGCCCAAACCCCATGACGCTGAGCTGAAACGCCTCAATGCCCGATATCGCGGGCCATTGGTGGCGTTTTTTGCGCGTCGGGGGCTCCCGCAGGCCGATGCCGAAGACCTGACCCAGGATGTTTTTGTGCGGTTGGCGGGCACCGATAAGCAGGTGATAGACAATACCGACGCCTATATCTTTCAGATTGCTGCCAATCTGCTCAAGGATCGGTTCCGTCGTGATACCACACGGTCAAGCGCTTATTCCGGTTATACGGCCCTCGAAATGCTGGAAGCCGAAACCCTTGATCCGGCCCGACAGTTGGTGGGCCGCGAGCAACTGGCCGAGGTAACGCGCTACATCGCCGAACTACCGGAACGCACACGAACTGTCTTTGTCCTTTTCAGGATCGAAGGCATAAGCCAAGGTGAGATCGCTGCGGCCTATCAGATTTCGACCCGGACTGTGCAGCAACTCGTTGCCGATGCTATGGCCCACATTGTGGGCCGCCTGAAAAGTGGAGAGTACCAGTGAAAGCGACGCGTAAGACCAGCGATGCTCTTGCCGCCGCGTCGATGTGGTGTGTCAAGATACAGTCCGGTCCATTGAGCGATGAAGAAGAAGGGGCGTTCGCGGCATGGTGTCGTGAGGATTCAAATCACCAGACTCTGTTCAACGAAACTATGTCTGCCTGGGCCGCACTTGATGATGTCAGCGCATCTCCCGCCATGATAGATATTCGTGGCGATGCTTTGAGGGACTTCCGTAAGGCGCAGGCGGCATCGGTCGCCGTTCGCTTTTCCCGTCGCCGCATGTGGGGAAGCCTGGCAGCGACGCTCGTCTTAACTGGCGGGGCCGCGTGGACTTGGCAGACCCTCCATCGCGATACCTACAAGACCCTGGTCGGTGAACGCCGCGATGTCGTCTTGAGCGATGGGTCCAGGCTCGCCCTGGATAGCGACACGATCGTTGAGGTCAAATACGCGGGTGGGCAACGCCGGTTGTGGCTGCAACAGGGACGCGCGAAATTCAGCGTGGCGAAAGATCCGCTGCATCCGTTCAGCGTAACGGCCGGTGAGAAGACAGTTGTGGCCACAGGTACGGAATTCAGTGTCGAGCGCGTGGCGCAGCAGGTTCGCGTTGTGCTCTATGAAGGTCATGTCGCGGTTCTGAGCGGACGTGAGGATGCTCCACAACGACCTTCGGTCAGGATTGATGGCCAGGTTCCGGGGGTTTCGCTTTCACCGAACCAGGAACTGGTGACGTCACAAGGCAGTGACAGGGCGACTGTTGCAGGTGTTGAACCAACCCACGCTGGCGCCTGGGAGGCGGGCAGGCTCGTGTTTGAGAACGAGCCGCTTGGACTGGCCGTCGCCCGGGTAAACAGATACACCCAAAACAAAGTGCGCATAGGCACACTGAGGGATCCGGCTGTGCGGGTCAGTGGCTTCTACCGCGCCGGTGATACACCTGCCTTTGTCGATGGTGTGTCGGCCGTGTCGGGCCTGCACTATCGAGTTGCCAACGGCGAATACATACTTGAGTCCAAGGAGAACTGACGCAAGTTCACTAAACTAAACACGACCGACGTAATCCGGAAAGAAGTGCCGTTTTCCAAAAGGCACCAGGATTAGGGGAAACAAATGCCTCGGTACAGGGGAGGGCGCGTCGTTTGCGTCTTCCGGCTCGCAAATCTGGCTTTCATCACGGCGTTCGCAACCTGCGTTCCGGCCGCGAGGGCGGTTGCACAAGTCCAAATCTACCAGTTTGAGATTGCCCCGGGTAATGTGGATCGCGCGCTGCGTGCGTATTCTGATGTTACGGGGGCCCAGATTGCCTACGACGCCAGAATGGTCAGTCAAAGGGTCAGTCCGGGTGTTGACGGCGCCTACACGTCGGACCAGGCCCTCGCAAAGCTGCTTGTGGACACTGGATTACGGGCGGAGAAGTTGAAGAGCGGCGTCATCAAGATCGCTGTCATGCTCGTTGTCACCCTACCAACGACACCTACCGAAACGTCGGTGTCCCAGGTCCAACCGGAACCGCCGACGGTTATTGTTGTGCGTGGCGTTCGGGACTCATTCCAAAGCGGCGCCACGTTCAAACGATCGACGGCTTATCTGTCAGATTCTGTGATTGCGGAAGATTTTGGCAAACTGCCCGATAATAACTTATCGGAGGCATTGCAACGTATCTCCGGCATCCAGATTACTCGTAATCACGGCGAGGGCAGTGGCATCGCTATTCGGGGCCTGACCCAGGTCAAGACCTTGATCAATGGCCGTGAAATTTACAGTGATACCGGTCGCGATCTATCGCTCGAATACCTGCCGGCTGAGGTTTTCGCGCAACTCGACGTGTTCAAAAACCCTTCGGCGACGTTCATTGAAGGCGGGGTAGGTGGCGTCGTCAACCTGCGTACACGCATGCCGTTTGACTTCAAAGGGTTTGAGGCCAGCCTCAGTTTGCGAACCAACGCTTATGATCTGGCAGGTAAGCAAGAACCCGAAATATCTGCTTTGATAAGTAATCGATTCCAGACCGGGTATGGTGAGATCGGTGTCATGTTCGGGGTGGCGGACGTCAAATCGGCTGGTCGATTTGATCAGGTTGGTGTTGAGCCGTTCAATAACCGCTACAATTTACTCGATTTCGATAAGGACGGACTGTTTCCAGGGAATGCTCCCCCTGCGGCAGGCGCAGACGCCGACGATCTGGTGATTTCACCGAACGGTGGCGGCAATTCCGTGGAGCTGACGGAACGTGACAGAAGAGCTTACAATACCGTCATCCAATGGCGGCCAAATGACGTCACCGAATTAAGCCTTGAAGCGGCGCACTACGGTTACGATTATCAGCAAGGCTCTTATGTGGTGTTCGCAAATCGAGGACCGCTTTTGGCGGCGCCAGGGGCCAGTTTCACATTCTCAGGCGACAGCAATGTCGTTCAGTCTGGCGGCTACCGGGACGTCGTGTTCACCTCGAACTCAAATTACTTCGATCGCACGGCTTTCACGGATCAGGTTGCGCTATCCGGCAAATGGCGGCCAAACACAGCGCTCAAGTTCGCAGCAGATATTGCCTATACACATTCCTTGCGCAACGATGAGAGCGGCGGCATACGCATCGGTAATTCCGGCAATCCATCTGGAACAACCCTGGTGTTCGATGTGCGTGGCGATGTGCCGTCGTTCACGATCAGTGGATTTCCGGTTGCTGACCGGACTGCATACAATCTGATCGATTCCAGTCACTCGATCGAGAAGGCGCAGGGCGCGGGCCTGGCCGCGGGATTAAATGGTAGCTATGTGTTGGATCATGGCTGGTTCAAGAGCATCGAATTCGGTGCCAGACAAAGCACACGCACGATCCTGCGTCGTCAGGGTTCAAGGCAGCATTTCCCGATCAATTCGGTGATGCCGATCGACCTGTTGCCACAGGCCGCCGCACCGATAAATGTGAGCAATTTTTACAGGGGTGAGGCTGGGGCGCAATTGATCGGTTCGGGGATCCTCGGCGCGCCTTTGAGCCTGGTGCGCGATCTGCCGACGATTTGTGCGGGACTGGGCGATACCGTCTGTTATCCGGTCTTCAACCCGCTCAACACCTATTCGGCCGAGGAAACGACCCGCGCTGTTTTCGCGCAGTTCAACTACGACTTCGATCTTGGCCGCTTTCCCGTGACAGGCAATGTCGGTGGGCGTTACGTCACGACGGAATTGCATATCTCAGGTTTTCGGACGTCGAACGATGGGCAGGGCGCTCCAATCGATCAGCAAACACAGTACGAGGATTTTCTGCCAAGCTTAAATGCCCGCATCGAATTGAAGGGCGATTTGTATTTACGTCTGGCTGCGGCCAAGCAACTGACCCGCCCATCCTTCTCCCAACTGTCTCCTAATCTGTCGATCGGGTTTGCCAATGCTAATGCGACCCTTACCGGTATCGCCGGGAACCCCGATCTGAGGCCATTGCGTGCGGCCTCGTATGATGCGTCACTGGAATATTATTTTACCCGCAATGGCTATACGTATCTGTCGCTCTTCAAGAAGGAAGTCTCAGGCTTTATTCAGACGGTGACGACGGAGGAGCCTGTTGCTTTCCCTGACTATCCGCAATATCCGACGGCCCAGATCACACGCCCGCAGAACGGTGATGACGGCACGATAGACGGCTTCGAAATCGGTGTGCAGACCTTTTTGGACTTTCTGCCGACGCCATTTGATGGCCTGGGCATTCAAGCTAACTATACCCGCGTCAATTCGACAGCGCCGGGGCCGATCGCGGGCACCACGGTGCCGCTCGTTGGTCTGTCGAAGAATAGCTACAACCTGGTCGCCTACTATGAGAAGGGCAAGGTCCGTGCCCGCGTCGCCTATAATTACCGCGATGATTATGTCGACACCACATCGGGACCCGGTTCCGGATCCTTACCGATCTATGCCAGCCCGGTAGGCTATCTCGCCGCCTCAATTGGCTACAAGGTCAACAGCCATATAGATCTTGCGATCGATGCCGATAATATCGCCAACGCCGAATATGGCAGCTATTTCGGCAACGAAGACCGGCCGCGCTTTCGCAACATCGTGGACCGCCGGATCGGCGCGGTTATTCGCCTGACCTATTAAATCCGTTCACCAGCGGAATATCCTGGGCGTTGCGAGATCGCGGCCTAATAGCCAATGGAAAAATGGCAAAAAACGCTTCGGGTTGAGGCGTCGAATGCGTCTTACCCTTCAGGACGCTTATAATTCAATAAAGCGTTTCGGAGGAACCTTCAGGATGCGGCTCGTCAACGGCAATCGCCGTTGTGAGGTGTGTCTCCAAATCTGCCCGACATCTGTTTGATCCCGTTCCCCGCTGGCGCGCATGGCTAGGACAGTTCCGCGGATACGGGCACGAAAAAATACCTCACACCAACACAGGAGATAAAATGACCAAACTATTTTTCCGGTTATCGGCCTTTTTTCTGATTTCCATTTTTGCCGTGGCTGCGCCGGGTGTCAGTTTTGCGCATGGCGAATTGACCTTTGAAAAGCCGAAGCCGAATGTAGCAGCGACACCCCCAATGGGGTGGAACTCCTGGAATCATTTCGCCTGCAACATAGACGAGGCGAAGGTTCGGGGCGCGGCGGACGCTATGGCGTCTTCCGGCATGAAAGACGCGGGATACCAGTATATCATTATTGACGACTGCTGGCAGTCCGCGCGTGATGAAGTCGGAAATATTCTGGCCGATCCGGAGCGGTTCCCGTCAGGCATCAAGGCGCTGGCCGACTACGTTCATGCGAAGGGGCTGAAGTTTGGTCTATACTCCGATGCCGGCCTGAAAACCTGTGGCGGCCGCCCTGGAAGCCGGGGTTATGAATTCCAGGACGCCAGGCAGTATGCGGCGTGGGGTGTCGACTATCTCAAATATGATTGGTGCAATACCGGTCCTGCGAACGCCGAAGCGAGCTATACGGTCATGGCTATGGCGCTGCGCGCATCCGGGCGGGACATCGTCTTTTCGATCTGCGAATGGGGGGACAACCATCCCCGCGATTGGGCGCCAGCCGTCGGTCATTTATGGCGCACGACCGGCGACATCAGCGACGCATGGGTTAAGAACGAAAAGAGCAAAAGCCATGAGAGCGGCATGATTGAAATTTTCGATCGCCAGGCTGATCTGTGGCGCGACTCTGGCCCCAACCAATGGAACGATCCCGACATGCTGGAAGTGGGTAATGGCGGGATGACAGACACGGAATACCGTTCCCATTTCAGCCTTTGGGCCATGTTGGCGGCGCCGCTTATCGCGGGCAATGATCTCTCGAAAATGGACGACGCAACCAAGGCGATCCTCCTGAACAAGGATGTCATTGCCGTCGATCAAGATGCTTTGGGGCTCCAGGCACACCGTGTTGCAAAGGACGGCGATTATGAAGTTTGGATGCGCCCGTTGAAAGGCGGTGACCGTGCCGTTGTTCTGTTTAACAGATCAGAAGCCGCACATAATATGTCGATAGACTGGCAGAGCCTGGACATGTCTGCTGCGGCAAAGGCCACAGTCAAGGACCTCTGGTCAAAAGCCGTCCAGAAAAATGTGAAGGGCGCGTTTGGACAATCCGTGCCATCGCATGGCGTCGTAATGCTTCGCGTCACGCCGTCTTACTAATCGCAATGTTGAGAGCTTATTTGCGGCAATTCTGTTCGATCGCAAGTAAGCTCTGGTTTTTACGATGGCAAGATGTGAAACTGGTAGGCGAGAGGTCAGGTCCGAGCGGCTTTCCTGGGACAAGATCGTCCGCATCAAATTGTCATTCAGGTAAGCCCAAGGCCCAGCGAAGTTTAGGACGTTTTTGGCGTGCACCCGGCGCCATCTGGGCCAGAAAGCTTGCGATTTCGCCTGTAACAAGCGATTGTTTGAAATACAGTAAGTGCAGCGCGATGCCCTTGGTTGCGGCCCCCCGCAACCAAAATCTTAATAAGATAAATCAAAGAGATAGCCGCCTTCCGAGGCGGATTTTCTGCGTCCGAAATGCACCGACAGCTATCACATGACTACCACTTTAAGCAAAAAGACACATAAGCTGATGCGTTCGTTGAGGCATTTCAGCTCGGCATATAGGCAGAATAGCGGGCTTCTACATAGGCCCTGCGAAGGCTGTCAAAGGCAGTATAATCTCTCTCCCAATACAAGCTTGCCTCAGAGCTATTGCGAATTTCCGTTTTTTTACTCCATTCACTGCACAGTGGGTTGTCTATCGTGGTGATGGCGGCGATCAGGGCAGTGCTTTCCAGAAGGCCGAACGGCGCGCGTAGGTATTACTGAGCATTTTCGCCCACGCTTCATGTGTGTCGTAGCGGCCAAAGTCATCGATATGTCTGGCCAGGCTTTCGGCTTCCAGATAGGGCAGGGCGGCCGATTCATGCGCGCGTTCTCCAGGCGACGCCAGGCTCGCCTCGACAATCTGGCGGTGAAGGAGCAGCGCCCCGAACGGATACCTGGATGACAGGCGGTCGGCGGCGAAGATAAGGCGCTCAGTATCACTGCCGTCCATTTCCCTAACCCGGTTGATGACGAGGCTGGCAGCACGGTCAAAGGATGGCCAATGGATCAGAAGCGATAACGCCGCGTTGGCGTCAGGGTAGGACTTGACCCAGTCAAGTACTTCGTCCTCGGCTTCAATATCGGCAAAGTCAGGCAGGCGTTTGAGGTAAGCGCGCAGATACCCGGCCTGAAGGGTACGCTGAAAACGTTCCAGCCGCACGGTTTGGGCGTCGTCCTTGCGCCCCAGGGTTTCGAGCGTCGCGATTCGGGCATCTACCCATTCAGCAGGCATCTCGAAACGGGCGCTTTGGCGGGCGCCATCGAGGGCCTTGAGCGCGTCCGCAGGGCGATCGGCCTTGAGCAGCCGGCTCGCGATCTGAGCGGCGGAGGCGGGCAGATAGGCGTCCGCCATCAACGAAATGAACGCGTCGACGTCGCCGAGAGCGTCGGCAATGGCCAGAAGGGCCACCTTTGTGTTGTCGGCGCGCGATCGTTTGCGCAAGGCCTCGGAAGCTGCAAGGACGCGCTTGCGCCAACGTTTTGCCGTTCTCGGCCGGGATGCCAGCGGCGATGCTGGTTCTTTTGCCGCGACCAGGATGGCGGTCCTTAGCTGCCGTAATCCGCCTTCGCCCAAAATCGGGGCCATCAAGGGAATGAGCGCGTCGTTTTGGCCGTATGTGTTTTCCATCTGCGCCGCGACGATATGAGTAATAAGGCCGTCAGGATGAGGCTTCGCCAGTGGAGCTATCGTCACCAGGTCCTGGCAGCCGGCTTTAAACACGTCGAGCACGCCGCCCGACGCATCGCTTGTGCGTTCGATGACGGCATCGCCAAGCGCGATGAATTGCCAGATCAAGTCATAGGCGTCCTGTGGCGCGGCTAATGCCACCTGTTCGACAATCAGCCGGCGTTGGGTGTTCACGTCGGCTCGAAATCCCTTGAGCGTTCGCCATCCCACATTGGCTGTCGATGCGCCGATGGCGATGAGGCGCTTACGGATTTCGTTGCTGAGCTTCAAGGGGCTTTCGCTGCCGGCCAGTTCCAGGCGCAGGCGGCGCTTGGCATTGGCATTGCCCTCGCTGATCTCCATGAGCAGTTCCGCCAGATGAGCGGCGCCCAGGCCTTCCAGATTTGTGGCGTTAAGCGTTGTCTTGGAAGCCATTGTCTCAATCGATTGCTGCACGGAGCTTAAACGTAAGCGTACAGGCTTTTCGATACAAGCCGCTTGGTGGACTAAGGTGTCAGTCGAGGAAAACTGACGATATATGGTAAGTAATATAAAAATTATACATATAACTTACTGCTGAGTTATAATGTAGTATC
>FTKR01091676.1_pt1 | contig 21885 bp, 23 predicted proteins | sample 1658141 | NCBI WGS metagenome assembly FTKR01 (sample SAMEA3914802, study PRJEB12502) | metagenome | biome: forest; material: soil | place: Canada | collected 2010-06-25 | depth 0.1 m | reverse complement strand
CGCGATATCCGCCGCACTGATCGCTTCGCTGGAAATCACCCCGGAAACCGCCGCGCTACCAGCCTCGCCCAAATCCTGCCCCGCCGCCCCCGCCGTCAGGCCCGATTGCGCCTGGCAGGTCACGCCGAGAAAGTCCAGCGCCTGGTCATGATCAGTAAAACCGAGCGTCACGCCATCGCGCCGTTCGATCAGCCAGACATGGCAAAACTTCGCCGCCCCCTGCGTCATCGCAGAGGCCATATGTTCAGAAACAGTCCGCATAAATCACCTTACTTCTCCTCCCCATTTCTTAAATGGGGAGGTGGCGGGCGCAGTCCCGCCGGAGGGGCGCTAAACCCGTATCTCAACCAGCGACACCGCCGTCAGCCGCCCGGCATCGACGCCTTCCAGTGTCAAATCGATCCGCTCGGAATCGAACCGTACCGGCGTATCGAACTCGAACCCGGCCGTGACCGCCGCACCCATCGCCGGCGCCGATACCAACGTCACCAGCCCCGTCACCGTATCGACCGTAAAACCCGTGACCTCGACGCCTCCGACCGCCACGCGCACCGTGCCGCTGACCGGTTTGCTGATCGGCCGAACCACCGCGCCATAGGCCTTGCACAACGGAAATACCTTGCCCGCGCCGTCACCCGTCCCGATCGCCTGATCCACCGCACTTGGCGCCACATTCAAAGCGCAACTCTTGTAATCAGCGAAATCCTTGAAACGGAAACCGTACAACCGCCCTTCCCGCGCCTCGAAGAAACTGAGCAGTTCCGCCGCATCGACCAGCGATTTCACGCCCGCCCCGATCAAATACCGCCGGCGCCCCAGCGCCCAGGGACTGATCCGCCGCTCAAAGCCCGAAGCCAGTGACACAATCTCTGTCTTGCGCTCGATCCCCGATCCCGACCCGAAAGCCAGCCGAACCGGAAACCGCACCTCATGAAAACCACTCATAAAAATCCTCTCCTATTTCTCCTCCCCATTTCTTAAATGGGGAGGTGTCGAGCAAGCGAAGCCGTCAGGCGAAGCGCGTCGAGACGGAGGGGCGCCCCTAAAACCTACCGCAACCCCATTCGCGCCGCCCGCTGCAAAGCCGTCGCCACCTGGGCCTCCGACCGCACCAGGGCCTGCGCGCCCCCCGAAACCATCACGGTCACATTGACATTCGGCGACGACCCACCCGCCTCAATATTCCCCGAAACCGCTGGCCGAAACATCTCCGGTCCGCGCTCGCCAATAAGATAACTCCCACCTGCGCCAACAAACCCGCCATCCGCCCGCGCCCCTGAAAAAGACGAACTCGCCGCGGAAAACACTTGCGACAACACCTCCGAAAGCCCCCCGGAAGACGACGACACGCCCGCCGCCGAATTGACCGCCGCCAATACCGCCGAAGCCAGTTCCTTCAGGCTGATCTTGCCGTCCGAAGCCGCCCGCGCCAATGACCGCGACAGGCTTTCACCGGCCTTGGAAAACGCCTGATCGATGGCCTCGGCCGTTTCACCCGCCGCACCTTCCAGCGCTTTGATCGCCGCTGACGCTTCGCCGATCTGCCCGCCAATACCACTCGAAAACGGATCACTCATCCGGAAACTCCCGCATCAAATTATCCAGAGCCACCCGGCTCAAAACCGCCATTTCCGGCGTCGCCGTCAGCATCTGCCACTCGCGCCAACTCAGCCGCCAAAACACCTCCGGCGCCAAGCTCAGGCCCAAAACGCCATGCCGAAACAATGCCGCCCAATCAGTGCGCATTCATCGCCTCGAAGGCCTTCACCACCGCCCGGATCGCCTCGGCAAAACCAACGCCCTCCGGCACGTCATCCATCGCCAGCGCGCGCAAAACGATCGTCAAATCCGCCGCACCCAATCCCTTCAAACGGTCACCCAATGCCTCGAAGCCTGACACGCCGAAATGCCCTTCCAGCGCCGCCAGCGCGCCCAGGGTCACGCAGAGACGCACCTCAGTCCCGCCCAGCGACACCGATACCTCACCCCTTGCGGCATTACACAGCGGCAAAGCTGACCTCCCCCGCCGAAGCCAGGGTCAGGGCAAAACTGGCCTCGCCGTCATGCTGCCCGGCATATTCGAGCGCGGCAATCAGGAACGGCCCTTCAAACACGCCGAAATCCGGTACGATCACCTGCCAGCCCACCTGACTCTGGGCGAAAAACGCCTCACGCATCAGCGCATCCGAATCCGCATCCCGAAAGACGCCCGCGCCTGAAACCGACAGCGACCGCACCCCGGCGCCGGCTAGCAATTCACGCCAGCCGCCGCTGCCGGAATCAGTGACATCCACCGTCTTCGCATTGAGCGACACGGTTCGTGCGCGCAGCCCCGCCACGGTCACAAACGCCTCGCCATCGGAAATCTTGAGCAGCATATCCCTGCCCTTTTGCACAGCCATAGAACTATCCTTTTCTTGATCTCCCCCTCTTGGAGGGGGAGCTTGGAAACGCGCCTGCGCGTTTGCGAGAGGGAGTAAAAATTAACCCGCCTCAGTCACGGCCCTCAGCCGCACTAAGGCGTACGTCGTCCGCTGATCCGCCGCGCGAAACACATCGACATAACTGACCCGCAGACTGACCAGTCCGGCCAGTTCCAGCGCCGCGCCATCGAGCAGCACCCGCAACTCGGCCGCGATGGCTTTGGCTTCTTCCGAACCCCCAAAGCGCGACATGCACATCAGGTTCAACACCTGCTCGGTCACCTCCGCGCCGACACCGCCGATGGATTGCGCAGACACCCGTCCGAAGCTCACATACGGATACAAAACCTCCGCCGGCGGCTGATCATAAACCCGCGCCGGCGTCCCCAGCCAAACGGCCAACGACGCCTGCCCGCGCAGATAAACCAGCAAGGCCGCCTGCAAATCGAGAACCGGATCTGTCATTGGTGAATCCTTTCCAGCCGCACACGCACCGCGCCATCCGCGCCTTCATCCAGGCTCACAATCGTCCAGTCGAAACCCTTGAGATTGAGCCGCCCGCCCCGCGTCATGCCCGCCGCCGACCGGCAGATAAAATCGGCCGCCTGCACCACGAAAGCGTCGCCCTCAGCGGTCGTTTCCGCCGCCGGCGTATCGGGCCGAAAATCGCCCCAGGTGATGCCCGTGCCAGCGAAAGAAAAGCTCCGTCCGCCATAAACACTCTCAGTCTCGGTCACGGCGTAAAGTCGCGCCGGCGTCTGCAAGTCCATGATCCTCACAGGCGCACCTCACGGTACGGCGCAAGCCACGCCTCAAGCGCCTCCAGGTCCATCGCCGTTTCCCCGCGATTGGCATAGGCCTGCGCCACCAGGTACAGCAGACTTAAGCGCAGCGGTGCCGGAGACGCCTCATCGAGCGTCAGCCCGACCACCCCTTCCAGCCGCGTTTTGGCGGCCGAAATCAGGGTGGCGATCAGCGTATCTTCAGCCTCATGCGACACGCGCAAAAAGAGCTTGACCTCATCAAGCGAGACAGGTTCAGCCATTGAATTATCCTTGAAAAATCGATCCGGCCCCAAGCCTAAACCCGCCCGAAACATCGGGGATTATTTTCCCCTCTCCTCCCCATTTCCCAAATGGGGAGGTGGCGCGCGAAGTCGCGCCGGAGGGGCGTCTTCCTTAGCTTGCCGCTATCTTCATCACTTTGATCGCGTCAAAATTCTGCACCCCGCCGCCGACCCGCTTGGTGGTGTAGAACAGCACATAGGGCTTGGCCGAATACGGATCGCGCAACACCGAAATGCCGGCGCGGTCGACAATCAGATACCCCTTGGCGAAGTCACCAAACGCGATCGAATAGGCATTGGCCGCCACATCCGGCATGTCCTCGATCTCGCTTACCGGATAACCGAGCAGCAGCGGCAATTGCCCCGCCGTCATCGCCGGCTGCCAGATATAGTTGCCGTCGGCGTCCTTGAACTTGCGGATCTTCGCGGCGGTGCGGCGGTTCATGACAAAGCTGGCGCCGGGGCGATATTGCGATTTCGGCGCATAGATCAGGCTGATCAGCGCGTCGGTCGGGTTGGTCGTGGCGAAATCCGCCGCGGCGCCCGAAGCGACATAACCGATCTGGCCCCAGGTCGCCGTACCTTCGGCGGCGATGGTATAGCTGAGGAAACCCTTCGGCTTGTTCGAACCATCACCGGAAACAAAGGCCGTCGTTTCCTGGGCCGCGAAGCTGTCCTCGATCTCGGACGCCAGCCATTCGTCGAGATTGATATAGGCGTCGTCGAGAATATCCTGCGTCGCCGAAGGCGAGGCGTACAGCTCACCCGAAGCAAAGGTGATCAGGTCGAGCGTCGCCGGATTGGTCTCCGGGCGCGACGCCGTTTCCGCCACCCAGCCGGAGGTCACCGAAGCGGTCGTTACGGGCTTCCTGAAGGTGGCCGCGCCGATCTGGCGCACGCTGGCCAGCGAACGGAAGGGCGACACCAGGGCCAGGCGGCGGTCGATAAAGGTTTCCGTCTCGGTCGGCGCCAATACACCCGAACCGCTGCCGGAAGAAATACCGGCCTTCAGTTCGATACCGAGACGCCCAGAACGCAGATACCCGTCCCAAGCGGCCTTGGCTTCATCCGGCTGGGCCAGACGCGAACCGTCTTCAATGGCCGGGCGCGACTTCTGGCTCATCAGGCGCTGCAAACGGCTCTCGGCGGCCTGCAACGACGTTTCGATGCGCTCCAGCTTGTCTTCCAGCAGGCCATCGCCGCGCTTGTGTTCGATGGCGTCTAGCCGATGGTCATTGGCCGCCTTGAAGGCTTCAAAATTGGCCAATACTTCATGCAAAGCCGCACGGACCTCCGGCGAGGTCGCGGCCTGTTTCACTTCTTTCATCCATTTTCTCCAGTTGAAAATACAGCCGCAAACGCAGCTTCTATCTCCTCCCCATTTCTTAAATGGGGAGGTGTCGCCGCTTGTCGGCGACGGAGGGGCGCCTGCCTTAAGCCGCCACGCGCTCCTCACGGATCAATGTCACCCGCGCACTCGGCAGCATCGGGAACGTCACAATCGAAATCTCCCATAGCTCCACCGCCGTCAGCACCCGCAAACTCCCGCTATCACGCCGGCTTTTCACCGTGCGAAAGCCAATCGACAACCCATCAATCACGCCCGCTTTCACCAACGAACCGACCATCCGCGCCTCCGGATTGAGATCGAGAATCCGCCCGCGCACATAAAGCCCGATGGCGTCTTCGCGGATTTCGTCCCATACCCCTACCGGCGACTTGACCTGATGCTGATAAAGCATCCGCACACCCTTCGGTCCCGTACTGACAAGCGTGTCACGAAAGGCTCCGGCCACCACCACATCGTCATTCAAATCGCGCAGGCCAAAGCGCGAGGCATAGCCTTCGATATACAGCGTCATGAATACTCCCGATCCAACTTGGTCTCGATCCGGTCGAGCGTGGCGCGCTGTGTGAACGCCTGTTCTTCCAGCCGCGCCAGACGTTCATTGACACCGGCCTGCTGCTCCAGGCGCTGCTCCATCATGTCGAGCCGCGCCCCGGCCCGCCCGACCCACAGCAGGACAAACGCCGTCTGTATAACGATCGTGATAACCGCCGCGACCGGCACGGCTTGCCAGAAATTCATGGTGCCACCTCACCCGAAACCTCACTTAGGCCCGCCAGATGACGGCGCTCGACATCGGTCAGGAAGCTCGCCGCCTCCAGCCTGGCCCATAGCGCATCGCGTTCTGCCGAAAGCGCCGGCAGCGCTTCGATATCGTTGACGATCCGCGTCCCCGGAAACCTGACCTCCAGCCACGCACTTAAAGATCGCGTCGTCTTTTCGGCCAGAGGCAGCACCGCATTGCGCCAGAAGGCGGCATTGGCCTCCTTGTAATTGGCGTAGGAATTGTCACCCGGGATCCCCAGCAACTGCGCCGGCACGCCGAAGGCCAAAGCGATCTCACGCGCCGCGGCATTCTTGCCCTGGATAAAATCCATATCGGCCGGACTGAGCGACATCGGCTTCCAGTCCAGCCCGCCCTCCAGCAACAGCGGCCGGCCGGCATTGTCCTGCCCGGAATAGGTGTCGCTCAATTGTTCTTTCAGCCGCGCGAACTGATCCTCGGTCAGACGTTCCGAGGCTTTCGAACCGTAGACCAATGCCCCGGAAGGCCGCGCCGCATTATCGAGCAACGCCTTGTTCCACGCGCCCGACGCATTATGCACGTCGATCGAAAACGCCGCGGCTTCCAGGGGCGACAGTCCGTACCAGTCATCGAGCGGATGCCACAGCTTCAGGTGCAGCACCTTAAGCCAGCCCTCGCCGTCCCGCCCGATCACCGTTTTCGCGCTGCCGGTGCTGTATTCATAGGCTTCGGGCCAGCCCGAACGCCCCGGCACCACCTTCATCCGGTCGGGCCGCAGACTCCACAGTTCCGCCGGCGCGTCGTCGTCAAGGAATGCCGCCTCGACATAGGCATTGCCCGCCGTCTGCAAACCGCCGTAGACCGCCTCGCGCAGGTCGGCCCCGCCCTGCTCCGGATTGGGCCGGTCGATCAGCGTTTGCAACGGATGATCCGGTGCGCGGCGGCCTTCAAATTCCACTCGCAGCGGCACCGAGGCGCACGCCTCGGCTATCATCCGCACACAACGATAAGCGATGGCGTTTTTGGCAAAACCTTCTTGGGCCAAAGCCGTATAATTGCGCGGGGTCCACACCGGCTTACCCACCACATTCATGGCGATCACCGACCCCGCCGCCGACTGCTTTTGCTCACGCCCGAAAAGGCCGTTCAATCGTTTCAACATCCAAATTCCCATCATTTCTTGTACCTCCCCACTCGTGGGGAGGGGACCGCGCCGCTCTTGCAGCGGGGTGGTGGGGGCCTTTAAACCCGCCGCAGTCTCGGCTCGGCCCGCCCTGTCACCAGCAAGGTCGACAGCGCCCACACCAGTGCATCCGCCCTATCGGGACTCTTCCCCAATTCCCCACTTCCCAGCGCCATCAGTTCCTCATCCAGCTCGGCAAATCTCGCCTTGCCGGAAGGGCAATGGCTCACTCGTCCCTGTTCATACAAGGCCGCCACCGGCTCCGCCCGCGCCCGCTTGCCTGACCGCGCATGGACCAGCTCGATCGGCACATCACAGCCGGACATGGCGAGCAGCGATCGGATCATCTCCCCGCCCTGATTGGCCTCGGCGATGACCCCATGGGCGTTATACTCAACCACCAGTGACGCCACCTTCTGCGCCCAGCCGAGCGGCGAAAACCCGCTAACCGTGGCATCCTCAAGCACATAGCCCCGTTCACCCAACCGACCGGCCACCACGATCCCACAGGCATCCCCTCCGGCCGTGGCGGACGGATCGACCGCCACCACAATCATCTCGAACCGCTCCGGTCGCGCGCCATAGCACCGCGCCAGATCGTCGGCCCGCCACAGGGCGCGGTTATCGTCATCTACCACCAGCCCTTCCAGTTCCTGCGCCGCCAACCGCGTTCCGCCATAGAGACCACCTAGGCTCTGCAAAAACTCACGCGCCAGATTGCCGGCATTCTGCGCCGTCGCCGCCCGCGTAATCTCCACGCCGGTTTCCTTCATCAGGGTCCGCAGCGCCTTAATCGGCTTGGGCGTCGTTGTGAGGCACAGCCGGGGCTTTTCCCCCAGCCGCAACCCCATCCGCAGCATGGCGAGCGTTTCCGCTGGATGCCGCCAGGCGCAGAATTCATCCGCCCAAGCGTAATGAAATTGCGGCCCGCGCAGGCTTTCCGGATCTTCCGCCGAATAGGCATAGGCCACCCCGCCATTGGGCCAGCGCAGCCGCTTCCGCGACACCTCGTAGCTCGGCCGATTGCCTTTTGAAGCGATGCTTTTCAGTCCCGAAGGGCCCTCGATCATCACTTCGCGGACATCATGCAAACTGGGGCCAATCAGGGCGCATCGCACCCCGCGCCCGGCCAGCGCCGACAGCCATTCGGCGCCCGCCCGCGTCTTGCCGGCACCGCGCCCACCAAGGAACAGCCAGCTATGCCAGTCCCCCGTTGGCGCTTTCTGATGGTCGTTCGCCCAGAACCCCCATTGCTTCACCCGGTCCGGCGGTTCCGGCCCGTCCGGCAGACTCGCCACCCAGGCTGTGATCTCGTCGGGCTTCAGCAAGGCGATGGAGTTTGCGTTCCAGTTCTGCTCGCCAATCCCGGCCTGCCAAATCATCATTCATCTCGTCTTCCTCTGTGTCGTCCGGCGCGTCGTCATCGCTCGCGAAAATCTGTTCAATGGCAGCGTCCGTGGCCTTCAGTGCCTTGGCCATCCGTTCGGCTTCCAGCGGGGTTTTCGGCTCGGTCAGGGCCTCGATATGGGCCACCAGCTTTTCAGCCTGCGCCGCCAGCCTCAGCTTCAATGTCTGCTTCCACAGCGCCAATTCATCCGGTTGTCGTTCCATGCATCCAATCTAACTCACGCCGGATCAGCGGGGATTTTTTGCACAAAAAAGCCGCCCCACTTTCATGGAACGGCTTATTTTCCTTACCTCCTCCCCATTTCCCAAATGGGGAGGTGTCCGCACAGCGGACGGAGGGGTATCTTCCTTAAGGCTCCCACACAAACGTCGCCACCGCGCCGGCCGGCAGAGTGTACCCAAACGCCTTCCCTTGCGTCGCTACCGTAAATGCCGTCGACGCCTTATTGCCATTCAAGGCGATCAGCACCAGCGAACCATCCGTATTCCGAAACGCGACATTCGATATACCGCCCGCTTCATTGGAAGCCACCCTGACCGCCCCCGGTCTCACAAATTTCGACGCATGGCCAAAGGCGTAATATTCGATATTCTTCGTCACCTCACCCGTGCCTGAATTGATCGTCACGATACCGCGGCAATCGCCACACCCGCCCTTGTGCGGTCCGAAATTTTCATCGAGCGTCAGGTTCCACATCAGCACGCCCTTGGCCCAGTTGCGCGTAGACCCGATGATCAAATTTTTCACCGTCCAGTCGAAGGTCTCGTCGAATTTCGGCGCCCATTCCCCGCCTGAACATTCGGTGAAATAGGCGTCCTTGTCCGGATAGGCGTCATGCACCGGGCCTTGCGCCGCCACATCGCCGGCATAGCAATGCCAGGCCATACCCGCCACATACGGATTGGCCTTGGCATCCGCGAGAACAGCCAAAGGCGAAGACGGCAGATCCCAATTATGATCATAGTCGAGGATCTTCGTCGTCCCGCCATCCGCCGCCAGCTTCGGTCCCAGAAAACCGCCGATAAAGGCCGCGCGCGACGCCGGCTCGACCCGCATTCCCGGATAGGAATCCGGCTCGAAGCCCGGTTCGTTCTGCAAGGTCAGCAGCGTGATATCGACGCCCTCCGCCCGCATATCCTTCAGATAGCGCGACAGATAATCGGCAAAATACGGATAGGCGTCCGGCTTCAAAGATCCTTGGATGAGACTGTCCGTCGTCTTCATCCAGCCGGGCGCCGACCACGGCGACGCCATCACCGTCAGCTTCGGATTGATCGCCAGCGCCTGCTTCATCACCGGGATCACGTCCGCCTTCGCGGCATCGATCGAGAAATGCGCCAACTCCGGATCGCTCGCACCCTTCGGCATGTCATCGTAGCTGTAATGCTCGCGCGAAAAGTCCGATGCGCCAATGGTCAAACGCGTAAAACTGAACCCCAAACCATCTGAGCCAAACAGATCACCCACCAACGCATCACGCTGACTGTCCGACATCTTGCTGCGGATCAGATAGGCCGAAGCGTCGGTCATGGCCGCACCAAACCCTACCATCGTCTGATAGGTCTGTGACGGATCGACCGTGATCACCGTGCCCGTCGCCTTGCCAAAATGGATATCGGCCTGCGGCGCCAGCAGCTTCGACTGATCAGCGTCCGTCTCCCATACTTTCACAGAATTGGCTTTCACCGGACCGGCATGAGCCACAGCCGGGAAAGCCATCAACGCGGCCAATACCGCTACCTGAAAAATCCACATCTTATCCTCCCGTCAGGCCTTGCAATTGGCCTCTATATATTGTTCGTGACTGGGCATCGCCGCCACGCATTTGCCGATCACCCCGCTGATATCGTTGAGATATTTTACCACTTCCGCATCCGGCCGCAGATCGACGAACGGATCGTAACCCTGCGGAATCGCGCCCTGGCCGATCAGAACCTGTATCCAGCTCTCATCCGCGAAAAGTTCCTCGCCGTCCTTGAAGAAGCGCCCCGCCGCCGCCCACAATTTCAGCCGTTCGGCCAGCGCCTCCGGTATCTCCATATCGCGGCAGAAGCGCCACATCGGGGTGTCATCCCGCACGGTGAGCTTATAGTGCGCGATCAGGAAATCACGGATACGCGTATATTCAAAATCCGACTGTTCGTTGAAGGCATCGCGCTGCACCGGATCGAAACCGCTGTCCGGAAACAGCGCCACCAGCCGTAAAATCGCGCTTTGCACCATCTGAATCGAGGTCGATTCCAGCGGCTCCATGAAGCCGCCGGCCAACCCCACCGCCACGACATTCTTCAGCCACACCTTGCGCCGCTTGCCCGTCTTGAAACGGATCACCCGCGGCTCCGCCAGCGCCTCACCGGGCAGGTTGGCCATCAGCACTGCTGTCGCCTCATCCTCGCTCATGAAGCGCGACGAAAACACATGCCCGTTACCCATCCGGTGCTGCAAGGGTATCCGCCATTGCCAACCCGCCGTCCGCGCGATCGAGCGCGTATAGGGCAACGGCTCCCCCGTCGATACACATCCCACAGCCACCGCCCGGTCGCACGGCAGCCAGTGCGCCCAGTCCTCGAAACCGGCGCCCAGCGTCTGCTCGATCAGCAGCGCCCGCATCCCCGAACAGTCGATAAACAGCTCACCGGAAATGACCGCACCGCTCTCCAACACGACACTCTCGATAAAGCCGTCTTCCGCCCGCTGATTGACCTTAACGATCTTGCCTTCAGTCCGCTTCACGCCCAGCGCTTCCGAATATTTTCGCAGGTATTGCGCATAGAGTCCGGCGTCAAAATGATAAGCATAGGCGATATCATTGAGCGGCGAAGCTTTCATATCCGGCCGCGCCCGCATGAACCGGTTGGCATAGGCCGCCGCGGTATTGATCGAGTAATCGGCGAAGACATCCGACACCTGGCCGGCGCCGCGATATTTCAGCCAGTACTGGTGCATCCTCAGCCATCCCAGGTCCTGACCGATCTTGCCGAAGCCGTGGATATAGGTATTTCCGACATGGCCCCAGTCGGTGAATTCGACCCCCAGCTTGAAAGTCGCCTTGGTGCTTTTAATGAAGTCCGTCTCGTCCAGTTCGAGCAGGTGATTGAAGCGCTTGATCGCCGGAATGGTCGCCTCACCGACACCGATGGTGCCGATCTCTTCCGACTCCACCAACTCAATCTCAAGGCCTTTGCGCGCCAGCTTGGCCATCAGCGCGGCGGCCATCCAGCCCGCCGTCCCGCCGCCGACAATCACCACTTTTTTGAGCGGAGTCATACCCTATTCTCCTCCCCATTTCCTAAATGGGGAGGTGTCGCGGCGAAGTCGGCGACGGAGGGGGCCTTTCATCTCAGCTCTCATTTACATTCCACCGGCACAGATACAGGCAATGCGCCCACCGCTCCGGTTTTAGCATAGCTCAGCCCGTATCCCAAGACGAACAGCGGGGCCGCTTCCCCCGGACATCCCGCCGATGGCCAGTCAAACGATAGCGTGCCACGGAAATCCTTCACGCCAAACAAAACATCCGTCACCCCCTTGCCTTCCGTTCCCGGCAACCACGCCGCCACAAAGGCATCCGACAAATTGATCAGGTCATTGGCATAGGCCGTCCGGCCCGATTCAAACACGGTGATCACCGGCTTACCCTTGCCGGAAACCGCCTGCAACACCTTCACGTCTTCCGGGTAACGCGCCGTATGCGACAGCACCGAAATATCCCCCGCCGTCTCGGCATAGGGTGTCTCGCCGATCACCGCGATTACTGCATCATATTGGCTGATATCCACACCAGCCGCATCCGCGCTATAGGTCACGCTCCCCGCCTCGGCCTTGATGCCTGTCAGGATGCTGTCTGCATTGGGGAAATCCGAATTGGCATTGTCCGTGCCCTGCCAGGTGATGCTCCAGCCGCCCGTCTGGTTGCCGAGACTGTCAGCGCTCTTGCCGACCACCAGGATCTTCGCGCCTTTTTTCAATGGCAACGCAGAGCCTTCATTCTTCAGCAGCACCAGCGATTCCGAAACCGCCCGCCGCGCCAGATCCCGCGCCTGAATGGCCGAGACCTTCCCCGCATAGGGATTGCTGGACGGCCGCGCCCCGAAGATCTTCGCGCGCATCTTCACCCGCAAAATCCGCGTCACGGCATCATCAATACGTGACATCGGAATGGCACCGCTCTCCACGTCCGCCACGGTCGCGTCGATGAATTTGTCCCACTCCAGCGGCACCATCATCATGTCGATGCCGGCATTGATCGCGTGTGGACAATGATAATTGAAACAGCCCGGCAATTGGCTCACCGCGTTCCAGTCGGAGATAACAAAACCGTCAAAGCCCATCTTCTTTTTCAGAACATCGGTCAGAAGATATTCATCGCCATGCATCTTGCCGTAGTCCTTGCCCGTCGCGCCATCGGTCCACGAGCTATAGGATGCCATCACCGTCTGTACGCCAGCGCCCAGCGCGCCATAATAACCCTGGCCGTGAATATTCATCAGATCAGTTTCCGACGACATATTGACGCCCTGATCCTTGCCGTTCAACGTGCCGCCATCGCCGATATAGTGCTTGGCCGTGGCCACCACATTGCCGGCCTTGGAAAAATCGCCCTGCATCCCGGTGACATAGGCCGAGGCGTAAGCCTTCACCTCCAGCGGATCGGACGAGAAGCCCTCATAGGTCCGGCCCCAGCGCTGGTCTTCCACCACGGCCAGGGTCGGCGCGAAGACCCAGTTGATGCCGGTGGCACGCACCGCCTTCGCCGTCGCCGCACCGATCTCGCCGATCAGTTCCGGATCATGCGCTGCGCCCAGGCCGATATTGTGCGGAAAAAGCGTCGCCCCGATGACGTTGCCATGGCCATGCACCGCGTCCGTGCCCCACAGCAGCGGAATCTTCGTCTTCATGTCGGTTTTCATGGAAGCATCGTAAAAGCCGTCCGACATATCGACCCAGTCCTTCAGGGTCGCGTGCTTCATCATATAGGGCCACGAGCCGCCACCATTCAGCACCGAACCTATATAATTCTTGCGGATATCCTCCGGCGTCACCGCCTTGATCTCGGCCTGGGTCATCTGACCGATTTTCTGCCGCAGGGTCATGCCAGCCACAATCTGCGCGATCTCCGCTTCCATCGCCGCATCCGGCTTGATAGCCGATTCAATATGCGGCCAATCTTTCAACGCCTGCGCATGGCCCAAAGAAACAGCAAGCGGCGCAAACAGCAGACACAGCGAGATCGAACCGAGCAACGCCCGGCGAAAAGACAACTTGGACATGGAAAACTTCTTCTTGTACCTCCCCCACCTGTGGGGAGGGGGACCGCACGACGCGCGAAGCGCTAGATGCGGTGGTGGGGGCCTTACTTACTCAAACTCAAAAAAGACATCCGGAGGGATTCAGGGAGTGAAATCCCCCCGGATAACCGTCGTCTTCCGCCACGACAGCGGAAGACGTCTCGGGACTTACTGGAACTTGTAACTGACGCCAAAGAGGATCGTCTGGCCATATTCCTCATAGTTTTCGGGATAGGAAGACCCATCCGCCGCGTGGTTTTCCGACACTTTCAACTGTGTCTGGTAGTTCGAGTTGGTCAGGTTATAACCCTGCAACAGGAAGGTGACGCCCTTGAGCGGGCCGTCCTGCATCTGGTAACTGACCTGACCATCCACCTGCTTGTCCGCCAGGATGCGGGTGACCGCCCGGTTGGCATATAGCGCATAGGCTTCACCCAGGAAGGCCGAACGATAGCGGTAGCTCAGGCGCGCCGAGAAGCCGCCACGCTCGTAATAGCCGGTGATATTGCCGACATCGCCGGAGAAGCCCGGCAACTTCGACGGATCGACATCACTTCCGGACTGAATATTGGTCCAGCCGCGCGAGAAACTGCCGATCAGGCCGAAACCATCCAGCCTGTCCCAGATCATCTGACCGTCGATCGCACCGCTCAGTTCCAGGCCGCTGACATTGCCGCCATGGCCATTCTGCGGCTGGGTGAACGGACCAATATTGGCCGGCGCACCATTGGGGTAGGTGATGCTGACAGGCCAGGGCGACGGCGTTACACCGGTATAGTTGACGAAGCCATTGGCGTCGAAATCGAAGTTGTCATCAGTAACATTGCGGATATAGGTGCGCAGAACCTTCTGGAAGGTGGCGATACCGATATAGCTGGTCTTGTTGAAGTAGCGTTCATACGAGAAATCGACGCCATCGGCGATCCACGGTTTCAGCTTCGGATTGCCGCCGGAACCGCTCCAGTGCTGGCTGCCCGGAATACTGCCCGCACCCGGAATAGGCACACTGGCGTTACGGGTGCCGCGCATGTCATCCATACGCGGACGCGCCATGGCGCGGCTAAGCGCAAATCGGAATACGGAGTTATCGTCGATATCGTATATCAGGTTCAGGCTCGGCAGAAAATCGCCATACTTTTCAGTGCCTTCAACCCAGCTCCCCAGCGAAGGCGTGGTGGCGGTAGAGTGCTGATAGATGTCATAACCGCCCGCGGTTTGCTTGGCGTTGACATATTGCAGGCCTAGATTACCGCGCAGACCATGGCCGCCCATGGTCGTATCGATATTGAGCTTGGCGAACAAGGTCACCAGTTCCTCATCGACCTGCCAGTACTTGTTGAGGTTATCGTCGTTAAGCAGCGGCTTCTTGTCGTAATACTTGTCGACCACGTCGCCCAGATCATACGAAAGCACGCCACCGAAGCCTGCGAAATCAAGATTGGTCGCGTCCTGCAGGTCGCCCGCATCAACCGCCACGCGCGTACCGTGACAATCGCCGGTGGTCTGGTTCCAGCCCTTAAGGCAGAGATCCCATTCCTGCACGCCCTTGTTCTTCGTGCGGTGCGAATAATCGACCCCCAGTTCAATGCTCTTGAAGCCGGCCCAGTCCATGTCATGTACGCCGCTGAAACGCGCCGTCGCCAATTCATCGACGACCTTCGGCGTGCGGATCGCGCCGTCATGGCCCCAGCCGCCCCACGGCGCCACATCGCCGAGATAGACATTGTCGGCGTCGGCATAATCGAAGCCTGGATTAAGCTGCGGAAAATCGCCAAAGGCAATATTCTCATCAATCGTATCAAAGGTGCGGCTGACCGGCGTCGGATTTGTGCCATAACCGGCATAGGTTTCGGCGATGCTTTCCTTGCGCACCGAACGCGAATAACCGAAATCAATCACCGACCGCCACGCACCGATATTAAATCGGTTGTTCGAGCCGAAGGCGAACATTTCGTCACGGCGCAGGTTATTGTCGTTGCGGATAATCGGCGCAATGCCGCTGATCGTCGCCTGCTGCACCACCGGTGTGCCAGCGTGATCGGAAACCACCACATTGGAGAAGCGAATATCGTCCGCCCATTGCGACTGATACCATTGCGCCCCGTGCGTCACTTCATTCTGGTCAAAGACCGAGTAATAGAAGTCATTCACGCTGCGGAAATTTTCGCTCGGCTTGAAATCGAACACGGCCATATAGCCGTCACGCGTCTGCCGGCGGGCGGTCGACCAGATTTCAACACCGTGCAGGCCGAACACGTCGGCGTTGCCGGCACCCAGACGTGGCGGCCCCTGCGTCCCTTCCGGACTGCCAGCGGGGGGCGGTTCATTGCCCTGCTTGTCCCACCACCAGCTCTTGGAATGTTCCAGTTCCGACGGATCATCGAGGTGCGCATAGGAAAGCGCGACCCCCAGCTTGCCACCGAAGAACTGGTCGATATAGGCCAGGCTGATGCGGTTGCCATTGGCGCTGTAACCGGGAACGACCTCACCATTGGTATTGACCGAACCGCGCAGGTTCAGCGAGATGACACGCTTGTTATAATCGAGCGGACGGACCGTATTCAGCACCACCGTTCCGGAAAGGCCCTGGCCGGTAATGCCGGCGTCCGGCGTCTTGTAAACAATAGCCGAGGAGACCATTTCCGACGGATACTGGTCGAATTCGGCGGCGCGATTGTCGCCGGAAGAAACCTGCATCCGGCCATTCAGCAGCGTAGTCGAGAAATCGCCCGAAAGCCCGCGGATCGAAATTGTCTGCGACCGGCCGCCAACGCGCTGCGCCGCCAGACCCGGCAGACGCGCCAGCGATTCAGCGATTGAGGCGTCGGGCAACTTGCCGATATCTTCGGCCGAAACCGCTTCCACGATCGAGGTGTTCCGCTTCTTGATGGTCAGCGAATCCTGCAGGCCACGACGAATGCCGGTCACAACGACCGTCTGGGTGTCTTCGGCGGCAGCGGTGGCGCCTGCCTGCGCGGAAGCGTCACCCTGGGCGAAGGCGGCAGTCGCCAGGCCAGCCAGTGCTACCGAGCAGGCTGCCGTGGTCATAAGAACGGCTTTGATGGACGCAGAATTCCCGCGTCGCGTAACAGATTTCATCATATTCCTCCCCTATCGGGTGCTATGCGCTCTTTGGGTGCTGTTGAGGCGGGTTGATCCCGCTATTGGAAGCGCTCTCAATTTCTGCTCCACAGCACACGGTTCTGTCAAGCGCAACGCCATCAACAGGCCCGATTCACGCCACATTCGCCCTAATCAGGCACAGATTGTGTTCAATATGACACAAGGTTAATCTTGAAACGAAGACAGGCCGCCAAATGGGAGCGCTCCCATTCCCTCCTCCCCATTTCTCAAATGGGGAGGTGTCGAGTAAGCGTAGCGCGTCGAGACGGAGGGGTTTCTTCCTACGCCTGCGGCGCGCTGGCGCTTTCGCGCATGACGACCTTGTGCGCCACCACATCGAAGTGCACCGGCATGGGTCCGCTGGCCGTCTTGCCGGCCTTGATCCGCTCGACGATCATTTCCACGGCGCGATAGCCTATGGTTTTCAACGGCTGGTTCACGGTTGTCAGCGGCGGCCAGATAATCTCCGACACCGGCGTATCATCGAAACCGACGATCGATAGATCCCGCGGGATATTCAGGCCGATCTTGTGCGCCGAGAAAAGCGCACCGACCGCCATATCATCATTGGCACAGATCAGGGCGCTCGGGCGATGGCCGTTGTTCAGGATCGCCGCCGTCGTCTCCACCCCCGACCGGAAGGTGAAATTGCCGCGCATCACCGTCACGTCGCCCTCCTCAATCCCAGCCTCGGCAATGGCTCGGCGGAAACCCGAATAGCGTTCTTCGGCCGACAAATGCCCTTCCAGGCCCTTGATAAATCCGAACTTTTTATGACCGAGCGACAGCATGTAACGGGTCATTTCATAGCCCGCCACCTCGTCGTCGATCCCGACACCAGAGGCCACTTTCTGCGCTTCCAGCCCCGGCGAAATGCACACCACCGGACAGTTGCGCTTTTCCAGTTCGCGCAGCAGATCGCAATCGTCGGAAAAGGGCGGCGTCAGGATCAGCCCGTCGCAGCGCCGTGAATCGACCAGTTCGATGATCTTCGCCGTCTTGCCGAGCGAATGCTGGTTGACCGTATGCATCAGCAACTGGAAACCGGCTTCGGCGCAGGCTCGCAAGGCCCCCAGTTCCAGGCCTGAATGATAGAAGGAGTTGGGCTCCGAATCGAGATCGGAGGCATAGACCAGACCCAGCACCTGCGTCTTGCCGCCGGCCAGGAACCGCGCCTGCATATTGACCTTGTATTGCAGCTTGTCGACGGCCTTGAGCACGCGCTGGCGGACCTCCTCGCGCACGTTCGGTCCGCCATTGAGCACACGCGAGACTGTGGCGCGAGCCACGCCCGACAGCGCCGCCACATCGTCGATCGTCGGTTTACTCGCCGTCTTCGGTTTACCAGCACTCAAAAGAAGTCTCGCTCGCCACAGGAATTATTATCGCTTTATGCGACCACTTGACGAATGACACAAGCCCTCATTGCACCCCTATTGAAAGCGCTCTCAAAATTTTAGTAGTGATTCCCGTGGTCATGGTCACCGCCATTGTCATGACCACGGTCATGGTGGCGATCATTGCGACCGTGGTGATCCCAGCCGTCGGTGGCGCAGGCGCCGAGGCTTAAAGCCGAAGCGGCAACCAGGAGCAAAATTATCTTTTTCATAGTCTGTCTGCTTTCTTCCCCGGACATTATTTCAACGCGACAATCTAATGATCCCGTCGATCAGCATGGCGTCGGTTTCGTTGAGTATTGTCTCGCCCGCGATGCATCCGCGAGGAATGATAGCCATTCGCCGCATCGCGCCTGAAATGCCGGCCGTCGTCGCGGCGGTACTGCCGGGTCGCGCGGTCGCGGTAATAATACCAGCCGTCCGTGTTCCAGTAGCCTTCGCGCACCGGGCCGTAATAGTTGTCGTAATAGAGGTCGTCGTAATCGTTATAGCCATAACCGACGCCGGCCCCACCATAATAGTCTGTGCAGGCGCTGAGCCCCATAGTCGCACTCAGCACGGCCGCGAATAACAGGGATCGTCTGGAAACAGGATGCGTCATAGCGATGCCTTTTTGACAGCCCCAACCGTCAGAATTTACGCACCTTAGCCACTAAGCGCGAAAGCCGGAATGACCGCCATATCGCAAGGATCTGGTAAACGCAGACTTACCGCTTTTGCGGCTTTTGCGGCTTTTGCGCCTTCACCGTCTGCCGCCTGCGGATCGCATCACGCATCCGGGCAAAGAACTTCAGTTCGCGCGTTACACCACCAAAAGCCCCCACCTTGTCGAGTTCGCCCCACAGAGCACTCGTCCGGTCCTTGCTGTCCTTGTGCGCCAGGATATAGTCGAGATAGGCGCTTAAGCGCTTTTGCGCCTTCACATCGGTCAGGCCGTAATCGAGGAAATAGTCGCCGGCGTCCATGCCGAGATTACCGGCCACCTTGTCCACCGCCGGATCGGCCATATCATTGACCAGTTTCACGAATTCTTCCGGCATTTCCATCAAATGGCTCATCATCAGTCCTCGTGAATTTCAAAATCGTCGAAGCGGCCAGCCATCACCGCCGGCCAGTCGTGGTCTTCATAACCATAGACCTCCAGCGAGAAGAAATCTTCCGCCGCATTAGGGAACCATAGCAAGGCCCCACCGCCCAGTTGGTAATCGGCCATCGAAAAGGTGACGCCAAAGGGATAGTCCGCCTTGTGATCGGTCAGGACATCAAGCAGGTTTTGCAGGGCTTCGTCATCGCTGAGGATGAAGTGCAGATAGCCCCCGCCGGGCGTATATTCGCGTGACAAGACCTGCGGCGCCAATTGCCCCCAGGCCTTTTGCCAGTAAGGCGCCAGGCACGCCCCGATCAGACCGGCCTCAACCTGCGTCAGCGTCCCGCTCACCGGTCGTCATCCGCGTCGATATCCTCGGCCGGCCAGTCCGAACGGTCCTCATTCAGATCCCAGGCGGCGAAGTCGAGCGCCTCTTCCGGATCACCCAGGGCCAGTTCCGAGATCGTCTGGCCACGGATCGAAACCCCGGCACGATGCACGGTCTCCCGGTCGCCGGTGATCAGGTGATGCCATTCCGGCAGTGACTTGCCCTCATGCAGCCGGCGATAAGCGCAACTCATCGGCATCCATTCCAGCGCCTCGATATTGTTCGGCGTCAGCTTGATGCAGTCCGGTACGTGCTTTTTGCGGTTGGCATAATCCGAGCACGTACATTTATCCGGATCGAACAGCTTGCAGTGGACCCGCGTCGGGATGACCTCCAGGCTTTCCTCGTCCTCGAACCGCACCAGGCAGCACAGGCCGCAACCATCGCATAGGGCTTCCCATTCCTGCGGGTTCATTTCAGCGAGGGTCCTGGTTTCCCAAAAGGGACTTTCCAGGTTTTTGGGCACGGCACTATCGGTCATTCGCGGGCTTATAATCCCCCGCATCCGATTTTGCACCCATGATATTGCCTAAATCGGCTTCAAGGTCACCATAACGATATCATTGCTCGACATCAGCAACTTGACCGACGCCTTGCCATTGGCGCCCACCGTCACCTTGTGTACCTCCGGTTTATCCGTCGTCAGGCCCTGCAATTGCGCCAGTTGCGCCGACGTCAGGGCGTCCGGCGCCTTCATATCAATATAGGCGGAATAGGCGTCATTTTTGCGGAAACCCGTGCGGCGAATTTCCAGCGCATAAACGCCCGGCTTCAGCCCGGCCACGCTGAAATCCACCGGCGCTGACGGCGCATTCGGCACGATCCGGCTGTAGAAGGGCTTGTTGCTGACCTTTTGCACCGGCTGCTGGAAGTCCCAGACCACCGCTGCCACGCTGTTGCCATCGGCCGCCGCCCACACCTGCGCATCGGCTGACGGCAGGGCGTTGCCCTGCAAGGCATGCAGGTACTTATAGGCGAACCACGCCGGCTTGCGGATGCCCTCGCGGGTTTGCAAACCAAAACCGCCGTGGAAAGGCGTCGGCGGCGGACCGGGTTCCTCGAACAGGTCGGTATAGACCCAGTAGCTCATGCCTTGCAAAAGCCCTTGGCTGGCCTTGAGCTTGCTGAGGATATAGGGCGCGGAAATATAGGAATCATGCACCAGGTCACGCGGCGTATAGCTAGTGCTCCATTCGGTGAAATAGAGCGGCAGGCCGGGATAGCTTGAGGCCTCGATCTCGGCGCGCACACGCTTCACATCGCCGATGATCGCCTCCGGCGACGGATCAAGCTTGGTGTCCTGTTTGCCCTGCTCATCGAGGAAACCGCCCTGCACGCCATAGGTATGCGTCGTCACGAAATCGACCGGCGCATTGGTGGCCTTGGTGAAGGCCAGGAATTGCGGCACCCAGGCGGCGCCCGCCGTCGAAGGCCCGCCGACACGCAAACCGGCATCGACCGCTTTCAGGGTCCGTGCGGTCAGGCCATAGAGCGCGAAATAGGCTTGCTGGTCGGCATACTGGAAGAAACCGTCGAGATTGGGCTCGTTCCACACCTCGAAGAACCAGGTCCGCACCTCGTCAATGCCGTAACGCGCGATCACATGGCGCGCAAAGGCGTCGATCAGATTGGCCCACAGATCGAAGCGCGGATGCGAGGTATTGCCCTTCCAGTAAAAGATGGTCTGGTCGGAGGTTTTCAGCGCATCCGGTGTGAAACCCAGCTCGACAAACGGCTTGATCTTCTTGGCCAGCAGGGCGTCATAGAGATAATCGATCTTCGTCCAGTCATAGACGATCTTGCCATCGACCGACTTCACCGTGCCGAGCACATCGTGGAAAATATCGTGGAAACGGATATAGCGGAAGCCCAGTTCGTCGACCGTAGTTTTCAACTGCGCCTGGCTGTCGTCGCGGATCAGGGTGCCGGGAAAATCCGACCCGACCGACAGATCAAAGAACCGATCCAGCGGCAGCAATGCCTGCGCCACATCGAGCGCCACCTGGCGGCTCTTGACGCTCTTGGCAAACCCCACCGACGGCAAAGCCATGCCGAGCAGCATCAGTGCCGACAGCGACCGGCGCGAAATCTCGTGACCCATGACCTCTTCCCTTGAATTGTTTTTATATGACAATTGATAGCGCTAACAATGAAAAGCGCAAGCCTCAAAGAGGCGCAACGCTACTCAATTATATGCGGTAAAAGCCGCGCCAGACTACCGTTGACCAGCCATCTTTACTGATGCCCATATCGCCTCGCCTGTCAGTGAGCGTGTGGTAATAAGTTACGGATAATGTGTAAGAGAAGGATAATTAGGATGATTACCAAGTATTAAGCGCTCTTCTTATTTTTCCAGTCATCATCAAATAGATCGTCTGTCTCCAAGTCACGTTTTTTACCAAGCCCTTCTCCTAAGTGAAGGCAGGGGT
>FTKR01000022.1_pt2 | contig 22447 bp, 12 predicted proteins | sample 1658141 | NCBI WGS metagenome assembly FTKR01 (sample SAMEA3914802, study PRJEB12502) | metagenome | biome: forest; material: soil | place: Canada | collected 2010-06-25 | depth 0.1 m | reverse complement strand
TGTCGCAGGAACATATCCAGGATTCCGGCATGGTCATGGCCTGCGCTACGGTCACCATCGCGCCGGTGATATTGCTGTTTCTGGCGCTGCAACGCCACTATGTGAGGGGACTGCTCGCGGGCAGTGTAAAGGGATGATTTCCAGTCTCGCTCTGATGGTCTGCAAACCATCATCTGTCTGCGATCCGGTGCTCACGTACTTAAGGTACGCTGCGCTCCGTTTCTCGCCAGCTAATGCTTTTCGCCACATCATAGCGGCCTGGAAACCGCTGGCGCTTGTTCCATTTCTTATCTTGGCCTCCGCCTGCGCCACTATCCGCCCCGATATGCTGGCGAAGGGGGCGACGGCGGAAAAGGTTGTGCTGACCGACGGCACGACCGTGCAATATATGCAGTATGTGCCGGCCAGCTATCATGGCGGCAAAGCGCCGGTGATGATCTTCCTGCATGGCTCTGGCGAGGCGGGCAGCGACGTCACGCGCGTCATGGGGCCAGGCCCCTGGGAATATGCCCGCGACCATGCCGACTTCCCGTTTATCATCCTGGCGCCGCAGCAGTGGCATGACGAGGAATGGAAACCGAAACAGCTCAAGGCGTGGCTCGATGCCGCCGAGGCGCGCATTCCGGCCGATCGCAAGCGTATCTATCTGACTGGCCTGTCGCTCGGCGGGGGCGGATCATGGGACTGGGGCATGGTCCAGCCGCATCGCTTCGCCGCCATTGCGCCGGTTTCCGGCTATTCGAACCTGAAAACCCCCTGCAAGCTGACGGGCAACCACCTCTGGGCCTTCCATGGCGAGATCGACGACGTCGTGCCGATCCGCGACGAGGAAGTGCTGGTCAGCGCCGCGAAAGCCTGCGGCATAGACATCAAATACACCATCTATCTCGGCGGCAATCACAACGCCTGGGACGCCACCTATGCCAATCCGGACCTCTACGCCTGGTTCCTGGATCATAAAAAGGAGTAACGCTCATGACCGCTTTTATCCCCTCCCGCCGGTTTTTCCTAAAGGGCGCCGCGGCCGCGGCCGCCCTTATGCCGGTGGCCGCGCCGGGTTTCGCCAAGGTGACTCCCGCCGCCGATCCTTTCATTGAAAAGCTCATCAAGAGCCTGAGCATCGAGGAAAAAGCCGGGCAGCTGTCGATCTATGGCGATACCACGCGCTTTGACGGGCCGCAGATCAATCCCACACCCGCCCAGTCGCAGAACAAGGCGCAGGTGAAGGCCGATATCGCCAGCGGCAAGATCACCGGCCTGTTCAACGGCATCGGCGTTGCCGGCGGTCGCGAACTGCAACAGGTGGCGATCGAGCAATCACCGCACAAGATTCCGCTGATCTTCGCCGGCGATATCATCCACGGCGTCAAGACAGTCTTCCCGATCCCGCTGGGTGAGGCGGCGAGCTGGGATTCTGATCTGGCCATGCGCACGGCGCGGGCCGCGGCGCTTGAAGCCACCGCCAAGGGCCTGCACTGGACCTTCGCGCCTATGGTCGATGTGGCGCGTGACCAGCGCTGGGGCCGCGTCGCCGAAGGGGCGGGCGAGGACACCTATCTCGGCATCCAGCTGGCCATCGCCCGCGTGAAGGGCTTCCAGGGCAACAGCCTGAAGGACGAGACCTCGGTCGTCGCCTGTCCGAAACACTTCGCCGCCTATGGCGCCGTGCAGGGCGGCATGGAATACAACACCGCCGATATTCCGGAAACGACCCTGCGCGAAGTTCACCTGCCGCCGTTCAAGGCCGCTTTCGATGCCGGGGCGCTCACCACCATGTCGTCGTTCAATGACATCGCCGGCGTGCCCTCGACCGGCAATCACTACCTGCTGACCGATATCCTGCGCGGGGAGTGGGGCTTCAAGGGGCTGGTGGTTTCCGACTACACCTCGGAAGAGGAACTGATCCTGCACGGCTTTGCCGCCGACGGCGCCGACGCTACCGCCAAATCGATCAATGCCGGCTGTGATATGGGCATGCAATCAGGCCTGTATATGAAATACCTGCCGGACCTGGTGCGGTCGGGTAAGGTCAAGCTGGCCGTGCTCGATGAGGCGGTGCGTCGGGTACTCTATGTCAAAAAGGCATTGGGCCTGTTCGATAACCCTTATCGCTCGCTCGATCTCAAGCGCGAGCAGGCGGATATCCGCCGACCGGATACCGTGGCCCTGGCGCGTGAAGCCGGCCGCAAGTCGTGCGTGCTGCTGAAGAACGAAGGCAATCTGCTGCCGTTGCCAAAGTCAGGCAAAAAGATTGCGCTGATCGGTCCGTTCGGCAATGACAAGGACAACTGCCTCGGTCCATGGGCGGTCTTCCCGGACATTGAGTCCTGCGTCACCTGGGAAGCCGGTTTCCGCGCCGTGATTGGCGACAATCTGACCGTGGTGAAAGGCTCCGATGTCGAGGTCCCGATCGACGGTGGCATCGCGGCGGCGGTCAAGGCCGCCAAGGCGGCGGATATTGTCGTGCTGGCCATCGGCGAAGCGGCGAACATGTCGGGCGAGGCGCAGTCACGCGTCGATATCTCGATCCCCGCGCCGCAACTCGAACTGGCCGAAGCCATCGCCGCTACCGGCAAGCCGGTCGTTGTCCTGCTCAAGCACGGCCGCGCGCTGGCCCTGACCGGCGCGGTGAAAGACGCGCCGGCCATCCTCGCTACCTGGTTCCTCGGCTCGGAAGAAGGCAATGCCATCGCTGACGTGGTCTTTGGCGATTACGCGCCCCAGGGCCGTCTGCCGGTCAGTTTCCCGCAGGCCTCGGGGCAGGAGCCCTTCTATTACAACCACCGCACCACCGGCCGCCCGCAGATCAGCGACGACAAGAACTTCAAGGCCCGCTACTGCGAAGTGACCAATGACGCGCTCTATCCGTTCGGCCATGGCCTCAGCTATTCAAGCGTATCCTATGGCGCCACGGCGGTCAGCGCCGCCGCACTGGCGATGAATGGTTCGGTCAAGGTGACCGCGACGATCACCAATACCGGCGCCCGCAAGCTCCATGAGGTGGCGCAGCTCTATATCCACGACAAGGTGGCGACCATGACTCAGCCGATCCGGGCCCTGAAAGGCTTCCAGCACCTCGATCTCGATCCGGGGCAGAGCACGACAATGGAATTTACGCTGACCGCAGCCGATCTGGCCTTCGTGCATCCGAACCTGAAACCGTCGGCGGAAGTGGGCCGGTTCGATGTCTGGATCGCCCCGTCTTCCACTGGTGGCACACCCGCCTCGTTCGACCTGACGGCCTAGGACAGCGCATGGCCAATCCACCGATCAAAGCCATCACCATTGTGGGCGGCGGTACGGCCGGCTGGATGACGGCCGCCTTGCTTTCCAAATTGTTGATGGGGCGCTATGACATCACCCTGATCGAATCCGAGGAGATCGGTACGATTGGTGTGGGGGAGGCGACGATCCCGGCGATCAAGGTCTTCAACGAGATGCTGGAACTGAACGAAGCTGATTTCTTGAAGGCGACCCAGGGCACCTTCAAGCTGGGCATCGAGTTCGTCGGCTGGCGCGATGCCCGAAAAGATTCAACTGATAGTTATATCCACGGTTTTGGCAAGATCGGCGTCGATCGGTTATGGCTGCATACCCACCAATTCTGGTTGAAAATGCGGGAAAAAGGCGCGGTCAAACACTTCGACCATTACGCCATCTGTTGCGCCGCCGCCCGCAAGGGACGGTTCGCGCCACCTGATCCCAGGCGTGGTCCACCGATGGGGGATCTCGATTACGCCTACCATTTCGATGCCTCCCTCTATGCCCGTTATCTGCGGACCCTGAGCGAAGGGCGGGGGGTAAAGCGCATCGAGGGTAAAATCACGCAAGTGAACCTCCGCCCCGAAGACGGCTTTATCGATACGGTGACCCTGCAAAGCGGACAGGCGATAGGCGGCGATCTGTTCATCGACTGCTCCGGTATGCGCGGCCTGCTGATCGGCGAGGCGCTCGGTATAGGTTACGAAGACTGGAACGAGTGGCTGTTGTGCGATCGCGCCTATGCCATGCCCAGCGCCAATCCGGCCGCCCTAACGCCTTATGTCACCTGCACGACACGAGATGCCGGCTGGCAATGGCGCATCCCCTTGCAGCACCGGACCGGCAATGGCTATGTCCATTCCAGCAGCTATACGGATGACCAGACGGCGGTTGATACATTGATGTCCACACTTGGCGGACAGGCCATGGCCGAACCACGGCTGGTCAGGTTCCGGCCGGGCAAGCGTCACAAGGCCTGGGAAAAGAACTGCATCGCCATCGGGCTTTCGGGCGGTTTCCTGGAACCGCTGGAATCGACCAGCATCCACCTGATCCAGACCGGTATCCTGCGGCTGTTGTCGTTGTTCCCCGGGCAGGGTTTCAACGCCGCCGATATCAACGAATACAACACCTATACCGATGACGAATATCGCGATATCCGCGACTTCATCATCGCCCACTACAAGGTGACCGAGCGCGAGGACACGCCCTTCTGGGCCTATCTAAAGCACATGCCGGTGCCGGACTCGCTCCAGCGCAAGCTTGACCTGTTCCAGTCATCGGCGCGATTGTTCAAGCGCGGCGCCTTCGAGTTGTTCCGCGAGGAAAGCTGGGTGCAGGTTTTGCTGGGGCAGGGGATGCGGCCGGATTACGATCCGAATGTCGATATGATTCCCGAAGCCGAAATCGCCAGCTATCTGCGCGACATCGAAGCGGTGATAGGCGACAATGTCAATGCCATGCCCAGTCATAACGACTATATCGCCCGTTATTGCCAGGCGCCTAAAGTGTAAAAAAGAACCCCGCCGAATGGTGCGGCGGGGTAAGGGCGCATTCGCTGATAGGGCGTCAGCGTATGCGTGTCTCGTGGAAATGAGCGTCCGTTTTGTAACCTGAGCGCAACAGTTCCAGACCTTCGTTCGTCATGCCAGGGCGATATGCACATCAAGCGCGCGGCAAAGCCAAGTGTCTGCATTATGTCGTCTTTAAAAAATTCATTTATTTACATTGGGTTACTTCTGTTTTGTGAAAGTTTCTCAACCTGATTTATGCACTCTTTTCCATGTTTCTGGAAGCAATGTAAGCGCTTGCATATCGATTGACAAGGCAAATGTAAGCGTTTACGGAATGGCGTTATACGGACAGTTGCCGCTGTCTTGCCATTTTTCTGCGCGCCTTTGCGCGGCCCACTGGCCTGTATGCGGCGCTCTCCCTGATATTAAATCGACGCAGGAGAGATGATGCGGCGCGCCACCCTCACGGATGTAGCCAAGGAAGCGGAGGTCTCGATCGCTTCGGCCTCACGCGCCATCAATGGCCTCGATAATGTCGCCGAAGGGGTGCGTACACGTGTGCTCGAAGCTGCCGCCAAGCTGAGATATATTCCCCACGGCGGCGCCCGGTCACTGGCCATGAGCCGGACCAACACGATCGGCCTGCTGTTGCCTGATATCTACGGCGAGTTCTTCTCCGAAATCATCCGCGGTGTCGATGTGGCGGCGCGCGCCAAGGGTCTGCACCTGCTGGTTTCCGGTTCGCATGGTGATGTCAAGGAAGCCGTAGCGGCGATCCTGGCCATGTCCGGCCGGGTCGATGGCCTGCTGGTCATGTCGCCCTTCGTCGATTCGCAGGATCTCGGCGCGGTACTGCCGGTTAGCCTGCCGCTGGTGACCATCGCCAGCCGGATCGGTCAGTCGGGCTACGGCGCCATCACGGTCGATAACTACGCCGGCGGCAGGATGGCGGTTGAGCATCTGGTGGCGCAGGGCTGTACGCAACTGGCCCACATTAGCGGCCCGGAAAGCAATTTTGAAGCGCAGGAACGCAAGCGCGGTTTCGAGACAGCCGTAGCCGAATATGGCGCTAAAATAAGCTACTCCACGGTCTGTGAAGGCGATTTTACCGAGGAAACCGGCTTTCATTGCACTAAAGCCATCCTGGCGGCTGTCGACGCCGGTGCGCCGTGCCCGGACGGGATTTTTGTCGGTAACGACATGATGGCGGTCGGCGCCCTGTTCGCGCTTAAGGAAAGCGGCCTGTCGGTGCCGCAGGATGTCGCCATCGTCGGGTTCGACGATGTGCCTATCGCCCGATTTGCCCAACCGTCCTTAAGTACGCTCAAGGTCGGCGTCTACGAGCTGGGGCGCCGCGGACTGGAACTGCTGGCCGATGCGTTGGCGGACCCGGACGGCGAGCCGGCCGAAAGTATTGTTATTTCACCGGAACTGGTCATTCGGGAAAGCAGTAAGCGAACAGGCTGACCACCATAAAAGCCAGACGAGGTCGAGGTCTCAAGCCAAAGGCGAGGCCTTCGATTGGCACTCAAGCACGACACACAAATTGTGGGAGGAACAATAATGAAGCATTCAACGAAATTCCGGCTGGTTCTGGGCGCATCGATCTTCGCGCTCACCGCCACGCTTGGCACGGCAGCATTTGCCGCCGGCGATACCGCCACGTTGCAAGGCCATGTGGCGCCGGGCACAAGTCCGACCGTTACGGTGACCGATACCGTGACCGGCCGCAGCACGACGGTCAATGTGGCCGCTGACGGCAGTTACGCCGTTGTCGGTCTACGGCCGTCCAGCTATCATGTGACGGCGGGAGCGGCTTCCGATGATATCACGCTTGCGATTGGTGAAACTTCGACCCTCGATCTCGATGCCGCCGCTGCGCCTGTTCCCACCACAACAGTGACGGTTACCGGGCGTCGACGTAAAGAAGTGCGTACGTCGGAAGTGGCTACGCAAGTTTCGAACCAGCAAATTGAAAACCTGCCTCAAAACGATCGTAACTTCATGAATTTTGCGGCGCTCGCGCCTGGCGTAGCCGTCAGCGCCGACCCGAACAAACGTCAGTTCAAGGGTGGTGGTCTCGGAGCCACTCAGGTCAATGTTTATATTGACGGCCAGAGTGTTAAAGACCAGGTCGGCAATGGTGGTGTCGCCGGACAGAGCTTCTCTAGTGGTAATCCGTTTCCGCAACTGGCCATCCAGGAGTTCAAGGTTTCTACCCAAAACTTCAAGGCAGAGTTCGAACAGGCCGGTTCAGCCATCATTACCGCTGTTACCAAGACCGGCGGTACAGAATTCCACGGCAGCGCCTTCTATGAAATTCAGAACAAAGACATGATTGGGCAACCCTATTTCCAGCGGAATTCACCTAAGCCGGACTACGATCGTAAACAATACGGTTTCGATGTTGGCGGCCCTATCATCAAGAACAAACTGCATTTCTATGTTGCCTATGAAGGGACCGATCAAACGAACCCGTCAAAGGATGTAACCTTCTCTGATCCTGTGGTTCCGGCAGCCGTGGTCTCTGCCAATGCTGGCAGCTTTCCTGACGCTTTTAAGTCTGACCTGTGGTTTGGCAAGCTGACCTGGTTTGTCAATGATGCCGATACAATCGATTTGAGTTATTTTGACCGTAAGGAAAACGACGAAAAGGATTACGGCGGTATTGAAGTACGCGCGCACGGTCGTGACCTTGCGGTTGTAACGCAGACGCCGCAACTGGAATGGAAGCATCGCGGTAACAACTGGCTTAATGAAATGAGCCTGACTTATCAGAAGAGTACGACGGGCACGCCGAACCTGACCGAAGCACCCGAAATCATTTTAACCGGACAACAGTCAGATCCCGTTACGGGCGATCGTATTCCCGGTACACGTAATCAGGATTATCGTGTTGCCGTTCTGGGAGGTAACAGTTTCCAGCAATTTAATGGTCAGGAAATCACCACCTTTAAAGATAGTATCACCTTTACAGGTCTGGATTGGCATGGTGCTCACGTCATCAAGACGGGCGTGAAGATAGAAAATGCAAAGCTCAGCCGCTTTGAGCACTCGGATGACTTAGGCTCATATTTTTATGACGCGGAAAACTACGATCCGTCTACGAGCCTGCCATACAAGGCACAGATACAGCTTCTGGCGGCTTCGGATAACCAGGTAGAAAACACAGAAATCGGGCTATTCATCCAGGATGACTGGACATATGACGAGCACTGGACCTTCAACCTCGGTCTTCGCTGGGATTATGAGTCAAACATGATGAACAATAAGTTCGTCACACCAGCCAAGGTTGCGGCCGCTTTACGCAGTTACGTAGGTTGGCAGGCCGCTGGCATCAATGCAGAAGATTATATTTCCGATGGCAGCAATCGCGATGCCTTCCTGGGCGCTTTCCAGCCGCGTCTCGGTTTCTCCTATGATGTCAGGGGTGACCGCGAAACGGTGCTCTTTGGGGGCTTAGGCAGGTACTATGATCGCAATGTCTATCTGAATGCGGCGCTGGAAACGATCAAGAATGTATATAGCAGTGCACCTACTGTAGAATTCTGTGGGGGGGGAACGGCGCAACCGGCCTGTGGTACGGTAACCGGAGGTATTGATGTCAATGGTAGAGTGCCATGGAATGCAAGCTATACTGATCCGTCGGCTTTGCGTACTGCCGTGCAAAGCCTGGGCCTTAACGGTGATATCTGGGTTCTGAATAACAAGACGAAGCAACCTTATTCCGACCAGCTTAATCTCGGGGTTCGTCAACGCTTTGGTGACATGAGTGTAGCGGTTACGTTGGCGCATATCGACGCCCACAATATATTTGCTTATGTTCGCGGCAATCGTATGCCAGATGGCACCTATTCACCGGTCGGTGACGGCGTTATCCGCGACAATTTTCCCATTGAAGGCCGTCCGACAGGCTATACGGGACGTGTAGATATTGGTGATAATGGCGGCGCCTCAAAATATAATGCCGTCTACCTCACATTCGAAAAAGCGTACACGCCGGCGGCCAAATATGGCTATACAGCCTCCTTCACCTTTGCCGATTCCAAGACGCAGGGACCGGAACAGGATCAGTCCGAGTTCTTCATGGGGGCTCGTCAGGACGCATATCCCTTAGGCTACACGCAGGGCGTTGATAAGATGCGTTTTGTAGGTACAGGTATTGTCAGCGGTCCTTGGGATACCACGATTTCAGGCACTCTTACTTTGGCTTCAGGGCCGGCTTACGGCGGCAATCATTCCGTGTGTAATCCTGCCAACCCGAACGATTGCTATACTTACTTCAACTACAACGAAGGCAACTTCCCCAAGGATAAACTCGCCTATCAAAATCTGGATATGCGGATCGCCAAGGATTTCGAATTGCCGAATGGTCAGGTCATCACACTCGATGGTCAGGTCTATAATCTGTTTGATCATGTCAACCGTGTCTACTCGGCATGGGGCGGCAGGGAAAACAGTACAATTGGCAATGCCCGGTCATTCCAGGTCGGCCTGAAGTACAAGTGGTAAACGCTCTCCCTGGTGAATGAGCAAACTGGAGAGGGGAAGGCCTTGGTTTTCCCCTCTTTTTTTATTCCGAAAGTCTGATCATGTCCCACTTTCTTTCCCGGCGCGCCTTTTTTAAGGGGGCGGCCTCGACGATCGCCGTGGTGGGCGCGGCATCTACCTTTGCGCCGGCATATGCCGCGCAAAAGGATGCCTTCATCGAAGGTCTGATTGCGAAGATGTCGCTGGAGGAAAAGGCCGGGCAACTGAGCCTCTATTCCGACTCGGTGCGGACAGAGGCGGCCTTCTTCAATCCGGCCATCGCCAGCCAGTCGAAGGATCAGGTGCTGGCCGATATTGCCGCGGGCAGGATCACCGGCCTGTTCAATGGTCGCGGTGTGGCTTTGAGCCGCGAACTGCAAAAGGTGGCGGTAGAGAAATCGCCGCACGGTATTCCGCTGATCTTTGCTGGCGACATCATCCACGGTATGAAGACCATTTTCCCGATCCCGATGGCCGAGGCGGCGAGTTTCGATCCGGAATTGTCGCGCCGTACCAACCGGGCGGCGGCGGTGGAAGCTACGGCGTCGGCCATCCACTGGACGTTTTCACCGGCGGTCGATGTGGTGCGTGATCAGCGCTGGGGCCGTGCGGCGGAAGCGGCGGGGGAAGACACCTGGCTGGCTGGCCGGTTCGCGGCGGCGCGTGTTCAGGGCTTCCAGGGACCGGATTTGAAGGCGCAGGACTCTATGCTGGCCTGCCTGAAACACTTCGCCGCCTATGGCGCGGTCGAAGGCGGGATGGATTACAATACGGTCGAAATCACCGAACCGACCCTGCGTCAGACGCATCTGCCTCCCTTTAAGGCAGGGATTGACGCCGGGGCGCTGACGGTGATGAGCGCCTTCAACGATATCGGCGGGGTGCCCTCGACCGGTAACCGCAAACTGCTGACCGAAATCTTACGCGGCGAGATGGGCTTCAAAGGTTTTGTGGTGTCAGACTTTACCTCGGAAGAGGAACTGATCGCCCACGGTTTCACCGCCGATGGCCGTGACGCCGCCAAAAAGGCGCTCCTGGCCGGCTGCGACATGTCGATGCAGTCGGGCATCTATATGAAATATCTACCCGATCTGGTGCGCAGTGGCGAGGTGCCGATCAAGATGCTGGATGAAGCCGTGCGCCGGGTGCTGCGCATCAAGAAAGCCATCGGCCTGTTCGATGATCCCTATAAATCGATGGATACGGCGCGTGAGCGCAATGACATGCGAAAGCCGGAAACAATCGCCCTGGCGCGGGAAGCCGCACGGCGGGCCTGTGTGCTGCTGAAAAACGACGGCGATGTACTGCCGCTCAAAAAATCCGGTCAGAAGATCGCCCTGATCGGGCCGCTGGCTTCGGATCAGAACCAGCTCAATGGTTACTGGGTGGTCTTCCCCGACACGAAAGACAGTGTCACGGTCGAGATGGCCATGCGCGGCGTGATCGGAGACAGGCTGACGGTCATACGCGGTTCCGATATCGACGCGCCGATTGCCGGCGGTATCGCGGCTGCCGTAAAAGCGGCCAAGGCGGCGGATGTCGTGGTGCTGTGTATCGGCGAAGGGCAAGAAATGTCCGGTGAGGCCCAGTCGCGCACCGAAATCATCGTTCCTGACGCCCAGATGGCGCTGGCCGAGGCGGTGAAAGCCACAGGCAAACCAGTGGTGATCTTGTTGAGTCATGGCCGTGCGATTGCCCTGGAAGGCGCGGTGAGGGACGCCGATGCCATACTCTGTACCTGGTTCCTCGGTTCCGAGACCGGCAATGGCATCGCTGATTTGTTGTTTGGCGACCATAGTCCTTCGGGCCGGCTGCCGTGCAGTTTCCCGCAGAAATCGGGTCAGGAACCCTTCTATTACGATCACCGCACCACCGGCCGCCCGCAGATCGGCGATGATGCCAGCTATCGCGCCCGCTACCGTGACACCAGTTTCGAGCCGCTTTATCCCTTCGGCCACGGGCTGGGCTACGGCAAGGTCAGCTATGGCGAAACGCAACTGAGCGCGGCTGAATTGCCGTGGTCCGGCAAGGTCACGGTTTCGGTCAGCATGACCAATGCGGGAGCACGCCCTGCGCATGAGGTGGCGCAGTTGTATGTCCGCGATCGCGTGGCGTCGATCACACAACCAATTCGTTCGTTGAAAGGCATCCGTCATCTTGATCTGGCAGCGAGTGAAACCCGAACCGTTACCTTTGAACTTTCCCGTGCTGATCTCGCCTTTGTCGGGCTGGATTTGAAATGGCAAGCCGAACCTGGCGACTTTGATATCTGGATAGCGCCGTCTTCGGCGACCGGCACATCGGCACGACTGACTCTTCTCAAGGCCTGACCTATGAAAACACTTATTCTTGCCGCTTCGCTTCTGGCCTTGGCCGCTGCCGCTCATGCCGAGCAGACCACCTATGCCAATCCGGTAGATATTGATTACCGCTATAATTTCGAACAGCAGAACGAGGGCATTTCCTATCGCACCGGCGCCGATCCGGCGGTGGTGATGCATGATGGCGCCTATTACCTTTTCCAGACGCTTGCCGATGGCTACTGGCGCTCGGAAGACCTGATCCACTGGACCTTCATTACGCCGTCGCGCTGGCCGTTCGAGAGCATTGTCGCGCCGGCGCTCGTTTCCGACGGCAAGACGCTCTACATCATGCAATCGCATACCCGCCAGACGGCTCTGCTGAAAAGCGATGATCCGGCATCCGGCAAGCTTGATTTCTGGGTCCGCCGCACGCCGCCGGTACCGACCGCGGTGGGCGAGGGAGCGGATGACAGCCATCTGGGGCCCGATCAGGTCCAGCCGAGCCCGTGGGACCCCGGCCTGTTCATCGATGACGACGGCAAATGGTACATGTACTGGGGCTCGTCCAACGCCTATCCGATCTACGGCATCGAGATGACGCCGGAGCCCTTCGCCTATAAGGGCAAGCCGAGCCGTTTCATCTACCTCCAGCCCAACAAGCACGGCTGGGAGCGTTTCGGCCAGGACCATAGCGGCAAACTGCCAAATGGCACGCCGATCAATCCCTTCACCGAAGGGGCCTGGATGACCAAGGTGAATGGCAAATACTACCTGCAATACGGCGCGCCGGGCACGGAATATAATGTCTATGCCAATGGCACCTATGTCGCCGACAAGCCGCTTGGGCCCTTTACCTATGCCGATTATAACCCAATAGCCTACAAGCCCGGTGGGTTCGTGACCGGCGCCGGTCACGGCTCGACCTTCCAGGACAAGCACGGCAACTACTGGAACACCGGCACGCCATGGCTGGGCTATAACTGGACTTTCGAGCGCCGCATCGACATGTTGCCGGCGAAATTCTATGCCGATGGTCAGATGGCGGTGTCGGCGCGTTTCGGCGACTTCCCGCACTATGTGCCGACATCGAAGATCGACGACCCGGAAAAGCTGTTTACCGGCTGGATGCTGCTGTCCTATCGCAAGCTGGTGACGGTATCGTCGCTGCATGAACCGGTCACGGGCCAGAATTTCGAAGCGAAAAACGCCACCGACGAGAACCCGCGCACCTTCTGGCTGGCGGCCGATAACAAGCCCGGCCAAACCCTGACGGTCGATCTCCGCGCTGAAAAAACGGTGCGCGCCGTCCAGGTCAATTACGCCGACTACAAGTCCGGCCTCTATGCCGACAGCCCGGATATTTACACCGAGTTCACGTTGGAGGCTTCAAGTGACGGCCAGACCTGGACGAAAGTCGCCGAAACCGAGGCGCCCCGCCGCGACCGCCCAAACGCCTATTTCGAACTGCCTGCGCCCGTAAAGGCGCGCTATATCCGCTATGTCCACGGTCATATCGGCGCGCCGAACCTGGCCATTGCCGATTTGCGCGTGTTCGGCAATGCCGATGGCAAGGCGCCCGCCAAACCCGTCGGCGTGACGGCGAGGCGCGATACGGATCCGCGTAATGCCCGTATCGAGTGGAAATCGGTGCCCGGCGCTGTGGGCTATAATGTCCGCTGGGGCATACGGCCGGATCGCCTGACCCTGACATATCAGCTTTTCGCCGAGGATGATGACGAAGAATTTGGCGGCCGCCAGCACGGCAACGCACTCGATCTGCGGGCACTGAATATCGGCGTCGGCTATTATGTCGCCGTCGAGAGCTTTAACGAAAGTGGCGTGTCGAAACTCAGTCAGGTTGTGAAGCTGCCCTAACGTCCGCGAACAAACAGGTTAGCGGTGAGGCGGCCTGTTAGTGGATCGTCGCTCAGGATCATATCCGGCGGGATGATCCCGGAATGCAGCAGACAGCCCTGATAAATGGCCAGGCGATCAGGTACGCCTTCGATTTCACCTATTTGCTCAAATTGCGCATTGGAGCCGATGATGTAGCCGCTTTGCGGCCATTGCGCACTTTCCAGCTTGAGCATAGTGATCAAGGCGTCCACATTTTCGATGGTCACGCGCTCAATGCCGGTGGCTCGATGACGATAGAAGGCCGTGCCTGTGCCAGGCGTCGGGCTGAGATAGTGCAGGATGGCGAGATAATTTGGATCGGTATCGTCGAAATGGGGCGCGCGCTGGTTGACCGACAGGCTTTCTGGTCGACGCGTGACCATGGAAAAACTGGCTTCAAGGAAATCGAATCGGTCAAAGTCATAGGTGCCGCCGATAAATGGCGCCGTCGCCTGTAACAGGCCATCGGTGTAGGTTTGCGCGTTCGTGTCGGCGGGGGTAATGAAGCGCCGCACACCCGGATAATAGGTGCCGACCGCTGGTGGAAAGGGGGCCAATTCCGCCGCCAGGGCACGAATCTGCTCTGTGGCGCTGGTAAAGCCATCAATCACGACGACGCGACTTTCGCTGTTTCCCAGGATCAGCAGTTCAGGCTTCATGGTTTTTTCCCGTCCCGTTTACAGGACTATGACACCTGTTACATGAAAAGCACAACGATTTTCTTTATGAAATCAGTATTTTGGCTATTGTCATTAAACCGTTTCGGGCATGACACGATAGCTTGTGAAATTCGTAGATAATCTGTCATGAAGCCGGATTACGCCGTTTTTCCCATGGAACACTTGAGTTCCGTGGGGATAAATCATGAAAATCGCACTGTTCACTTCCGTGGCTGCCTTCGCGCTCCTCAGCGCAGGTTTGGTTCACGCCCAGAATGCCGCGCCGGTCGTCGCTGCTGCCACCACGCCGGCGGCTTCCGAGGAAGTCACCGAAGTCATCGTCTATGGTCAGGGCCAGAGCCGCCAGACCCAGTCTGTCAAGGCTGACGACATCACCAAGATGGCGCCGGGCACCAGCCCGCTGAAGGTGCTCGACAAGCTGCCGGGCGTGTCTTTCCAGTCGGCCGATCCGTTCGGCGCCTATGAGTGGTCGGCCCGCATCTCGGTGCGTGGCTTCAACCAGAACCAGATGGGTTTCACCCTCGACGGCGTTACCCTCGGCGACATGAGCTACGGCAATTATAACGGCCTGCATATCTCGCGCGCCATCATCAACGAAGACATCGCCCGCGCCGACCTCTCCCAAGGCGCCGGTTCGCTGGATTCGGCCACCTCTTCCAACATGGGCGGCACACTGAAGTTCGTCTCGCGCGATCCGTCGGAAACCCTCGGTGGTGAACTGGCCGGAACGCTTGGTTCTGACTCCATGCACCGCCTCTACGGCCGCTTTGAAACCGGCGCGATTTCCGCGCTCGGCGGCCTGCGCGGCTATATCTCAGCAGTCGACATGAAGACCGACAAGTGGAAGGGCGGCGGCGAGCAAAAGCAGCAGCAGATCGACGCCAGCGCCGTGCTGCCGATCGGCGAAGGTTCGCTGTCGGCCTTCGTCAACCACAGCCAGCGCCGCGAACAGGACTACCAGGATATGTCGTTCGAAATGATCGACCGCCTGGGTTACGACTGGGATAACTTCCAGCCGAACTGGAAGCTGGCCAACGACGTCTCCATGGACTACTGGACCGGCGCGCTGACCGGTACCGCGGCCGTTTACCCCGGCAAGATCGCCACCGTGGACGATGCCTATTACTATGGCGGCGGTGTCCGTGACGACACCCTGTCTGGTATCAATCTTGTCATGCCTGTATCCGACACCTTCAAGTTCAATCTCCAGGTCTACAACCACACCAATGAAGGCCAGGGCCTGTGGGTCACCCCCTACACGCCGTCACCCGGCAGCCTGATCCTGGCCGCCGCGGGTTCGGCTTCCTATAACCCGACCAGCACCGACACGGCCAACGTTTCGATCCGCACCACCGAATATGACATCAATCGCACCGGCGTCATCGGTGGCGGCACGCTTGATCTCGGCGCCCATCAGGTTTCCGCCGGCTTCTGGCTGGAAAATAACGACTTCACCCAGGCTCGCCGTTTCTACGGTGAATCTCTCGCCGCCCCGCATCGCGATAGCCTGGGTTTCCAGAGTGATCCGTTCTTCACCCAATGGTCCTATGCCTTCAATACCAAGACCACGCAGTTCTACCTCCAGGACATCTGGTCGGTAACAGACGCCTTGAAGATCAACTTCGGCTTCAAGTCGCTGTCGGTCGAGAATTCGGTTCACAATACCCACACGCCGGGTCTGCAATATGGTGTCATCCCGGGCGCCGGCGCCCTGGTCACGTCTGCGGCCGCTCTCAGTGCCAAGCTGAAGTCGGAAGACACCTTCCTGCCGCAGGTCGGCGCGGTCTACAAGATCAACGGCAACTACGAAGTCTTCGGTTCCTACGCCGAAAACATGGATGCCTACGTCTCGGCCGCCACGGCAGGGCCTTTCAGCTCGCTCAGCCAGGCCAATGTCGATTACGTCAAGGATAACCTGAAGCCAGAATCGTCCAAAACCTTCGAAGGCGGCCTGCGTTTCCGTTTCCCGCAGTTCTCCGGCGTCGTGGCGCTGTATAACGTCAAGTTCGACAATCGTATCCTCGCCGTCACGCAGGGCGCCGGCATCCAGGGCAATGCTCCGGTTCTGTCGAACGTCGGCGGCGTCACCAGCCAGGGCGTCGAACTGGCCGGCACCTATCGCTTCACGCCGCAATGGAAGCTTTACGCCTCGTACAGCTACAACGACTCGAAATACGAAGACGATGTTCAATCCTTCGATGGTGCCGGTAATCCGGTGGTCACCCCGACCAAGGACAAGATGGTCGTCAATACACCGAAAAACCTGTTCAAGACCGAACTCGGTTATGACAACGGCGCGCTCTTCGGTTCGCTTGGCGTCAACTTCACCGACAAGCGTTATTACACCTATACCAATGTCGGCGGTGAGGTGCCTTCGAGCACGATCTCTGATCTGACCGTCGGGTATCACTTCGAAAACATCGGCACGACGGTGCAGCTCAACGTCACCAACCTGACGGATGAGAAGTACATCTCGACGATCGGTTCCAACGGCTTCGTCAATGCCGACGCCGCCAATTCGAACCAGACCATCCTGCCGGGCGCCCCCCGTCAGGTCTTCCTGAATGTGCGTAAGACTTTTTAGTCGCTCAGAGGCCGCGAAGGCTCGCTGCATTAGCAGCGGCGGGCGTCGCCCTGGCCGGGCTTTGAAGAACCAAGGTCATCAAAGCCCGGAATACTTTTTGCTTTCCCACCCTTGGGCCAGCCGTTTCACCACAACGGCTGGCCTTTCTTTTTCAGCGGAGCTACCATGACGCAACTCAACCGCCGCCGCCTGATCGGCGCAGGACTTGCCACCATGGCCGCCGCTACCGTCGCTTATGCCGCCACGCCTAAGAAGCTGCTGATTGTGGGGCATCGCGGCGCGCCCGGCTACCTGCCCGAACACACCATTCCTGGCTATGACCTGGCCATCAAGATGGGCGCGGATTTCATCGAGCCCGATGTGGTCTCGACTTCTGATGGCCATCTGATCGTGCGTCATGAGCCGCTGCTTTCCGTCACCACCAATATCATCGACCATCCCGAATTCGCTGATCGCAAGCGTACCCGCAAACTCGACGGCATCGACACGACCGACTTTTTCACCTGCGATTTCACCTTGGCCGAGATCAAGACCCTGCGCGCCAAGCAGGCTTTTGTGAACCGCGATCATAGCCATGATGGTCTGTATCAAATCCAGACCCTTCAGGAGGTTATCGACCTGGCACAGGCGAAATCACGCGAGACCGGACGTGCCATCGGTATTTACCCGGAAATCAAGCACTCCAGTTTCCATCAGGCACTGGGGCTCACTATCGAGGACAAGCTGCTCGATACCCTGAACCGCGCCGGACTGGACAAAGCTTCATCGCCGGTCATCATCCAGTCGTTCGAGACCGCCAATCTGAAATACCTGCGCAAGAAGACGACCATCCGCCTGATGCACCTGATCGACGGCTCCGACACTGATCCGGATACCGGCGCGATGATCCTCAAGCCACCGTCGGACAAGCCCTATGACTGGGTGGTGGCGGGCCGGGCAGGGGATAACCACGACCAGCTATCGTCGGCCGGCCTGAGCGAGATCGCCACCTACGCCGATATCGTGGCACCATGGAAGCGGCACCTGCTGAGCTTCGCCAGCGGCAAGCCGGTTTATCGGCGTGACATCATCGACAATGCCCATGCGCGCAGCTTGCAAGTCCATACCTGGACGATGCGCAATGACCAGCTTGATCCGTATTACAAAGGTGATGCCCAGAAAGAGTATTTCGACCTGTTCGACCTTGGCGTAGATGGGGTTTTCACCGATTTTGCCGACACCGGCGTCAAGGCGCGGGATGCCTGGGCGGGTGCTTTGAATCCTCAAGTTTAAAAACTTTGGAAAAAGCGAATTTAGCGCTTGTCACGGGGAAAAAATTGGCTATGTTCCGCGCCTCACCGCCGGGGTCACCAAGCCTGGTTGGTTCCGAAGAATTGGTTCGGGTGTGTAGCTCAGTTGGTAGAGCAGCTGACTCTTAATCAGCGGGTCCACGGTTCGAGTCCGTGCCCACCCACCAATTTTCTTCCTTTAAATTCAATCATTTAACTTAATGTACTCCAGACGTGGTGTTGACAATTGGATGTTCGGTTGGAACTTTTGTTCTTGTTTCGAGCTTCCGAATTGCTGACTCCGATATACGCCGTGCGCCTGAGCTGATCTGCAAGCATCCGTCCTGTATGGACGCATTACGCGCTCGTTGGAACGGCACTATTTTTCGCTGACGGCCGTAATATTATCCTCGGAATCGCGATCGATCCATTTGTTGTAGGGATCGATGCCGACAAAGCTCGGTTTCCTGTCCACGGTGAAGGTGACGGTTTGCACGCCGGTGTGTACCCGCCGGCGCTCCATATGGATGACGTTGGCCGCGCCGAACTTGCCTTCACCAGGCTTGGCGGTGAACAGGCCGAGATCGACCGGCTGATCGAACGGCGCTTCGGTCTCCTTGCCCTTGCCTGCGGCATAGAACTTGTGCGCTTCGATCGTGTAGGTCACGTCGTATTTGCCGTCCGGGCGCTTCACGGCCCTGGCGTCGCGGGCACGCAGGTCGACCAGTGTGATCTTCTCGAACAGGTCGGTGATCAGGGCCTGATCGGCCGGCGAGGCTTGGGCGCGCAGGGCATCGACCAGGTCGGTCGACTTTGGATAGGGGGCGCCCTTGAAGGCATATTTGGCCAGAAGGGTGCGTAAGCCCGCATTGACCTTATCGGCGCCCATGCGGTCCTTGAGCAGGTACATGACCAGAGATCCCTTGTTGTAATGGATGTATTGCTCGTGCTGGGCGCGATAAAGCGGCATTTCCTGGTCTGGATCGGTCTGGCGACTGATCAGGTAGGTGTTCAGCTCGTATTTCAGGAAGCGGCGGATCTTGTCCGGGCCATACAGCTTCTCCATCACCATCAAGGCCGAATATTGCGCCAGGGTTTCGGACAGCGCTTCCGAGCCCTGCTTGTCGGCGCCGACGATCTGGTGCGCCCACCACTGATGGCCCAGTTCGTGCGCGGTGACATAGGTGGTGTAGTCGATCTTGTCCGGATCGCGGACGTCGGCGATGAAGCCGATGCCTTCCGAATAGGGGATGGTATTGGCGAACGATTGCGCGAAGGTAGCATAGGCCGGGAATTCCAGAATGCGGGCCTGGCGGAACTGGAAGGGCGAGAAATTGGCTTGATAATAGTCGAGGGAGGTCGTCATGGCCGACAACATGCGATTGACATTGTACGGGTGCTGGGCGTCATAATAGACGGTCAGGTCGATACCATCGTGCTTGAGATGCTTTTCCTGATAATGGGCCGATTGTACCGAGAAGAAGTTGAGGATCGGCATGTCGGAGACAAAGCGCGCCGTGCGGCGGCCATTGGCCGTGATGTCCGATGCCTTGTAACCCGGCGCCACCGGTGTCTGGTCGGCGACCGTCGAGACGGTGATGTCCGATGTCGTCCAGTCGGCGCCGATATAGTTGCGCGCATCGGCCGCCGGATCGTTGAGGTCGTTCATGCGCTTGAGCAGGGGCAGGCCGTATTTGCGGCGCAGACGCTTGTCCTGCATGGCTTGGGCATCGGTGATGCCGACGCGCGGGGCGATTTCAAAATTGTTCAGGAAGGTGCCGTTATCGACGATGCGCGTGGTGATGCCGTCATTGCCGAAGCCCTTTTGTGTCTGGCTGGCGGCGAAATTCAGAGTCCGTTTTTCGCCTGGCTGCATCGGCGTGTCGAAGACGAACCTGCGTACGCCGAAATTTTTCCATTCCTTCGCCTGATGCGCGCCCTCGATGGTCAGGCCCGAATACGTCAGTTCTTCCGGCGAGTTCAGATAGACTTCGCTGATCGGGCCAGCGGTCTTGTTTTCCAGCGCATAGCTGCCGGTCACAGCAAAACGCAGGTCGTGCGGGTAGAGATCGACCTTCAGTCTGACGTCCGTGACGCTTGGCAGCGGCAGGCCGGTGATTGGCGTAAAGGTCTTTTCATACGCGACGTCGTTCTTCTCGATTTGCGACTTGGTCCGATAAATATTGAGGACATTGGTGTTGTAAAAGATGAAGACACCAAGCCCAGCAAAGACCACGACCGCAAGCCCCAAGATGATGCCGGGGACGCCCTTCAGGCGGACAGGCACCGCGACGAAACGCGCCTTGATGCCGGAGGCCACGCCGCGCCGCCACAGCAGGTGGGCGATGACAAGCAGGGCAATGGCAAAGGTGGTCCAGTACAGTTTGAATATCAGCCAGCCCATCCACATATGACCCAGGCCGTTCATGTCGGACAAGGGCATGCCCGGTGAGCTGCCGTACATATAGAGGTGATGGTTCCATCCCATCATGCCGGCCACGCTGGTGCCGATGAGGTAAACCACCATGACCGCCCAACCAACGAACTTGTTGGGTGACAGGGCCTGCACGAAGATGGCCAGCACGCCGATCAGGCCGAAGGACAGGCTGAACGGCAGCAGATACCAGACGAGGTACTTGCCGAATTCGAAATGCGTATAGCCCTTGAACAGTTGCACCACGACATCGGCGACGACCGAAAAGGCGAGGGTGGAGGCCAGCACGATCAGCAGTGCGATGGTCTTGGGGACGAGGAACGCCCAGTTCGGAATAGCGGTGGCATCGATGATCTCGTTGATGCGCCGGCCGCGCTCGCGCCATACCAGTTCACCCGAATAGAAGATGGCGACGATCATGGCGAACAGGGCAAAGCCACTGCTGACAACGGATACCATGACGCGTGTGACCGGATAGACGACGGTGCCATAAATCTGGTTGGCGGCGAAGGTCATCAGCACGGTCATGGCCATGGCCAGCAACATGAGGATGAGATAGACCGGGCCGGTAAAGACCTGCGCCACTTCGAATCGCGTGCGTTTGATGAGGGTGGCGATGGCGGTGGCCGTGCCGAAGCTGGGCTTGATTGTCGTGATATCGATCGTGCGCGGCGCGATCGCGGTTTCCAGCTTCTTCTGCAGCTTTTGTGCCGTGGTCGGTTTGGCCCCCGAGATATCGAAACGCAGCACGCTGCGCGTCAGCACGATGAGGCCGATACCGAGCGCGGTGAACAACAGGCGATTGCCGAGGGTGACGCCGGAGAACGGCAGCAGCCGGGTATTGCTTTCGTCCGGCGTCCAGTAGCGCGTGAGATCGGAGACGGCGCCCATGCCGAACGGATCGAGCCAGGCATAGATGTGGCGGGCCAGATCACTTTTATCGGCCAGGGCGCTGAGGGTGAAATAGACGACCATCATCCCGACCGCCGTCAGATAGCTGCCCATCATCGACTTGGTCAGGGTGGCGGCGCTGGAAAAGACGGCGACCATGAACAGGACGGACGGCAGGGCCAGGGTCAGGAACGGCCAGGCGTAGTAGGCGATATTGAAGGGTCCGATGGTTTCCTTGTCCAGCCATGGCATCAGTGTGCCGATCATCATGCCCAGCGGCACACTCAGCAGGCACAGGGCGCACACCACCAAGGCGCCGAGCGTACGGCCGAAGACATAGTCCGAGCGCCCGATGCGCGTGGTGTAGAGCAGGGGTCCGAAGGCGGTTTCCTGATCGCGGATAATGACATTGGCGCCGAAGGCCGTGGCCACGAACATGAAAAAGGTCGTCAGGATCATCAGGCCGACCGCGACGACGATGGGGGCGTTCTTATGCACATTGGCGCCAGCCGCGATGGTGACGCTCGGTGTCGCCACCAGGCCGAAGGCAAGCAGCAGGAAGATGACGAAAGACACCCAGAAGGTGGGGCTCTTGAGCTGGTATTTCAGCTCAAATCCGGCGATGGCTGTCCACATTTCATGCCGCCTTTGCTGGCGTCTGGATCGTCATGAAATAGAGGTCTTCCAGCGAGCCGGTCACCGCTTCGAAGCCATCACCCGGATCGCTGTCGGCCACGATGTGGACGACGGTCTTGCCGGCGAACAGGCGCTGCGAAATCAGGGTATATCTGGCCTTGTAGGCCTCCAGTTCGCTGCGTTCGATCGTCTTCTTCCAGATGCGTCCCTTGAGCGAGGTGATCAGATCGAGCGGTGCGCCCTCAAGCTGAATACGGCCACCTGCCAGAATGGCCATACGCGGGCACAGGTCGGCCACGTCCTCGACGATATGGGTCGACAGGATGACCACCACGTCCTCACCGATACCGGCCAGCAGGTTGAGGAAGCGGTTGCGTTCTTCGGGATCGAGACCGGCGGTCGGTTCATCGACGATGATCAGTTTCGGGTTGCCGAGCAGGGCCTGGGCGA
>FTKR01811177.1_pt1 | contig 23516 bp, 19 predicted proteins | sample 1658141 | NCBI WGS metagenome assembly FTKR01 (sample SAMEA3914802, study PRJEB12502) | metagenome | biome: forest; material: soil | place: Canada | collected 2010-06-25 | depth 0.1 m | reverse complement strand
GCGTTGGGGCATCTGCGGCGTGTCGCTGCATTCGGCCGGGGTGCGCGATGCCCTGAAGCCGCAGGACGGTTTCTATACTTTGGCCATTCTCGATGAGGCGATTAGTTACCGGATCATCGGCGCCATGCGCGAGGTTCTGGTCGGGCCGGAGGATATCGAGGCCGTTTTTAAACGCCTGACGCGCCCGTCGGTCGAACTGGTGACCTCAACCGTCACCGAGAAGGGCTATTGCCTGGCGCCGGACTTTTCGCTTGATCTTCAGCACCCGGACATTGTCCATGACCTGGCAAATCCGCAAACACCAAAATCCTTTATCGGCTATATCACCGAAAGCCTGCGCCGCCGCAAACAGGCCGGCCTGAAGCCCTTCGTGCTGATCCCCTGCGACAACCTGCCGAAAAACGGCGTACGTTTGAAGGAGGCCGTCACGGTTTTCGCGGGACATTCTGGTCAAGGTTTGGCTGATCACGATCTAGCGCGCTGGATTCATGAAGAACTGCAATGCCCCTCCACCATGGTCGATTCCATCACCCCGGCCACTGATGATGCCCTGCGGGCGCGTGTGGCGGAAGCGACCGGCGTGGCCGATGCCTGGCCGATTCAGCGCGAGGCCTTTACCCAGTGGGTGATTGAAAAGCACGCGCACGAAAACGGCCCGGACTGGCAAAGCGTCGGCGTGACCCTGACCGATAATGTCCCGGCCTATGAACGCGCCAAGCTGCGCCTGCTCAATGGCCCGCATTCGACCCTGGCCTATATGGGCCTGGGCCGTGGCTATGAGAGCGTCAGTGAGGCGATGAAGGACGCCGATCTTGCTGATATCGTCCGTAAGCTGATGATCGAGGATGTCGTGCCGCTTTTGGAGGCGCCGGAAGGGCTCGATCTGGTCGCCTATAGCGAGGCCATCCTCATGCGTTTCCGTAATCCGGCCATCGTGCATAAGCTGGCGCAGATCGCCTGGGATGGCTCGCAGAAACTGCCGATACGCATTCTGAGTTCACTGGCTGAGGCGCTCGATCGCGGTCAGGATATCCACCGTCTGTGCCTGCCTCTGGCGGCGTGGATGCGCTTTGTCCGCGCGAAAGCCGTTTCCGGTGAGGCCATTACCGATCCGCTGGCTGGCGATCTGATCGCCATCGGCAAGACCTGCGATGATACGGTGGCGGATGTCGGGCGATTCCTCGCCCTGCGCGCCGTCTTCGCGGAATATCTGGCGACGGATAAAACCGTCATCACTGCACTTGAGCGCGCCTATGCCGAACTACTGAAGCGGGAAGCTGTTTTAGCTTGAGATAACCTGCCCCTGCGCCTAAATCTGTTGTGAAGACAACAGATGAGGCCGGTATGAGCGAGATCACCGAAGCGGACAAGGCATTCTTAGGCGGCGGGCGCATCGATGAGGCGCGGCCTTTCCGGCCGGTCAGCCTCGCCGTCCTGACCATTTCCGATACGCGCGACGAGGAAAGCGACACCTCCGGTGATGTGCTGGTCAAGCGCATCGAGGCGGCCGGTCACAGCGTCGCGCGTCGCAATATCGTCCGCGATGATATCGATGCCATCCGCGCCAAGGTGATGAAGTGGGTCAATACCGGAGAGATCGACGCCATCGTGACCACCGGTGGCACCGGCATTACCGGCCGAGACGTGACGCCTGAAGCCATCGAACCCTTGCTGACCAAGCGCATCGAAGGCTTCTCGACCATTTTCCACATGCTGAGCTATCAGACGGTCGGCCTCTCCACCCTGCAATCGCGGGCGCTGGCAGGGATCATCGATGGTGTCTTTATCTTCTGCCTGCCGGGCTCGAACGGCGCGGTGAAAGACGGTTGGGACAAGGTCATTCGCTGGCAGCTCGATAGCCGCCACGGGCCATGCAATATGGTCGAGTTGATGCCGCGCTTGAAGGAAAAATGATGAAAAACATTGCGGTCGAAGCGGCGCTGGCCGCTGTCAGGCAAGGCGCGATTTCCCCGGTGGCAGAACGTGTGCCGCTGGCCAAGACCATGGGGCGCGTCCTGGCCGAATCCGTCATGGCCAGCCGCGATCAGCCGCCCTTCAACGCATCGGCCATGGATGGCTATGCCGTCAGAATGGATTCGCTGCGTCCGAAAGCCAAACAAATCACCCTGCATGTGGTGGGCGAAAGCTCGGCGGGCCGCAGCTATAACGGTCAGATGGCGATCGGTGAGGCGGTGCGCATCTTCACCGGTGCGCCGGTGCCGGCCGATTGCGACGCCATCGTCATCCAGGAAAATGTCGTCGCGGGAGACGGCGTGATCGATGTCACGCCGGATGGCCGGAACCCCATGCCGACCCATATCCGCAAGGCCGGCCAGGATTTCCGTGCCGGGGACACCCTGCTGGAAGCCGGCGTGCGGCTCGATCCGTGGCGGTTGTCACTAATCGCTGCCGCGGGGCAGGACAAGGTGCCGGTGTGGCGCCGGCCCTCCATTGCTGTCCTTTGTACCGGCGATGAACTGGTCCTGCCGGGAGAGGCGCCGAAGCCAGACCAGATTTATGAATCGGCGTCTCACGCCCTAATGGCGCTGATCAAACAATGGGGCGGCAAGGCCAGTTATCTAGGTGTCCAGGCGGACAACGCCAAGGGCATCTACAAGGCGCTGAAAGGTGTAAAGGCCGACCTGATCGTTACGGTCGGCGGCGCCAGTGTCGGCGATTACGACCTCGTGCGCTCGGCGCTGGAGAAGCTCGGCCTGGCGCTCGATTTCGCCTCGGTGGCGGTGCGCCCCGGCAAGCCGACCAGCTTTGGCCGCCTGACCAAGGGGACGCGGGTTTTAAGCCTGCCGGGCAATCCGGCCTCGGCCTTTGTCACGGCGCAACTGTTCCTGAAAACCTGGATCGAGGCGTCGCTGGGGATGCCGGAAACGAGTCCTTTCATCACCGCCGTGACGCAAGCGCCGCTTTCCGCCGCCGGCCCGCGCGAATCCTATCTGCGGGCGAGGATCAGCAGTTCGCTACAAGGCCAGTTGCAGGTGACAGCGTTCGACGATCAGGATTCGTCGCTGGTCAGCGTTTTCGCCCGCGCCGATGCGCTGATCCGCCTGCCGGCCAACGCCCTGCCGCAAAACGCCGGGTCACGGGTAGAGGTATTACCACTGGACCGGCTATAAGTTGCAGAACCTCCCCTGATGTGGCTGCGCCGAACTTCGTTTCAGGGGAGGGTGCCCCTCTTGGGGTGGTGGGGTTAATACCGGCTCGTCAATAGTCTCGGCCAACGGTGATAACCCCCTCCGGCGCAAGAGCGCCACCTCCCCCTGAAATCAGGGTGAGTTATATAAAAGCCACTCTTCGTTTTCTAATTGTTAGCCCCTCTGGACGAACGGGGTTCGCACATGCACACATAGGGCATGACCCCCCCAATGGCTCCCACGCAAAACGCCTCCAAGCTCGATATCGCCGCCGGTTTCGCCAGTGATATCGGCAAGCGCGATGAAAATCAGGATTTCGCCGCCCTATGCCTGGAGGACGGCCAGCGCCATCATGGCGCCGTCGCCGCTTTGGCGGATGGCGTCGGGGGTCGCAAGGGCGGACGCGTGGCGGCCGAACTGTCGGTGCGCACCTTTATCGACGATTATCTCGGCCAGTCGGAGCTGTTGTCGCCGCAAAAGACAGCGGCGCGCGCGCTGGAAAGCATCAATTACTGGCTCTACCGTGAAGGCCAGAAGAACGAAAATCTGAAAGGCATGTGCGCCGCCTTTACCGGCATCGTCATCAAGGGGCGGCGGCTGCACAGCTTCCATGCCGGCGATACGCGGCTGTACCGTCTGCGCGCCGGCCAGCTCGAACTCCTGACCCAGGACCACAAGCCTGAAGGCCCGGACGGCAGCCCCTTCATCACCCGTGCGGTCGGGGCGGAAGAAGCCATCCGCATCGATTACGGCGCGCACGATATCTTCCCGCATGACCGGCTGATGCTTTGTTCGGACGGGGTCCATGGCTTTGTCAGTCAGGCGCAGATACTGACCCTGCTAGACGGCCGCACGTCACCGGAAGAGACCGCACAGAAGCTGGTCAGTCAGGCTATCGCCCATGGTGGCGATGATAACGCCACGGCTATGGTGATCGACGTCATCGATCTCCCCCCCGCCACGATCGAAGACCTCAACCTCGCCATCGCCCGTCTGCCGATCATCGAGCCGCCCCATGTCGGGGAAACGATTGATGGCTTCAAGCTGGAGCGGCAACTGGCGGACGGTATCTACAGCCGCGTTTTCCGGGCGCGTGACCTGCGCGAATTTCGCACCGGCATCAGTCCGCATGTCGTGCTGAAATTTCCCAAGCCCCACACCATCGGCTCGGAAACCTCGGCGCGTTCGGCCTTCATGCGCGAGGCCTGGGTGGCCAGCCGAGTCCAGCACATGTGGATCGGCTCGGTGCTCGATATCGCGGCCGGCCGCCAGACCTGTCTCTATGTCGCTCAACCCTATTATGTCGGCGAAACCCTCGAACACCGCCTGCTGCGCAGCCCGAAAATCACCCTGAAGGAAGGTGTCGGCATTGCCACCAAACTGGCTAAGGCGTTGGGCTCCCTGCACCGCGCCGGCATTATTCACCGCGACGTCAAGCCGGAGAATATCATCCTGACGAGCGACGGCGGGTTCAAGCTGGTCGATCTCGGCGTGGCGCGCATTCCCGGCATCGACAAGGACAGCCTCTTCGTGCCGGGCACGCCGAGCTATAAGGCGCCGGAGCTTTTTGACGGAAAGCCTGGTGACGAACGCTCGGACATTTTCGCCATGGGCGTCACCATTTACCGAATGTTTACCGGCGCCTATCCGTTCGGTGAGATAGAGACCGGCCAGACGCCGCGCTTCAATAAGCCGGAAAGCCTAAGCCACCGGCGCGGTGATCTGCCGGCCTGGCTCGACAGTGTCATCCTGCAAGCCTTGGCGCCTAATCCGGCCGATCGTTTCCAGGATGGTTTCGAGATCGCCTTCAAGCTGGAAACCGGCTCGCATGGGGCGGAACCGGACTTTTTCCGCAAGCATTCGTGGCTGGCGCGCAATCAGGTCAATATCTGGCGTGGTATCAGCCTGTTTCTGGCCATCTGTCTGGCGATTTCGATCATGACGGCGAAAACCGGCATCCCGTTGCCGCCGTGGGCACAGGCAGCGCTGGCTGAACTTTCTAGACGCGTCTTTGGCTAACCCTAGCCTTTTCCGGCGCCAGTGACGATTTCACGGTGGTGTGGCGCCATGGCTGCCAGCAGTTTGTTCTGCGCCCAGAAGGGCACATGGTTCTTGTCCATGGCCTTTTGCAGGTTTTCGACCAGGGCCAGGAAGTCTTCTTCGCGGATACCGAGTTGCGAATGAGCCTCGGTCATGTTCTTGCCGGTATAGTCGCATCCGCCGCCCGTGACGTGGCAGAATATCTGCACCAGGCCCGATTTGATCTGGTCGCGCTTGGCGGCGACGAAAAAGTCATGGGTGCGTGGATCGGCCAGCACATTGACCATCAGGTCGTCTGTGATGCGAACCAATCCGTCATGTCCGCCAAACGCCTGATAGAGGCTGCCATCGGGGGAGATCACCGGAAAGGGATCGGCGGGCATCTCTGCAAAGGCAGGCGTGGCAAGGAGCAGAACGGCGAGGGCAATGTATTTCATGGTCATTTCCTAAAATCCGACCTGTACCGAGCCGTAAAGCCCGCTCTGGCGACGCGTCACGATATTGCCGAGATCGGCATAGGCGAGGGTCAGGGAGAGGTGCTTGTTCAGGGCATAGGCGGCGAAGAGATCAACGCCTGCGCCTTCCTTGGCCACCGCCAGATTGTCCGGCTTGGTGCGCACTTCGGCGCCAATGGCCAGGCGGCGATTGACCAGATAAGCCAGCGATCCCTCAAACTGGAGATGGTAGTCATTATCGATGCCGCCATAGCCGAGAATGCCGAACTGGTTGGCCTTGGTGGCGCGCAGAGTACCGTTTACCAGCAGGCCATGCGCCAGGTAGAGTTTGGTGGCGCTGACATAATAATCCGTAGACTGATCATCACGGGCGCCCAGTGCCTTGATCAGCGCACCATTCTTATTGGACTTGAACTGCGCACCGACCGAAACCTGTGGCCACCAATGATCCTGATCAAGAATAGCGTCACCAATGATGCGGACCTTTACGCCTACCGTATCCTGCGAGATCGTATAGCCGTATCCCAGGCCTAGCGCGGTGCCGACTGCCTGCGTATCGAAATCCTGCCGGGCATAGGACAGCTCGACGCGGTTATAGAGACCGACCAGGACGCCTTGCGAGGTGATGCGGTAGTCCTGCGTTTCGACCGAGGTGTAAAAGGCATTGGCACCGATCTGGTCTCTGGTCTCATAGCTGCCGATGACCGCCCAGGGTGTCAGTCCGCCACCGGCCGCGCCTTCTATCTGCGACACGCCACCTGTCAGCAACAGCTTGCCACTGGCATAGGTAAAGATCGAGTCCGCTCTGGACGCGGGGACGCAAACGAGAAACGAGAGCGCCAGCAGGGCGCCGAGCAGGGGATGCTTCAAAATGGGTCCTTTGAACTCTGGTCCGGTTCAATGGCCTCATTGGGGGGTAACTTCTTTAAGGCTTGCTTTATGCGGCTGCATTTCTCAAGAAAACGCCAGGATGGTCTTTGGGTTGCGGCCTTTTTGCCACGCCACAAAAACGGATTACAAAAACTTAATGTGCGGTTGATAATCACCATGCTAACCCTGCTCACTGGTTTCATTTTCAATTATCGCGCCGCAAACTGAGGTCGCCTAATCTCGCGCCGCGTCTCGTACAAACCCGGATCATCACATGCGCCCCTTACTTTTCGCCGCCGGCCTGCTCCTTGCTTCGACGGCGCTGACCCCTGTCATGGCGCTTGCCGCCCCCGCCGCCACGGCCATTGTCGCCGACGCCAATGCGCCCAAGGGCAAGCTGCCTGACGCCGCCACGCCGCTGTCCTATGTCGTCAACCTGACCATCGTGCCGTCGAAGCCGCGCTTTTCCGGCCATGTTGAGATCGACGTCAATGTGAAGGCCGAGACGAAATCGCTTTACCTGCACGGCCGTGATCTCAAGGTCTCCAAGGTCGTCGCCATGGTGGATGGCAAGCCGATCACCGCCAAATATACCCAGGTCGATGATCTTGGCGTCGCCCGCCTCGATTTCAACAAGGCCATCCCCGCCGGCCGCGTGACCCTGGTGTTCGATTATGATGCGCCCTTCACCAACGATGCCGCCGGACTTTATCGCGTTCAGGTCGGTGGCGACTGGTATGTCTGGTCGCAGTTTGAATCGATCGACGCCCGCGGCGCCTTCCCGTCGTTCGACGAACCGGGTTTCAAGACGCCCTTCCGGGTGCAGATCACCACGGAAGACGGCCTGGTGGCGCTCACCAATTCACCGCAGGACGGTACGACTGCCAATGGCAAGATGGTCACCCACATGTATATCCCGACCCAGAAGCTGCCGACCTATCTGGTCGCCTTCGCGGTCGGGCCTTTCGCCGTCGCTGAAGGCGTGGCGCCGCCCAACCAGTACCGTAACTATCCCCTGCCGATCCGCATCGTGGCCACCAAACCCAACGCAGCCAAACTGAAATATGCCCTCGATGAAACCCCTTCGATTGTGTCGCATCTCGAAAACTATTTCGGCCAGGCCTTCCCCTTCCCGAAGCTTGACCAGGTCGCTTCGCCGATCATGCCGGGCGCCATGGAAAACGCCGGCATCGACATCTATGGCGACAATATCCTGCTGCTCGATTCCGGAGCGCCGACGACCCAGAAGCAGGAATTTGGCATGGTGGTGGCGCACGAGCTGTCACATCAATGGTTCGGTGATTATGTCACGCCTGCCTGGTGGGACGATATCTGGCTCAATGAGAGCTTCGCGAACTGGATGGGCTATCGCATCGGCAACGAATGGCGGCCAGAGTTGAATATCGGCACTGGCGCGATCGACGAGGCCTTCGAAGCCATGGATACCGACGCCCTCAAGGTCGGCCGGCCGATCCACGAGGCCATCACCAGCAATGCCGACGTCGATTCTGCTTTCGACACCATTACCTATGGCAAGGGCGGCCAGGTGGTTGCGATGATTGCCGGCTATCTCGGCGATGCGCGTTTCAAGGCTGGTGTCCGTCTGCACATGTCGCGACATCCCTATGGCAATGCGACGTCCGATGAGTTCTTCGGTGCCCTGGCTGACGCGGCTGAAAATCCCGCCGTGCTGACCGCCATGAAGAGTTTCGTCAACCAGCAGGGCTTCCCTGTGGTCACCTTCACGCACCAGGGTGGCTGGACCGTCGCTTCGCAGGCGCGTTATGCCCGCCTGGGCGCCACACCCGATCCGCAAAGCTGGACCATCCCGCTGTGTATCCGCCAGGTCGCGGAAACCGATGCCGCGTGCTTCATGCTGTCCGATGCTCAGGGCAATCTCGGCGTCGACAAGCCGGGCGCTTTCATCCCCAATGCCGGCGGCACCGGCTATTACCGCTTCTCGCTGACTCCGGAAGACTGGGCGGCCCTGATCGCCACCGGCGACAAGCTGCCGGCCGGTGAAGGCCTGGCGGCTATCGACAGCCTGTGGGGTGATTTCTACGCCGGCAAGGGTCAGGTGTCACAACTGATCGACGCGGCGCGCGTCTTCGCCAACAATTCGGATTCGAACGTCGCCGTGGCCAGCAGTGGCCAGTTCGAGGAACTGGTCAATCGTGGCATTATCGGCAGTGATGCGGTGCCCGACTATCGCCGCATGATGGGCGGCATCTACAGCCCGCGCCTGGCGGCAATCGGCTTCAATCCAAAGGCCGGCCTTTACCTGAGTGAAAACCCTGACACCCAGAAGCTGCGTCAGTCGCTGGTCAAGATCGCGGCCAATGACGCCCGCGATCCAGCGGTGCGCAAGCAACTGGTCGATGCCGCCAATGCCTATCTCGGCGGCGACACCAACGCACTCGATCAGGCCTTCCTTAGCCGCGCCCTGATCACCTATGTGCAGGAGGGCGGCCTGCCCGCCGCCAAGGCCATGCTGGAACGCACTCTGACGACCAGGGACGAGGGCTTCCGCTCAGCCGCTCTCAAGGCCGTCACTGCGGACGCCACCGCCGAGACCGCCACCTGGATATTCGGCAGCCTGTCGGACGCGCGTCTGCGTGCGCCGGACAAGCTGGCGCTGATGCGCGGCCTGTTTGGCAACACCGCCACCCGCGACCAGGCCTATGACTGGTTGAAGGTTAATTATCAAAGCCTGTCGGCCGGGGCCGGTATCCTGAGCGTCACCAGTATCCCGAAACTGCCGGCCGATTACTGCTCTGTGAACCGGGCGGATGAGATCGATGCGATGATGCGTCAGAAGGTGATCGCCGCTGGCCGTGGCGAGTTGCCGTTCAATCGCATACTGGAAGACATCCGTTCGTGCGGCGTCCTGAAGGATGCCCGTTCGGCGGAAGTTGCTGCGGCGCTCAAAGCCGCTCAATAGTCGAATCGACGCCTGTCCAAAACCCTCCGGCGGGAAATCGCCGGAGGGTTTTTTCTTGACCAGGGCTAATCTCTTGCCGTCTCGCCGGGCCTGTGTCATTTCTTCCTTCAAAGAGACGCCAAAAAAACGGCATAAAGTCACCGTTTGGATAACCGGACGCATAAAACAAGCAAGGGGTTGAGACGTTATGGGCGAAGTTGCGCATAAAAAACAAAGCATGTGGCTGGTGATCGGAGCGTCATCGCTCGGCACCATCTTCGAATGGTTCGATTTCTATATTTTCGGCACGCTGGCCGCCATCATGGGGGCGCAGTTCTTCGAGGTGAAGGGCATCAACCCGACCACCTCCTTCATCTTCGCATTGCTGGCCCTCGCGGCCGGCTTTATCGTCCGGCCCTTCGGCGCCATGGTCTTTGGCGGCATGGGCGACAAGATCGGCCGCAAGCACACCTTCCTCGTCACCATGATCATCATGGGCATGTCGACCTTTCTGGTCGGCCTCCTGCCCAACTATGCCACCATCGGCATCGCCGCCCCCATCATCCTGATCGGCCTGCGCCTGGTACAGGGCCTGGCCATGGGTGGCGAATACGGTGGCGCGGCGACCTATGTGGCCGAGCATTCGCCGGATAACAAACGCGGCCAGATGACGGCGTGGATTCAGACCACCGCCACGCTCGGCCTGTTGCTGGCGATGGTCGCCATCGGCGTGACGCAGCATTACATCAGCGAAGACGACTTCAAGGCATGGGGCTGGCGTCTGCCCTTCCTGTTCTCGATCGTGCTGCTGCTGGTCTCGATCTGGATTCGGATGAAGCTCAATGAAAGCCCGGTTTTTCAGGCCATGAAGGACGAGGGCCGCACCTCGAAATCACCGCTGTCGGAAGCCTTCCTGCAATGGCGTAATCTCAAGATCGTACTGATCGCCTTGTTCGGCCTCGTCATGGGCCAGGGCGTGGTGTGGTATACCGGTCAGTTCTACGCGTTGTTTTTCCTGCAAAAGATGCTGCATGTCGATCTGCCGACCTCCTACTGGCTGATCGGCGGGGCGCTGGCCATCGGCACACCGTTTTTCATCTTCTTCGGCTGGCTGTCGGACAAGATCGGCCGCAAGCCGATAATTATGGCTGGTCTGGTGCTGGCGGCGGCGGGCTATTTTCCACTGTTCCAGATGCTGACCGGCGCGGTCAGCCCGGCGCTCGAACATGCGCAAAAGGCCTCTCCGGTCGTCGTCGTGGCCGATCAGGCCGCCTGCGCCGTTCAGTTCGATCCGGTCGGCAAGGCCAAATTCCTGCAATCGTGCGATATCGCCAAGTCGTACCTGGCCAAGGGCGGCATCAGCTACACCAATGAAGCGGCCCCCGTCGGCACGGTCGCCAGTGTCCGCATCGGCCAGACAGTCATCCCGTCCTTCGAGGGCAAGGGTCTGGCCGGCGATGCATTGAAAGCCGCGCAAGGCGATTTCGCCAAACAGGTCGGGGATACGCTGAAAACGGCGGGCTATCCGGCCAAGGCGGATAACGCCCTGATCGACTTCCCGAAGACCATCGGTATCCTTACCTTGCTCGTGATCCTGGTCACCATGGTCTATGCTCCGATGGCGGCGGCGCTGGTGGAAATGTTCCCGGCGCGCATCCGTTATAGCGCCATGTCCCTGCCTTACCACTTCGGCAATGGCTGGTTCGGCGGCTTGTTGCCCTTCATTACCTTCACCATCGTGGCGGCGACCGGCGGCATCTATGACGGTCTATGGTATCCGGTCGGCATCGCCGCTCTGACGGTCCTGATCGGCCTGTTCACCATCAAGGACAACCGTCACGTCGATTTCAAGGAATAAACAATCACCACTTTGAAATCACGAAAACGTTGAAACGAAAGGCCTTCGGTTGATTGACCGGAGGCCTTTTTTTGGCCATGGTCGCCTTATTGGGGTGAAAGCTTTATGCCGCCCCACGAGAGTCTCGTTTTAGTTCCCGCGTATTTCATCCACTTACAGGGCGACCCTTCTCATGACCGACGATCCCGTTCCTCCCGTGCAAGTGCCGGACCCCAATCCCTACGCCAACCCGAAGAACCCGAATAATCTGATCGAGCGTGTGCAGGCCATCCTGCTCAAGCCATCGCCGACCTGGGATGTGATCGAGGGTGAAACGCCATCAGTCCAGTCGCTCTATACCAGCTATATCATGCCGCTGGCCGCCATCGGGCCAATCGCCAGTGCCATCGGCGGCGTGGTGTTCGGCATCGGCGCTTTCGGTATTTCCTATCATACGCCACTGGTGAGCGCCATTATCGGCGCTGTTTTCGGCTATGTGCTGTCGCTGATCATGATCTACGTCGTGGCCTTGGTCATCGACGCCCTCGCACCCAGTTTCAACGCGCAGAAGAACTTCATACAGGCGCTCAAACTGGCGGCCTATGCCTCGACGGCCGGTTGGGTGGCGGCCATTTTCGGCATCTTCCCGGCACTCGGTTTGCTGGCTCTGCTTGGGGCGCTCTACGGCATCTATCTCTTCTATCTCGGCCTGCCAAAACTGATGAAGAACCCGGCGGACAAGACCATCGTCTATATGATCGTGATCGCCGTGGTCTATATCGTCCTGACCCTGGTCATTGGCGCCATCGTCGGCAGCGTGACCAGCATGGGCATGATGGCAGGTGGTGGTTTGGGCGCCCTGGGATCGAACAGCAGTCATGTCTCAGGCACCGTGACGGTTCCGGGCGCCGGCAAGGTTGATCTCGGCAAGATGGAAGCCGCGGCCAGCCAGATGGCGGCACAGGCATCCGCCATGCAGAATGGCCAGACGACCGTGAAACTGGCTGATGCCACGGCCCTTCTGGCGCTCCTGCCGCCGTCTTTGAACGGTGCGGCGCGCACCGATGATAATACCAGCTCAGGCGGGGCCGGCGGCATCGCCGTCTCCACCGCCAAGGGCACCTACCACGTCGGTGACGGCACGGTGAATGTCACGGTCACCGATATGGGTACGGTGGCCGGCATCGGCGCCATGGCAGCGGCGATGAACCTCAATAGTTCCAGCAGCAGCGCCACCGGCTATGAAAAGGTCACCACGGAAAACGGCCATATGGTCACTGAAAAGTGGGACAACGCCGCGAAGCATGGCGAATACGCCATTGTCTCTGATGGTCGTTTCAGCGTCGAGGCCGATGGCGACAATGTCGATATGGCGACCCTGAAATCGGTGGTGGCCGGCATCGATCTCGGTCGCGCCAAGGCGTTGACGCAGTAGTTATTTGCCGATCACCAGTGCCGGATCGACATCCGTCTCCGGCAGGTTGAGGAACTTCCAGTAATAGGGATAAACGCCATCACGGGTCAGGGTATTATGCTCTGACCCGTGCATCCGCACGAACACCTTCGGCTCATTGGCCAGGGCGAACAGGCGCTCACCTTCCGTGAAGGGTATCACGCTGTCCTTGTCACCATGGGCGATCAGCACCGGCATGTGGACGTCCTTGATGCGCTCACGGCTGAGGAATTTGTCTTTCATCAGAAACGCCACCGGAATAAGTGGATAGCGCTCGGCGCCGACATCGCTGGCGGCGGTAAACGGCGCTTCGAGGATCAGCGCATGAGCCGGTCGCTGCGTCGCGACATAGGTGGCGACGCCGGTGCCGAGGCTGTGGCCATGAATGACGATATCGCGGTCTTTGAACCCCTTGGCGTGCAGCCAGTCATAAGCCGCCAGGCCGTCGATCAGCAGGCCCTTTTCCGTAGGGGTGCCGGTCGAGCCGGAATAGCCGCGATAGGCGAGCGCCAGATAGCCGACGCCCTGTTTATGCATCCGGATGTAGCGCCATTTGCCCATCATCAATGTGCCGCCCTGGCCATGCAAAAACAGGATGACGGGTTGGCCGGGCTGCGGGGCTTCGTAAAGTGCCTGCAGGGTTTCCCCGTCGGGCGTGTGTATGCGCACATCCTGCAAGGCCAGCCCCTTGATGGCGAGCGCTTCCGTCTCGCGTTCGGGGTAAAAGAGCAGGTGGCGCTGGTTGATATAGAGATAGCCGACCGCCAGAAGCCAGACGGCGAGCAGGGTTGCCAGCAGGCCCAGACCGGCGATACGCACAAGCCTCCAGGCGAAGGCCATGCCGCGTGGTTTTTTGTCAATTGTTTCGCTCATATCCACCCCTTGTCGCATCGTTTATCAAAGCTTTGATGACGGCGCGCAATATCGAAAAATACAAACTGGTTTACAAAACAAACTTGTTGATGTAATTGTGCCGCCATTGGGGCAATCGGCTCTGACGGGAGGTCATTATGTCTGAGACGGCTAATATGTCTGTGAGTACCAGTTCCGAACGTTTCCACGATCTCGATGCGGTGCGCGCCGGCGCGCTTCTGCTCGGCGTCGCGCTGCACACCAGCATGTCATTCATCGAGCCGCAGGTATGGCTCATCAAGGATGCCAGTTCTTCCACAGGCCTGGCCGTGCTGTTCTATGTCATTCATATGTTCCGCATGGCGACCTTCTTCGTCATGGCCGGCTTCTTCGCCCACATGCTAATGGGCAGGCGCGGCCTTGGCGGCTTTATCAAAAACCGGCTGATCCGCGTTGCTGCGCCGCTGGTTATCTTCTGGCCGATCGTCTTTGCCGCGATCATCGCCGTCATGATCGTGGCCTTTGCGCCACCGCCGGGGGCGCCGGCCGTCCCTGCCGCCCCACCGCCGCCCCTGACGGCCAAGACTTTTCCGCTGACCCACCTGTGGTTCCTCTACGCCCTGCTGTGGCTCTATGGCTGCGCCGTCGTTCTCAAGGTAGTGACCGATGTACTGCATATTGGCAAAGGACTGGGGCGGATGTTTGATGCCATTGTCGGTTTCCTGACACGGACCGATCTGATCGGTGCGGTCCTGATCCTGCCGGCCTTTGCCGTCCTCTGTGCCAATCCCGCCTGGCTGATGTGGTTCGGCATCCCGACCCCGGATGCCGGCGTGGTGATCAATACACCCGCCCTGGCCGGTTTCAGCACAGCTTTTGCTTTTGGCTGGTTCCTGCATCGCTCGCCGGAATTGCTCGGCCATCTGGCGAAGCGCTGGTGGGCCTATCTGCCCGCTGCCGCTATCGGCACGGTCATCTGCCTGAATATGGTTGGAATTACGCCTGTCATCACCCCGGTCAAGGGCAACGAGCATCCGCTCTATCTCGTCCTTTACCTGCTGACGGGCTGGTCGTGGACACTCGGCGTGATCGGCGCCGCCCATGCCTGCCTCAAGCGCGAAAATCCGGTGCTGCGCTATCTGTCGGACGCCTCCTACTGGATTTACATCATCCACATCCCGGTGGTGATGGGCCTGCAACTGGCGATCCGCAATCTGGCCGGGCCTGCGGAGCTGAAATTCGCCGCCATCCTGCTGGTGACCGTGATGATTGGCCTCCTCAGCTATCAAATTATGGTACGCTACACGTTCATCGGGGCGATTCTCAACGGCCGCCGCCGCAGAACGAAGCGCATATCTGACGGCCAGGAGGTCACGGCATGACGAATGACGGCGAGAACGTTCACAAAGACCTCGCGTTCCTGAGGGCGCTCGTCAGCGAGGGCCCGAAGGCGCAGGGGGCAGCCGGTATCGTGTTCCTGACCGCCGGCCTGGCCTACGGTGTCGACTGTCTGGCCTATTGGGCGCAGACGGCGTTCGGCTGGCCCCAGACCGCGCTCATGGCCTGGACCCTGATCCTGTTCCCCATCGTCGTGTCCGTCCCCGTCATCATCTATGTGAGCTGGCAAAGCCGCAAGGCCGGACAGCAGGGGGTCGCCACGCGGGCGCTCAATGCCGCCTATGGCTCGGCGGGCCTGGCCAATCTCGCCATCGCCATCGTCTTCGGTTATGTCGCCAATATGCAGAAAAGCATGCTGATCTGGCTCTTGTATCCGGTGGTAATCTGCGCCTTTCTGGGCGCGGTCTGGTATGTCGCCTACATGATCCGGCGCAAGCTGTGGCTTGTCGGTATTTCCGCCAGCTGGTTCATCACCACTGTGGCCCTGGGCTTGCTGATCCGCCAGACCCAGACCTACCTGCTCGTTCTCGGTATCGCCCTGATCGTGCTGATGGGTGGGGCCGGCTGGGCCATGATGTCGCTTGATCGCCGTCAAAACGCCGGCAAGCAGGGAAATACGCATGACCAATAAAGGGATCGAAGCCGATCTGGCCTTTGTAAAGGCGCTCGTCAGCGAAGGCGCGCGTGTGCGGATTTCCGGTGGCGTGCTCTATCTGGCAGGGGGCGTGTGCTATGGCGCGCAATGCCTGGCACAGTGGGCGCATCTGGTCGGTATCGTCAATCTCGGGGGGCTGGGTAACCTGATTGTCGGCATCCTGCCCACCGTCATCTTTCTGGCCGTGATGTGCGTCGTCCTGTGGCGTGATCGCAAGGTGCCGAAAAACGGCGTGGCGACCCGCGCGCTCAATGCCGCCTTCAGCAGCGCCGGCCTGGCCAACCTGTTCATGGTCGGCGTGTTCGCCTATACCGCCATTACGGAAAAGAGCATCCTGATCTGGCTGTTGTATCCGATCACGGTTTGTGCCTTCCAGGGCGCGGTATGGTTTACCGCCTATATGATCCGCAAGGAGGCGTGGCTGGCGGTCATATCCGCCGGCTGGTTTGTCACCACCCTGACCCTGGGCCTGCTGATTGGCACGCCGCATTACGTGCTGGTGCTGGGACTGGCCCTGTTCGTCATCATGGGCGGCGGCGGCTGGTACATGATGCAGCAGGCGCGTAAATAATCATGGCCGGCTTCGACATCAACAAACTCGATGACGCCATCCACGGACGCCTGCGTCTGGGAATCATGGCCTATTTGATGGACGCCGAAGCCGCCGATTTCAACGAACTGAAGGCGGTGCTGGAAGCGACCCAGGGCAATCTGTCGGTCCACCTGCGCAAGCTGGAAGAGGCCGGCTACGTCGAGATCATCAAGAGCTTCCAGGGTCGCAAACCGCTGACCCGCGCCCATATCACGCCGGCCGGCCGCAAGGCGTTTGCCGATTATCTCGAAGCTCTGTCAAACCTGGTGGCCAGACGTTAGGCGCTGAAGTCAGAAACGACAGCCGCCCGCTTTTTCCGCCTCGCCATCGGGGGCTTTCGGCTTGAAGATGAGCGTCACCGTCACGAAGCTGATGATCAGCAGAAGGCCCCAGGCGCCCATCTTCTGGATCGATACCAGATGCCAAGCCTTGCCGGGATAGGCCCAGGTATGGGTGAAGGTGCCGACATTTTCCGCCAGCCACAGGAAGAAGGCCGTCAGCGTGCCTGCCAACAGATAGGGCATGGAGTGGACGGTCTGATCGATGCGGAAAAAGACAAAGCAGCGGAAATAGATGACGATAATCACCGCGAAGATCAGGTAGCGGAAATCATACAGAAAATGGTGGGTGAAGAAGTTCACATAGACCACCAGCGCCAGCAGGTAGGTCACCCAGGGCTTCGGGTAGTGCGAGAAGCGCATGTCGAACACACGGATCGCCCGTGCGATAAACGAGCCGACACTGCCGTACATGAAGCCGGTAAACAACGGCACCCCGCCGATATGGAAGATCGACGGCTCCGGATAGGTCCACGAGCCCATATGGGTCTTGAAAATTTCCATGATCGTGCCGGTGACATGATAGAGAAAGATCACCTTCACCTCACCAAAGGTTTCCAGCCGGGTCCACAGCAGCAGACACTGAATGGCGATGGCGGCGGCCAGCAGGAAATCATAGCGATAGACTGGGGCGTTGGCGTGCCAGAACAGGTGGGTCACGATCATCAGGGCCAGCATTCCGGCGCCGAACAGACACGACCACGCCATCTTCAGGCCGAACAGCACAAACTCGCGCACAGGCCCCGGCAAAACGAGCAAGGTGCGCCTGATCCAGCGCCGAACCGGCTGCAAGAATGGCGCAAGGGGATGAACGAGTGTTTCTGGCATGAGCTTAGCTAACACGCGCATCCGCCATGGAAAAGCCGCTTATCCGTCATTGTGACGGCCTGCCGATCTTGCTAAGAGGGGCGCTCAGTTCCATATGGTGTGACTATGAGCCTAAGCCCGACATCCGAAATCAACAGCCGTACCGAGATTCTGGCCACGGGTGCGCGCGTGATGCGTACCGAAGGCGAAGCCCTGTTGCTGTTCGCCGGTTCGCTGTCGGAAAGTTTCGTGCGGGCGGTCGAGGTGATGTACGCGGTCAAGGGGCGCGTTATCCTCTCCGGCATGGGCAAGTCAGGCCATATCGCCGCCAAGATCACCGCGACACTGGCCTCCACCGGCACACCGGCGCAATTCGTCCACCCGGCCGAGGCCTCGCATGGCGACCTCGGCATGATCACGCCCGACGACGTGGTCGTGGTGCTGTCGAATTCCGGCGAGACCTCGGAACTCAGCGACATCATCCACCATACCCGCCGCTTCCAGATCCCGCTGATCGGCGTGGCCTCGCGTCCGGACTCGACCTTGCTCAAGGCCGCCGATATCGCGCTGGTCCTGCCCAATGCGCCGGAGGCCTGTGCCATCGGCATGGCGCCCACTACCTCGACCACCATGACCCTGGCGCTGGGCGATGCCCTGGCCGTGGCGATCATGGAAAAACGCGGCTTCCAGCCGACCGATTTCAAGACCTTCCATCCCGGTGGCAAGCTGGGTGCGCAATTACTGCCGGTCTCGGCCCTGATGCACGCGGGCGCGGCCCTGCCGCTGGTGCCGGAACAGACACCGATGGGTGAGACTCTGCTGGAAATGACCGCGAAAAGCTTCGGCGTGGTCGGCATTACCGACGCCAACGGCAAGCTGACCGGCATCATTACCGACGGTGACCTGCGCCGCAATATGTCGGGCCTTATGGACAAGACGGCGAAGCAGGTCATGCACGCAGGGCCGCGCACCATCCGTCCGGATGCCCTGGCCGCCGAAGCGCTCGGCATCATGAACGACAAGAAGATCACCTGCCTGTTCGCGGTCGATGACCACAGCAAGCCGGTCGGTCTGATCCATATCCACGATTGCCTGCGGGCGGGAGTCGCCTAAATGAAAACGATCATTTTGATCCCCGCACGCTATGCTTCGACGCGCTATCCCGGCAAACCGCTGGTTGTGCTGACCGGCAAGGACGGCGTGGCCAAGTCATTGATCCAGCGCTCCTGGGAAGCGGCCAAGAGTGTGGCTGATGTTGCCTCGGTCTATGTCTGCACCGATGACGACCGCATCAAGTCCGCCGCCGAAGCCTTCGGCGCGCAGGTCATCATGACCGCGGAAGCCTGCGCCAACGGCACGGAACGCTGCGCCGACGCGCTCCAGAATCTGACCGAATCCGCCGATCTCTACGTCAACCTGCAGGGCGATGCGCCGCTGACCCCCGCCTGGTTTGTCGAAGACCTGATCCGCGAGATGAAGGCCGACCCCAGTGTCCAGATGGCCACGCCGGTCCTGCGTTGTGATGCCCAGACCCACGCCAATTTTGTCGAGGACCGTCTCAACGGCCGCGTCGGCGGCACCACGGCGGTGTTCGACAAGAATTTGAACGCGCTCTATTTCTCCAAGGAAGTCATTCCCTATACCGGCAAGACCTTCGGCGAAGGCGACATCATCCCCGTTTTCCACCATGTCGGGGTCTATGGCTATCGTGAGCAGGCCCTACGGTCCTATTCGAGCTGGCCGGTCGGGCCGCTGGAAACCTGGGAAGGCCTGGAGCAACTGCGTTTCCTGGAAAACGGTATGCCGATCCGCTGCGTCGAGGTCGATGGCCGCGGCCGCGTGTTCTGGGAACTGAACAACCCCGTCGATGTCGCCCGCATCGAGCAAGTGATTTAGGAGTACCTTATGTCAATCCAGCCGCAGCACGTCAAAACCAAGGTCTTCGAGATCGGTGATTTCGGTCAGCCAAAGATCAAGGTCGGCGGCGACGAGCCGTTCGTCCTGATCGCCGGTCCTTGCCAGATCGAAAGCCTCGACCACGCCCTGATGATGGCCGAAAAGATCGCCGAGGCCTGCGCCCCGACGGGCACCAAGTTCATCTACAAATCCAGCTACGATAAGGCCAACCGCTCCTCGATCGGCACGGCGCGCGGTATCGGCATGGAGGAAGGTCTCGATATCCTGGCCGCCGTGCGCGACAAATTCGGCTGTCCGGTCCTGACCGATGTCCACGATACGCATCAGTGCGAGCCGGTCGGCAAGCAGGTCGATGTCATCCAGATCCCGGCCTTCCTGTGTCGCCAGACAGACCTGCTGCTGGCTGCCGGCGCCACCGGTCGCACGATCAATGTCAAGAAAGGCCAGTTCCTGGCGCCCTGGGACATGAAGAACGTCGCTAACAAGATCGCCAGCACGGGCAATGAACGCATCATCCTGTGCGATCGCGGCACGAGCTTTGGTTACAACACACTGGTCAGCGATTTCCGTGGCCTGCCGATCATGGCTCAGACCGGCTATCCGGTGATGTTCGACGCCACGCATTCGGTGCAGCAGCCGGGAGGCCAGGGCACGACCTCCGGCGGCCAGCGCGAGTTCGCACCGGTGCTGGCCCGCGCCGCCTGCGCAGTCGGTGTCTCGGTGGTGTTTATCGAAACGCACGAGGACCCGGATCATGCGCCCTCCGACGGCCCGAACATGATCTATATCGACAAGATGCAGGAACTGATCGGAACCCTGCGCGCCTTCGACGATCTCGCCAAGGGCAAATAACAATCGGGGTTTGGGGCCCAAGGCCCCAAGTCTTCTCCCTTTTCAAAGAAAAGCCCGGTTCAAAAGACCGGCTTTTCTTTGAAATAAAGTAAGCTTTTGTGGGGTCACGGACCCCACGCCCCGATTGTTTATATGGCGAAGTCGCGCGCCACGGTCTTGCTGGCGATCCACATAACGGCGATGGCAATCAGCCCGCCCAGCAGGGTGGCATAGACGCGCTGTTCCGCACCGTGAAGCGCCGAGGTATGCGCCACATAGAGCAGCATGACAGCCGTAAAGCTTACCGCCAGTGAAAAGGCGGCATAGCGCGCCTTGATCAGGGCGTAGGCGCAGCCGGCGCCCACAACACACAGCGCCAGATCGAGCCACCCCAACGCCGGTAACACAAAGGTCAGGCCGGTCGCCACCGCGCAGCCGGCGACATTGCCGATCAGGCGCTCAAAGCCGCGCTGTTTGGTCAGTTGATATTTCGGCTTGAGCACGATCAAGGCGGTCATCGGCGCCCAATAGGCCTTGTCGAGGTGCAGGCCGTAGGCCGCCAGCATCCCCAGGCAGACACTGGCCCCGGCCACCAGTCCATAGACCGTTAGCGTACGCCGCGTAGCCAGAATGGGCACGTTGCGCGGTGCCTTCGGATGACCGCGCGGGATCAGCCGGTCGAGCGCCAGTACGCACAGCATCTGGAACGCGCCAGCCAGGGCCACGATCCCGGCGCGGTGCAGGGCGGAATCCAGCCCGGCGGCATAGTGACTGGCGAGCAAAAGCGCGATGGTGGCCTGTAAGGAAACCCACCAGATATCCTCGTCGATCAGGGCCAGACAGGCGCACCCGGCGGCAGCCAGGGTCACCAGCGGCAGATAGATAAAGAAATGCCCGGCGGTCAGGGAGCCAACCAAAGCCGCCGCCGTCATCAGGGCCGCCGCGCCCAGCATGGCGCGCGTCTGGTGAAAGCGGCGCAGGCCGAACCCGACCGAGAAGGCGGCGCCGGCGCCCATGGCGGCGGTCAGGGTGTCGTGTGTGATCAGGCCATACAGCAGGCAGGCGGCGAGACCTGGCACACAGACCACAGCATGATGCCAGTCGAACGGCTGAAAGTAGGACGGGAATTTGTGGAGGTATTCTTTAAAGGACATGCCGGTCCCGTTTGCGCTATCGAGTTACGGGGCCAGAGTCCGTGACTCTGTAGTTGGAGCGGCATACGAGAATCGAACTCGTACCAAGAGCTTGGGAAGCTCGTGTGATACCTTTTCACCAATGCCGCAATCACAAGAATTGTTGCTAGTGCCATACTGAGGGTAACAGCGTCAACAGACAATGGCTTACAAAAAAGTCCGACGCTGGAAACCTGCGCCGGACTCTCTTTCAGGTCTGCGAAGAACTTAGCTTGTCCAGCCGCCGCCCAGTGCGCGAATCAGGCCGACCGTGGACTGATACTGCGCCGCCCGAACCTTCAGCGCCTGACGCCGGATGGCCAGCAATTGCCGCTGGGCATCGAGCACTTCAAGCTGCGAGGACGAGCCATTGGTATAGCGCGACTGCGACATGGCCAGGGCACGGGTGGCGGCGGAAACCGCCTGATCCTGCGCCGTTTGTTGCTGTTGCAGGTAGGTCAGATCCGAGAGCTGGTCTTCGACGTCCGAGAAGGCCACCAATGCGCTTTGCTGGTAATCGGCAAAGGCGGCATCAAGGCCGCCCTTGGCGTAGTCGATACCGGCATTGCGGCGGCCGCCATCGAAGATGGCCTGCGCCAGGATGCCGGTCAGTGACCAGTTTTTCGCCGTGTCCTCGAACAGGTTGCCGAGATCGCCCGAAGCATAGCCGCCGGAAGCGGTCAGGCTGAGGGTCGGGAACCACGCCGCCTTGGCGATGCCGACGCGTTTTTGCGCCGCCAGCAGCGAGGCATAGGACGCGGTGACATCAGGGCGGCGTTGCAGCACATCGGCGGGGATGCCGGCAGGGATCACAGGCACTGCGCTTGCCCACGGCTCGCTCGACCAGGCGACGGTGGCGATATCGAAATCGCTGGCCGGTTCACCGAGCAGGACGGCCAAAGCGTGGGCCACCTGGGCGCGCTGTTGATCGAGTGCGGAAGCTTGTGCCTCAGTGGAGGCGACCTCGGCCTGCATCCGCGCCACGTCGATTTCGGCGACATCGCCTTCCTCGAAGCGGCGGGTCGTTACGTCGAGACTGCCGCGATAGGCGACCAGCGTGTCACGGACGATGGCGCGGTCTTCATCCAGGGCGCGCAGGGCGAAATAACTTTCGGCGACGCGCGACTGGATCAGCAGCTGCGTGTCCTTCAGCAGTGCCTCGCTGGATTGGGCGTCCAGTCTGGCGGCCGAAGCGGCCTTCGACAGGCGGCCGGAGAGATCGACCTCATAGCTGAGATCAAGACCGAGGCCGTGACCCGTGACCGGCTTTTGCGAGCCGGGATTGAGCGTGGCGATATTGGCGCCGTGAACCCCCTGATAACCGACGCCGGCCTGCGGCCACAGATCGGCCTTGGATGAGCGGATCAGGGCTTGGGCCTGCTCAAGGTGCGCCGCAGCTAGCTTGATTGAATTGTTACTGGTCATGGCGCGGGCGTTCAGATCGTTGAGCACCTCGTCATTGAAGACCAGCCACCAGGCCGTGCCCTGAGAAGGCGCGGGGCTGGCCGTGGCTGTGGTGCCGGCAAAAGCGGCTGGCGTTTGATAAGAGGCCTTTTCCAACGGGACGGTAGCACAGCCGGTCAGGAGGAGAGCGGCCAAAGAGAGGACGGTAAAGCGGGGCATTTTAGCCTCCTTAATCGATATATTGAACATGTGGGACCTCCTCTTCGGTCTCGCCTTCGCCCTCAAGCGTCGAGGTGTGCGATTTCAGCGGACGATTGCCGGACAGGGCGCGCAGCAGGACGTAGAAGAAGGGCGTCATGAACAGGCCGATGGCGGTGGCGCCGATCATGCCGCTGAAGACGGCCAGTCCCATGGCGCGACGCATTTCCGAACCGGCGCCTTGCGAGACGACGAGCGGCAGGACGCCCATGATGAAGGCGATCGAGGTCATCAGGATCGGGCGCAGACGCAGGCGGCTGGCACGAATGGCGGCCTCCAGCGGACTAAGCCCCGTCAGTTCGAGTTCGCGGGCGAATTCGACGATCAGGATGGCATTTTTCGCCGACAGGCCTACCAGGACGAACAGGCCGATCTGGGTGAAGATGTTATTGTCGCCGTGCATCAGGAAGACACCGATCATGGCCGACATCAGCCCCATCGGCACGATCAGGATGATCGACAGCGGCAGGACAACGCTTTCATACTGGGCGGCGAGCACGAGGAAGACGAGCAGGATGACCAGGCCGAAGACGAGGTTGGACGAGTCACCGGCCAGGATCTGCTGGTA